>JAAUYK010025187.1_pt1 | contig 20340 bp, 16 predicted proteins | sample 7278021 | NCBI WGS metagenome assembly JAAUYK01 (sample SAMN14350223, study PRJNA611818) | marine sediment metagenome | isolation source: surface marine sediment (1.8m) | place: French Polynesia: Moorea | collected 2018-08
GCCATTTTTCGCTACCAAAATTATATCACCATCAACGTGCTTGAAAATGTGGCCAAGACCATTGTTTTTACGGGTCTGATTGTGGGTTTCGCCTATGCCACTGAATTTTTTATTGCCTGGTATAGCCACAATATTGTGGAGATGGAAACATTTCTGTGGCGGGCTGTGGGCGACTACAGCTTGGCGTTTTTTATTATGGTTATCTGTAATACGATCATTCCCCTGCTATTCATATTTAAGAAAATCCGAACGCATCTGGGCTGGCTTTTCGGCATTTCACTGATTGTTAATGTAGGCATGTGGTACGAACGCTTTGTGATCATTATCGGCAGCGTGGCCCATGACTTTCTACCCCACGCCTGGGGTTTGTATGCACCCTCGCTCATTGAATATGGCATCATGTTCGGCAGTTTTTGCCTGTTCTTCTTTTTGTATCTGCTGTTTGTCAAGCACCTGCCGTCCATGTCCATGACCGAAATCAAGGAAACGCTGGTCAAGGAGGCAACCGATGCGCCCTGAACGCTATATCATGGGGCTTTTCAAAGATGACCATCGAGCGGCGACAGCCATTGCGGCCTTGAGAAAGTCGTCCTTTAAACTGGAGCGTGTTCACAGCCCGATCCCCAGCCATAGCATTCGGGATGCACTGCAGCTCAAGAAAAGCAACGTCGGTCTTTTTACCTTGGCAGGGGGTATTATCGGATTTTTTACGGGATTTGCCCTGGCGATTTTTACCGCTACCAAATGGAGTCTGATCGTCAGCGGCAAACCGGTTGTGGCCTTGGTGCCGTTCATGATCGTAGGATTTGAATTTACAGTTTTGTTTGCAGTATTTGGTAATGTAATCGGCCTGTTGACCCAGATTCGCTTACCGCAATTGCCGCTACCCGAATATTATGATCCCCGTTGCTCCGGGGAATACTTCGGTGTGCTGGCGTCATGTCAAATGTCGCAAACCGATGATTTGGTAAGAATATTTAAAGAAAATGGTGTTGAACAACATGTACTGCATGAGGCCCGATAACGTGAACATCGATGGGAACCCGTTCTAATGCGACCAAACCACGATGATTTTCTATTAGAGAAAAAGCCGGTTTTCTGGCTACTGGTGGCCCTGGCCGTCGCAGGACTCCTGGCATTTATAGCGGGGTTGCTGGGGGCGCATCCTGAAAAAGCCTGGCAGGCCTATCTGATGAATTTTTTGTTCTGGTCCGCCATTGCCCAGGGCGGGCTGCTTTTTTCGGCCGTTATGACACTTACCAATGCGCGCTGGGGTGATCCCATGGCACGCCTGGCCGAAGCCTTTTCAGCATTTTTCCCGATTTCGTTTATTCTCTTTTTGCTGCTGTTTTTAGGCCGTAACTATGTGTTTCCCTGGTTGCATGAGGATTTGCACGGCAAAGAAATCTGGCTCAACATCCCCTTTCTGTTTACCCGCGATTGCCTCGGCTTGTTGATTCTTTATGGCCTCGGCTATGTGTATTTGTTTTACGCCTTGGGCTTACAAATGAAGGGGTTGGTTCCCAAAAACGCGCTTCAAGCCTACCTTTGCAACCGTTGGGCCAAAGCTCTGCAAAACGAGGCGCTTTATACCAAGCGCATGCGCATTTTCAGCGGCCTCTATATTTTTGCCTATGCCGTGATTCTTTCATTAATCGGATTCGATCTCATTATGAGTATGGATCCGCATTGGATTTCAACCCTGGTTGGGGCCTATGTTTTTGTCAAAGCGTTTTTTATCAGCTTGGGTGCCTTGATCATATTGGCGGCTATTTATTTTCTATCCCGCGGGGAATCGACGCGATTGGTGCCATCTCATTTTCAAGATGTAGGCAAACTGTTTTTCGCGTTTTGTCTTTTATGGGCGGATTTTTTCTATGTGCATCTGGTGGTTATTTGGTATGGCAATATTCCAGAAGAAACGCATTATCTGATTGAGCGTGTATCGGTTCAACCGTGGCGCACTTTGGCCTGGACCATATTTATCATCAGTTTTATTATTCCCTTTTTTGTGCTGTTGAACCGGAAAATAAAGAGCCGACCAAAATTCATGATCGGCTTGAGTACCCTGGTTCTATTCGGAATCTGGTTGGAACATCTTTTATTGCTTGGACCTGTCTACCAGCATGGCGTATCAGGATTACCGTTTAATATTATAGACATTTTAGTAACGCTGGGATTTTTGAGCCTGATGGTATTTGCGGTACAATCATATTTCAAAAAACTTCCCGTACTTTTGCCCGATGGTGTCGCTGAAAGGAATATCGCTTAATGGCCGATATGGAGTCTGCAAATACGAACACACTTAAAAATCTCGGCCTTTTGTTAGTGGTGGGCATCACCGCGCTTTTTATCCTGCTGTTTCTCTTTTTTTACTATAGTGGTCCCTCGCGAGCGTTCGGTCCCGAGCAGCCGATTCCGTTCAGCCACAATGTTCACAGCGGCGTTAAGCAGATCCAGTGCCAGTACTGTCATCCGTATGTGGCCTACTCCAACTGGCCGGGGCTGCCACCGGTGGAAAAATGCCTGCACTGCCATAATTACATTATTGCCAAACACCCATGGATCCAAAAGGAGCATCAATACTTCGACACGAATACACCGACACCTTGGAAAAAGGTCAATTATGTGGCCGAGCATGTGTTATTCAATCACCAGCGGCACATTAACCGCAATCTGTCCTGCCAGGAGTGCCACGGACAGGTGCAGAACCTGCATCGATTACCACACAAACATTGGTATATGGAAGATTGCATCACGTGCCACCGACGCATGAATGCCAATATGGACTGTTGGTTAGCTTGCCACAGCTAGAGGCGGGTCTTGTAGGCCGGCGAGTGATCACTAAATTTGATATCCGCCAATCTGAAATAGAGCAATACTAGGAGAAAATAATTTGGACCGCATGGAAGAATCCTTGCAAAATAATAACCCAACCGCCAAAGCCTTTACGCTGACCTCAGCGGCCTGGTTTGCCCTTGCCACCTCATTCGGAATGATCGCGGCCGGCTATCTGATTGCGCCTGACTTTATGGCCAATATCGAATTCATTCACTTTGGCCGGGCACGACCCATGCACGTGAATGCAGTGCTGTTCGGGTTTGTTACCCCCGGTTTGTTGGCGGCAGCATTCTATTTTATCCCACGGTTGCTGCGAACAGAGCTTTACAGTCATAAACTCGGTGTATTTAATGCAATTTTCTGGAATATCACTGTGTTGTCCGGTATGATCGGAATTTCATTTGGTTACACCCAGGGCCGCGAATATGCAGAACTGCCCTGGCCGGTTGACATCATGGTGGTGATATCTTTTACGCTAGTAGTTATCAACTTATTGTTAACTGTACGCAACCGCGTGGAGCCTATTTTGTACGTTTCGATTTGGTACGGTATGGCAGCGGTCATTTTAACGGCGTGCACTTATTGCATCGGAAATGTCATCTGGAAGCCGGATACCGGTGCCTTGGTAGGCATTCCGGATGCCATCCTGCTCTGGTTTTACGGCCACAACATTTTTGGCCTACTGCTCACACCATTAGCCTTGGCGGCAGCCTACTATGTACTGCCCATTGAAACCCGCAGCCCGCTTTACAGCCATACCCTGTCGTTGATTGGCTTCTGGTCGCTGATCGTGGTCTATACGCACATCGGCACGCATCATCTGCTGCAGGTGCCGGTACCTACCTGGCTAAAAACGATCTCGATTGTCGATAGTGTCGCCATGGTGATACCGGTCATGGTGGTGCTTATCAATCTTTGGTTAACCGTCAAAGGCAAGCTCGGTGCAATCCATGCCAGCATTCCGGCCAAATTCATATTCACCGGAACTATTTTTTATTTCTTTGTCAATATTCAGGGATCCATGATGGCCTTGCCGGTGGTGCAACGCATTACGCATTTTAACAACTGGGTGGTGGGACACGCCCATATTGGGGTTTTCGGTTTCGCCGGTGTCACTGCCTTGGGAGCACTTTATTTTATTCTGCCAAGAATTACCAATAAACCGCTTTATAGTAAATTCCTGGCCGATTTACAGTACTGGCTGGTGTTGATCGGTGTCACTGGCTTTGCGATTGTGCTCACCATCGTGGGTTTAATTCAAGGCAACGCCTGGTATAACGGTGAAACACTTTACCGGACGCTGCCGGAGATTCAACCCTATTATGTTCTAAGGGCTTCACTGGGGGCCTTCATCATGATCGGTGCCTACCTCGGCCTGTATAACATCATCCGAACGCTATATTTCAATCGAGGAGCATCAACATGAGGATGACCCCAGCTGTTATTCTCGTTGGCATATTATCCTTACTGGCGGCAATTACGCTGACAGTAGTCTATTGGCCCTATTCCACCGTCGATCGCACGCCGTCCGATATTTTTCGGCAACGCACGGTTGTGGAAGCCGCCGGGCGCAAAATATATCTTGAAAACGGTTGCGTCTATTGCCACAGCCAATCCATCAGGGCTTTTGATTGGGGACACGGCGCCGACCGCATTGCTCAAGCGGGCGATTACATTGCCGATGAGCCGATAGCGCTTGGCTCCCAGCGCACGGGTGTCGATCTTTCCCAGGAAGGCGGCGAGCACCCCGATGATTGGCATATCGCCCATTTTATAAACCCACGCTATACGCGACCCAGCTCGATCATGCCGCCATTTGAATGGCTGGGAATGGCGCGGATCGATACTTTGACTCAGTACATTCAAAGTTTGGGATTTAAAAATGCGGATATTCGTATGGCACGCCAACGTTATTGGAAAAACGAATCCATCAAAGCCTACGAGGCCGGTCCGGATGCCAATGCCAAATGGCTAGCCGAGATTGTCCCCGAAGGCTGGCGCAACCTTCCCAACCCCTATCCGACCACCAAAGCCAGCTTGCAGCGGGGCCACGTTATTTATCAAAAATTTTGTATTGGCTGCCACGGTCCTATCGGTGACGGTATGGGACCGGCGCAGCCCTGGATTTACCCGCCGCCGTTAAACTTTACCTTGCTGAAGGGCCGCGAGATCTCAGGCGGCATTATTTACTATCAACTCATGAACGGCATAACCGGCACCGCCATGCCGTATTTTAAACGTGATTTGGAATCACAGAAAATTTGGGAAGTGGGCGACTACATCGCCGTTTATTTTATTAACCAGAGCGATGCCAACCAAGATCCGCGTGGCATTGACGCGGCCTGGGAACCTTGAGAAAGGCCAATGACATCCATAAATGAATCGATTCTGGATGTGATCCGTTACTATAACTAATTTGAACTTTCGACTATGTATTATCCTTACTTCATCGCCTATATGGCCTCCGGCTTTGTGATCAGCCTGGTGATCTTTTTTTGGGCTTTGAACAAAGGCCAATTTAACAATCAGCAGCGGGCGCGGTTTCTTGCGCTGGAAAGCCATGCCGCGGCAGGCCCGATTAAATTATCCCGTAAGGGCCGCCTGCATGCGGTGATTTTGTTGATCATGGCCAGCGCGGGCCTGGTGACATCAATGATCGCGGTAACGCTGATAGTTTTAAATCTGGTAGGTTAAAGCGGTCGTAAATATCCATCTTAAGTGGAAAGGTGAAGCATTCGCCATATTGCTTGCGGGCAAAATATAACAAAGGACAAAGTCTGTGCGTTACTTTGATTTGCTTCAGATCCAGCATTTTGTGCTGTATTTATTCCCGGCGCTGGCCACCATTTTGGTATTTGCCGTTGGTTTAAGCTTTAGCTACATACGGCGCAGGGATTCAAAAGCGCGCGAAACACAGATTATTGAAGAATATCCCGGCGGCATTCAGGGCCGCAATGCACCCGTGCCTTTGTTTTTGATCTTAACCATCGCCGGCACGGTTATCTGGTCCCTGGCTTACATCCTTTTCATTGGTTTATTGGGAGTAAAAATATAATGGACCATCTTACCCATGCGACTTCGGCATTCAAGACCTGGCTGATCGTTTTGGCTTTGATTGGAATAGTGGCGTTTCAGGGCTGGTTGACTTTTACGGTTATCGGCGATCTGGGAATGCCGGACTGGGATTACCGTCCCATTCCAGATGTTCCCGGTGAATCTGCTTTTACCCTGACGCACCCGTACCATCCGCTACCTTATCCACAGCATGTATTGAAGGAACAAGGGCAGGAAAAATATCCGCTACAAATTCTCAATTTGCATGAAACATATGACTTGCAAGGTAAAACTAAATGAAAAAAGGAATCGCCTTATTGCTCAGCATAGTTGTCGTTGTTTTAGTGGTTTACCATGTGCTGATCTATTACGATAACTACTTTCCTCATGGCCGGATGCGGGAAACTCCGGCCGTGCGGCCGCATGAGGAGCCGCTGCTCATCATGGAGGCCGGTATAATTCCTTTCAGCGGCGGCGAGGTGGTTTACCGCCAAACGCCCGACGCCGAATTGCGCGCCCCCTTTACCTTGGCGACACCTGCCAATATTGAACTGGGCAAAGCAGGCTATTTTACCTATTGTGCTCAATGCCATGGCATTCACCATGACGGCAAAGGCACAGTGGGCCAAAGTTTTAAACCGCTTCCCACCAACTTGCGCACGGAGGTGGTTCAATCCCAGTCAGAAGGGACCCTCTTCAAGCATATCAGCTATGGTGTCTCTGATGGCCGCCAACCGGCCCTGGCGACAACGATTGATGTGCCCACGCGCTGGCGCATTGTTGCCTATGTCAAATCTTTAGGCGCTCCCTAGCTTTCCCTCCAATGATAGAATCGATGGATGCTTGTGACCTGTGTGGTCTTTCCCTGCGGCATGGTTCAGTCGAATGGTCTTCCGATGAAAAAACCTATCAGTTCTGCTGCAATGGATGCCGTCACGTCTTTCATATGCTAATCGAGGCCACCGATGCTGGCGATCCTTCGCGCTTCAAAGAAACAACGCTTTTCAAGCAATGCCAGAACCTGGGCATTATTCCGCGAACAGAGAAGGATTTAGTCAACCGAAGTACTTCTATTTCTGCTGACAGCGCGGAAACGCCTACCGAAGACTCAGATACATACGTAACCCGCAATCGGGAACACCTAACGGTGCAGCTAAAAATTTTGGATATGTGGTGTCCGGCTTGTGCCTGGGTAATTTCCGAAGCCTTGCAAAAAGCACCTGGGATAAAAACGGCCACCTGTAACTTTTCCACCGATCGGTTGTTTTGTGATTACAATCCGGTGCTTATTTCCCAGCAACAGATTCAGACAATCGTTAAAAAATTGGGGTATCGGTCTTTTATACCGGAGGAAACCATTGAAGCCTCCGAAAAGCGCAAAGATCTTATTCGTTTGGTTGTATCGATTTTTTTGACCATGAATGTGATGATGCTTTCCTTTGCCCTATATTCGGGCTTTTTTACCGATTTTTCACCAGATACCGTTTATAAGCTTTCATGGCCCATGGCAGCCATGGCCGCTGGGGTCTTAATTTATGGTGGGCGTAACATTTATGGCAAAGCTATGGCCGGCGTACTCAATGCGGCCTTAAGCATGGAAACCCTGATCACCATCGGCTCTTTCAGTGCTTTTTTCTTTTCATGCTATAACCTTTTGGCAGGCAGCCTGCACCTTTACTTTGATACGGCCTCCATGCTGATCACCTTGGTGCTTCTGGGAAAGACCATCGAAACAAAAGCCAAAGCCAATATTCAAAAAGGCCTGGAGCGGTTTTTCACCTTGATGCCGGCCAAGGTGAGGTTGTGCGATGAACAGTTTCCGGCTGGCCGTTTTGTTGCTGCCAAGCACCTCCAATCGGCAGATGTGTTTCGCGTGATGGAAGATGAGGTTATTGCGGCCGACGGGGTAGTGATCGAGGGTCGTGCCATGGTGGATGAGTCGTCGGTCACCGGTGAGGCTGATCCGGTGACAAAAGCGGCCCATGATGTTGTCAGAAGCGGCACGCGCGTTTTGCGGGGCAATATTCGCATCCGGACCACGGCTGTGGGGGATCAGTCGACTTTTGGTCAGATGGTGCAGTTATTACAAAAGGCTCTAGAAAAACGGACGCACTTGGAAAGCCGGACCGATCGCATGCTGCAGTGGTTTGTACCGGCTATTTGCCTTTTGGCCATTGGCACGGGCGCTGGGTGGATTCTTGCTGGCAGTACTGCGGAAACCGGTATCATTCGAGCAGTGACGGTGATGGTCATTTCTTGTCCTTGTGCGCTGGGAATTGCCATACCATTGGCACGGGTAGCGGGCATTGCTGTGGCTGGGCGTCAAGGGTTGCTGGTGCGTGATTTTGCGGCATTTGAAACGGCGCCTGAAATCGACACCTTTGTCTTTGATAAGACGGGAACGGTTACCGATGGGCGTTGGAAACTGCGCAAGATACAGTCGGGCAGTTCCATGACGGCTAATGAGGTATTGGCTATCGCTGCCGCTATGGAAGCAAATATTGAACACCCCGTGGCAACCGCTATTCGCGCTTACGCGCGCGATAAGAAAATGAAACTTCCCAATGTCAGCCAGGTGGTGCTGGTGGAAAACGGTATTCAGGCCGTGTTTAACGGCCGGGAAATAAAAATCGGATCAGAAAAGTTTCTCGCCCGCGAGATGGCCGCATCACAGGGATTGCTGAATGATTGGGCTTCAACCCTGCAAGCTGTTACTTCGCGGGTGTATTTTAGCGTCGACGGTAAATTGGCCGCTGTATTTCATTTCGGAGACCGTATTCGCAGTGGGGCACTGGCAGCGGTTCAAGCACTTGCCAAGGCCGACAAACGCTTAATGCTAATTTCCGGTGATACCCCCGATGTGACAGCGTTTATTGGAGAGCAACTTGCTTTCGATGATATTTCGGGGGGATTGCTTCCCCAAGATAAGGCTTCGGTCATCACACAATTACAGGATCAGGGACGTTGCGTGGCCATGATTGGCGATGGTATCAACGATGCGCCGGCACTGGGTCAATCGAATTTAGCGGTAGCCATATACGGCGGCAGCCATTTAGGGAAAGAGACCGCTGATATTTCCCTAATGCGCAGCGATCCGTTGCAATTAATCACCTTTTTGGAACTTGCCAATTTAACCAATCACCAGGTTAAACAGAACCTACTTTTTTCCTTTCTCTACAATGGTATCAGCATTCCGATTGCCATCTGCGGATTATTGAGTCCTTTGGTGGCTGTCACCGCCATGTTGTGCAGCAGCCTCAGCGTTATTGGCAATACGCTTTGGTTCATGAAAAAAGCACCCCTAAAATTAGGGACTTAGCTTAAAATGTGTTATATTATGATATAACAAGAATTCGGTGCGAGGCTGCTATTCAACTGTTTTGGTCTTGTTGCACGGTATCTGATTTTTCTCATTCCTGCTCTGCGGCGCTCCTGTTAAGACACCCATTTCTCCTCCGATCTGTCTCTGTTGAGATCCATTAGATGTGGAAATTTTGACGTTATTCGAAGTGCCGATTTAACGGGTCTTTTCTGCACAAATGGCGGTATTTATATTTAAAACAAGGTGTTATTTTGAATTGTAAGAATGCGCGTGAAGAAATGACTTAAAGGGCGAATCCCAGGTTCGTATTGTTGAGGCTAAAGCGTTGAAAATTCGTCATTTTTTTGACTATTTGCGACTGACAATGACTGAATAAAGTTTTTGTACTGAAGGCAATTCATAGTTTCAGGCGAGTCTCAGATCGAGTGGTTAAAATACGCTTTTCTTGAAAAAACTATAGATATCAATTGCTTGTAGCGATAGCATCATAAGTTTCGGATAAGTTTAAACTGGTATTAGAAGCAAATTTTGCGGTTAAAAAACGATGGCATGTTTATTGCTCAAAACTGTTTGAACCATCCATTATTGCCGTAATTACAATACGTTCAATTCATAAAACATTTCACATTACGGGGGCATCAAAATGGCAACAACTAACAATACCCTAAAACATCATCTTGCCTGCGTTAAGGACGGTTCGCGAATTTTTGAAAATGCGTTTCAGGGGGTGGCCAGAATGATTCTGGACCAGCCGATTGAAAAAGTCGTGGTTAACGGTAAAACGACGTATGATTTCAAGATTTTTCGCGAGGGCAAAAAGCATGTCATCGGGATGTATGATGAAATCAACAGCTTTGTTTCCTATGTCAAAGATGCGGCTGAAGGCGGATCTTCCAAGGAGATGGCCTATGTTCTGGTGGGTGAGCCCGGCAATGGCAAAACATTTTTTGTCGATTTTCTGAGCGGTCGATTTCGTAATTTTTTAGCCAAGGATGGCAACCGCAAGTATACGTTTCGGTTCAATGGATTGGACAAGTTGGGCTCTTACGGAAAAATTGCCGCGATCGAATCACAGACGTATGAGGACCCGATGATTTTGGGGATGAATCTGCATGAAGACCAGGGTGCCAATAAAGATTATCTCGCCAAACAGATCGGGTTTTCGGAAAATGAAATCGAAGTTCTGTATGAAGACTATCGTCCAATGGGTGCCTGCAGCGGCTATATTTGGAATGACATCCGCAATCATACCGGCGGCAAGCTGCCCGAGATGCTCAAATATGTTGAAATTATTCCCGTGCCCTTAACGGAAAGCCTGGGCACGGTTACCGGCAAGTATCCGGCCAAAGATAAAATCACCTCATCAGCGGTTGACCTGCTGGGAGAGGAATCGATTCAGCGCCTGCTGCATATCACCGATACCAATAATCCGTATCGATTTGATCTTCGGCGTGGAGCACTGGCGCGGGTTGCGGGGGGTGGTATCCATTTTTCAGATGAAATTTTTAAGAATAAAAAAGATTTGGTGCAGGTCTATTTAGGCGTCATTCAGAATCGCAATATTGAAATCGATGGATTCAAATGGCCCATTGATAGCCTCATCATCGCTACCAGCAACAACTCCGAATTCAATCGATTCCTTTCCGAAAAAGAAGAAGCACCCATCGTGGATCGGTGCCGAATTAGTTATGTGTCGCACAACACCAACTACAAAATGCAGCAAGAGCTTACCATGTATGCTGTCGGCAATGAGACCAAAACCACAATTAACAAAGAATATTTGCACTTGGACCCGAACCTGAACTATGCCAGTTCGGTGGCGGTTGTGCTGACGCGATTGCCGCGCTCTGAAAAATTGACATCGGTTGAAACCATGAAGTTGGCAGCTGGCGAGGTTGCCGGTGAAAAAAGTATCAAAACCCTGGCGGAAGTCATCGACACCCTGAACCAGGATCCCGATATTACCAAACGGTTCGGCCAAAAAGGTCTGGGTCAACGCAACCTGGGACGTGCGGTGCAGTTGATGGTCGAAAGCTCGGAAACCAATGAGGGTCGCTGTATGTTTGCCTACGACATCTATCGGGCTCTTGAACGTATTGTCTTGGATTATGTGACCGATGCCAACGATCGGGCCAAATATCTGGAAGATTTAAAAGTCGCCAAAGGTTTGTATCGCGAACGGGTGATGACCGAAATGTTTAACGCCTATATGGATGAACCGCAGGCGATTCGCAAAGATGTCATGAACTATGTCAACATGATCATCGGCATCGATGCCGAGAATCTGGGCCCTGATAAAATGTGGAAGTATAAGGATCCCCAGACCGGTGATTTAAAAGCGCTGAAAGTGGATGAACGTTACATTAAAAGCGTGGAAGAACGCCTGGGATTAAAAACGGAAGAACAACGCGAATCGTTTCGGACATCGATCCGTAAAATTTACGGCCAGAAAATTTCCGTCGATCCTAATTACGATTTCATGGACAATTTGGAGTTGGTCAAGGCTGTGACTGACGTGCGGCTTAAATCAGACATTGCCGGGGCTGGAAGCCTGATTGGTGCGCTGGCGAATCGAACCAATGAAGAAAACCAAAAGCTGTACGATCGCATGGTCGACACCATGCTCAACAAACTTAATTACTGCCAGACATGTGCCCAGAAGACCATCGAGTACTTCTGTACCCAGGAAGATGAAAATTAATCCGAAAATCGCGCAATATAACAATATTGAAATGTCAAATGCACCGGAAGCCTGCAGACAATGCCTCTTTGAAACAGATGCACAGAGAACCGCGGCAGTGACAATCTTGGAGACTCAACAGCCATGAAAACGGATCTGTATAAACGTTTTAAAGAATTAAAACAGCGCGGGCTGTCACCAGAGCGAGAAGCCAAAATGCGGCAGGAGATGGCATCTCCCAGTACACACAGCATTGATCCGCTGGCAGGAATGTCGGCGGCTGGTTGTTATCGGCGTGCACTGATGGGACTTTACGACACCAGCGATCTGATGATGCTGCAAAATATGGCTGAAACACCGCGCTCGTATGTTTCCCGGATTCGCTCCATTGACGAATTATTGGAGCGTGACCGACAACGCGAAAAAGATGGTTTTCCCCGTAAAATCCGCGTGGGGCGGTTGATTAAGCCGGGCAAAGGCGGCAAAGAAAAAATTGTGGTGGTTCCCACCACCGTTGAGGAAAAGTTTGTTCACGACCCATCCTTTAAATCTAAACAGGAAGGCGATTCCCAAGGTGGCGCCGGTGACGGTGAAGAGGGTGAAGTTATCGGTGAACAGCCGGTGCGCCCGGATCAATCGCAGCCGGGATCCGGCCCCGGTGAAGGCGATGATGGCCAGCATGATCTGGAATCCAGCGCTTATGATCTGGGAAAAATTCTGACGGAAAAATTTGAACTACCCAACCTGAAAGATAAGGGTAAAAAGCGCTCCTTGACCCGCTACACTTATGACTTAACCGATAAAAACCGCGGCTTTGGCCAGGTACTAGATAAAAAAGCAACCCTGCGCAAAATTGTGGAGACCAATATCAGCCTCGGGCGAATTCCTGATGTCGCTCAAATCGATCCCACCCAATTTCTGATCACTCCGGACGACAAAATCTATCGCATATTATCGCGCGAAAAGGACTATGAGTCGCAAGCCATGGTTTTTTTTCTGCGAGACTATTCCGGATCTATGAAGGGTAAATCAACCGAACTGGTGGTGGCCCAACATGTGCTGATTTACAGTTGGCTCCTGTATCAATATGCGCGACAGGTCGAAACGCGATTTATCTTGCATGATACCGAAGCCAAAGAGGTTCCTGATTTTTATACTTATTACAATTCAACTGTGGCCGGTGGCACCCAGGTCTCTTCGGCCTATAAACTGGTTAATGAAATCGTTTCCCAGGAAAATCTGGTTCAAGATTACAATATTTACATTTTTCATGGAACCGACGGTGACGACTGGGATACCGACGGCAAACAATCGCTTCCGGAGCTTGAAAAAATGTTAAACTATGCCAACCGCGTCGGTATATCGATTGCGGAGCACGCCTCGGCCAAAAGTGGCAATACCGAAGTGCAGCGCTACCTGAAAAAATCAAAGCTTTTGGAAACCAAAGCAAAATTGTTGCGTTTGGATGTGATGTCCGAAGATGCCGATGAGCCTCGGTTGATCGAAGGCATCAAAACGTTGATTTCAGAGTAACGCATTACGCAAACGAACATCATCTTCTTTGGTTTACCGGTTAAAATAAGGAATTGACAGCGTGGAATTGATAAATCAGCATACCAAAAAAATTATGGAAGGTTGCAAAGCGCGCGCGCTGGACGCCGGTCTAAGCTTTGATAAGGAGAGCCTCGAATATATTGTTACCAACCGGGATCTCTTGGAGCTTTCACCCAAGCTGATGATTCCCACCTTATACGACTACTGGGTTCATGATGTTGAGGTGCTCAAAGAGAAGGGCAAATATGAGCTTTATCCCAGCAATCCGTATGAGACTGTAATTAATACACGACCTGCGATTTCGTTTTATAACGACAACAATCCGGACTGGTTAAATGTTATGATATTTTACCATGTTCTGGCGCATATCGATTTTTTTCAAAATAACTATTTCTACCGCCACACGTGGGATTATGATTTCACCGGCCAGGCCTTATCCGACAAACGCATGATTGCCGCCTTGCGGTCAGAAAAAGGCCGGTGGGTCGACTATGTGATCGAATTTGCCCGCGGTATCGATAACCTGGTCGGCTACCATCGCGAGCTATCGCAAAAAGAAAAGCCGCACCAAACTCGCCGCGAAAAACAGCTTGATTACTACTTTGATGAGTTTTTACAAAAGATCAAAGAAGTGAATACCAGCACCTATATCAAAGAAATCAACCGTTACAATCAGTGTATCGCAAGAACCGGCTCAAAGGGCGAGGATGTTTTCTTTGCCGAAGTACACAAAAAAAATCCCGAATTCAAGGCTCTTTTCGAAAAACACCTTAAGAAGAAAACCAAACATTCCGGTGATTTGATAGATTTTCTCATCGAGAACTCTAAATTTCTCAACCAGGAAGAAAACCAATGGATGACTTCAGTCATGGAAGTGGTGCGCAACACATCCATTTTTTTTCAACCTCAGATTCGTACCAAAATCATGAATGAGGGCTGGGCCAGCTACTGGCACTCCACACTATTTTTGCAAGACGATCGCATCAATGGGCATGAAGTCGAATTTGCCCGCGTCGATTCCGGCGTTACATCCATGCCGCGGGTGGGGCTTAATCCTTACGCACTGGGCATGCGCCTGTTTGAATTTATCGAACGTTGTGCCGACCAGGGGCGCTATTCGTTCGATTTTCAGAGACTTAACGATGCGCACCAGCGCCGCAATTACGATGGGCACACCGGCCAGGGCCGGGACTATATCTTCGAACTGCGACAGTATTTGAACGACTTTATGTTTATCAATACGTTTATGGACCAGGATTTTATGGACCGCTACAAATTGTTTGTCGCCGGTCGGCGCTTGAATCAGGAAAGAATGGTCTGGCAATATTATGTCAAAAGTCGCAAAGCTGAAGATTATAAAGAGATGATCTTAAACCAACTTTATCATCCACCGCATATTGACATCGACATGATTAAAACCAAATCCAATCATCTGTATCTTAACCATCAGTTTGAAGGCAAGCCGCTGGTTACCGAATATATTGCCAATACCATGTTGGGATTGGAGTTCCTCTGGGGCGGGCCGGTAATGCTGGAAACCAGTGAAGTCAAAACGAGCGCTGCACCCCAAGAGACACGTATGCTGCCGGGCTTGGCCGCTCCGGCTAAGGAAGAAAAACCGCCCCCCAAAATTGAATGGCAACGGGTGCTCTATACCATGGAAAACCGCAAGTTAAAAAAGGCCAATATTTAAACGGATCAATCAATTACAAAGTGAGTTGCCATGAAAAAGATTGAAAATGCCATTCAGCACCTGGACCGCAAAATGAGCGAAAAGGACCAGGGCGCGCTGATTCCATTTACTGAATATCTATCTATGATTACAACCGCACCAGAGGCGATGATCCGCAACGTCTTCCAGGTTTTTTACCATATGATTAAAACATATGTGGGCGAAGGCCATGATGAGTACCCGGATGATCCGGAATCGATCCAATTTGTTTATTACGACTGCTGTGAGTTGTTTGTGAAAGATAGCGATCATCCTTTTTTTGCCGACCGCCTGTTTGCCAACCGACTGGTGAATTTGGTGGAATCGCTGAAGCGCGGCGCTCAGCAAAATAAGGTCTATATTTTTGAAGGCCCTCCCGGGTGCGGCAAGAGCACATTTTTAAACAACCTGCTGCGCAAGTTTGAGGAGTATGCCAACCTTGAAGAAGGCCGCCGTTTCGAGGCTGTCTGGCGGCTGGATCGCAAATTACTCGGTGGTTTTGCCGAGAACGAAGCTTTGCCGCTTGTGGAGAAATTAACCCAGCTATTGGAACGACACCGCGACGATGCGATTGGCGAACCTGACGACCTGCCGGTGGCCGAGATTAATGGTGATTACATTGAAGTCCCCTGTCCTAGTCATGACAACCCCTTGTTAATGATTCCCAAATCATTGCGGCGGGCATTTTTTGACGATCTTTTTAAAAACAACGAATTTAAATTTAAAATCTCCACGGAAAAAGAGTACGAGTGGTTGTTTCGAGAACAGCCCTGCACGATTTGCAGTTCCTTATCAGAAGCTTTGTTAACACGCCTTAAAAGTCCCAAAAAGGTTTTTGAAATGCTGCATGTTCGGCCGTATCGTTTTAACCGGCGTTTGGGCGATGGTATCAGTGTTTTTAATCCGGGCGATAAGCCGCTGCGCCAAAATGTTTTGACCAATACTTTACTGCAACGGCGCTTGAACAGCGTGATGCGTGACAGTAATCAGGTCAAATACATCTTTTCACAATATGCCAAAACCCATAACGGTATTTATGCCTTAATGGATATCAAATCGCATAATGCTGAACGGTTTATCGAGTTGCACAACATTATCAGTGAGGGGGTACACAAGGTTGAAGATGTTGAAGAAAATGTCAATTCGCTGTTTTTGGCGGTTATGAATCCGGAAGATAAAAAAAATATCCAAAGCTTTCAGTCCTTTTCCGACCGAATTGAGTATATAAAAATTCCGTATGTAATGGATCTACAGACTGAAGTGGAAATTTATCGTAATATTTTTGGCAAGCATATTGATGCCCATTTTTTGCCTCGGGTACTGCACAATTTTGCCCGGGTGATAATTGCTTCGCGACTAAAAGTCAAATCGGAGCCGATGCTGGAGTGGATTAAAGATCCGAAAAAATATCGACTTTATTGCGACGAAAATTTGCAATTGCTGAAAATGGAGATCTACACGGGCCACATTCCCGCCTGGCTAACGGAAGAAGACCGCAATCGTTTGACCGCCAAGCGGCGGCGCAGCATTATCTCGGAATCGGAAAAAGAGGGTGAGCGCGGATTTTCCGGTCGCGATTCCATCAAGATTTTCAATGAGTTTTTCTCCGCCTTTGCCAAGGAAGACAAGTTGATCAGCATGTCGGACCTGAATAAATTCTTTACGCAGACGAAATCGGAGTTGAGTCGCTCCATCCCCGAAAATTTCCTGAAGTCCCTGGTGAACCATTATAACTACACCATTTTGCAAGAAGTTAAAGAATCACTGTACTATTACAATGAAGAACAAATCGCCCGCGACATTAAAAATTATCTGTTTGCCATCAATTTTGAAAGCGGTGCCCAGGAAACCAGCACCTATACCGGTGAAAAGATCGAAATCACCGAAGATTTTTTCAAAACCATCGAAATGCATTTTTTGGGAAACGGCATCTCCGAAGATAAGCGTCGGGCATTTCGCAAAAATACCCAGAAAGATTACACCTCCATGACCTTGCCCCAGGAAATTATGCTGGAAGGCAAAGACGTCACCGAAACCAAATTGTATGAGTCTTTGCACGAGCGCTATGTTCACAATCTCAAGGAAAAAGTGCTGGATCCGTTTCTGGAAAACGAAAATTTTCGCAGGGCCATCAAAGATTATAATGAGGAAGCCTTTAAAACTTATGATAAAAAGATTAAAGGCGATGTCACCTTTCTTATGAACAATCTCATCTCTAATTACCGCTACACCGAGCTGGGTGCCAAAGAAGTCTGCATTTATGCCATTGATAACGATCTAGCCCGCCATTACACCAAGAACTGAGGCAAGTTGAAACACCTAAACCCTCATCACACCGTTTTAAAATGATTATTCAGCATATGGGAAAATTTTTTCCGATTAAATCTTTAACCTGTTTTTCCGGTGCGTATGATGATTTCTATCTGATCAAATTAAAGGCACTTAGATCAGATTAAGCACGAGCTTGGGATAGAAAGTAAAGATGAGCAGAGGTTTTGTTTAGCTGACCCGCGTGGAGATGATGCTAGAAAGCTTCTTAGGCCTGGCGCCAAATTAGTATGAACCTGTGAAGCTTCTTCTCATTTTGAGGCCATGACCAAGTATTACGAGTACGTGGATTGGGGTTTATACACGAGGGACTATCCAGAACAGGATAAGAAATAGTATGCAGAGCGTGGTTGGGAGTAGCTGGATTGTTTGATTAACACAAATCTATCTCCTTTATGGGCGGAGAAAGAGGTAGAAACTCGATGAACGAGATAACCACCTACTATTTAGAATTGACATCTCCTTCCCTATTGAATGACAAGAACGAGTCAAAAGGATTGGAGATATACGAAAGTGAAATTAAACAATTTCAATTCAACCGGTTTTTGTATCAACTGGTCGGGGAGGCTTGGGAGTGGTTTGATAAGCTCTCATGGTCCAATGATCAGTGGAAGGCCTATGCGGAAAACGACAATCTTCGCACGTGGGTTGCATACTTTAAAGGTTCTCCGGCCGGTTACTATGAGCTTCAACAACAAAAAGATGGCGATGTAGAAATTGCCTATTTTGGTCTGGCGCCCAAATTCATCGGACAGGGTTTTGGTGGATATCTTTTATCGCAAGCAATAAAGACAGCCTGGGATTTGGAGGGTACCAAGCGGGTGTGGGTCCACACTTGCACCCTCGATCATCCCAGTGCCTTAAAGAACTATAAAGCGCGGGGAATGCAGATTTATCGTGTAGAAACGGAACAAAAAGATTGAGCAGTTGAATTCATTACGGCTCATCAACCTGAAGGTCTATGTTCAGCATATTGTGCGGTGTAACGAATCGCAGCTATTAACGATTCAAACAAAGGAAGCTGGTATGACGCTAGAATCACATTCCAACAAAATCACTATTAATGATGTAGAACTGAATGTAAATGAACTTTCGTACCAGGGAGAACAGGAAGGAGCGAAGGTTTGGTATACGGAATATGGTGATGGTGTTGGTCTGTTTTTCTACGATATGGTTCCCGACCTGCCAAATAATTTAGAAGATAAATCGTTATTAACATTGTTTTATCAAGAATTATTAAATGATGCTGGTGGAAAGGTTGTCGAGCTAGATGTTGTGGCACTTGATAATGTTCGCGCTGTAAAACTGCTCATCAAGGTTCCCCAATCTCCGTCAGGATTCACTTATGTTATCTCTTACACAATTCCATATAAAACATTCAGCTTTGTCTTAAAAGGGCAATGCGAGGAACATGGTGATACGGGGATCAAGGAAACAATTCTTGTCAGCCGCATTTTGAAGGCCCATGGTTCCATTGAGAACTTTAATGCAGATAGTCCCGATTATGATGAAGAATTTCCAGAACACCCTGTTGCCAGAGCTCGAAAAATTGCAGACACGATTAGCCGTGGCATAAAGATATCTGAAACGGTCAAGCAACACGAGCCCTTCGGATAATAACTAAGACGATAAATGCCACGGAAAGTTATGCTAAAGAGAAAAATTGGAAATAGCCGTGCGGAGTGATACCGGATTCGATTTTGTGCTTGCAACGCTTATATCTATTGGCGGTCTAGCCACAGGCATTGCCTGTATTGTGGGCGGGACCACCTATGGGGATATGTCTTGGACATTATTGCCGGTAGCTGCACTGATACTATTTTTCAGTATTCGTGTGCTGTCCGTTTTTCCGAAAGACTTATTTGAACGAATCAAAGGCGATATTAGTGTAAGGCAAGAAGTAATAATCGAACTCAGCCTATGGTTGGTTGTGGTTATCATATCAGCATGCATTCGAATGCTTCCTTGAATGCTAAATGCGCCAGGCATTTTTTTGCTAATTTTTTTATCCAGTGCGGTCGTTAAAAGCTTAGTAAAGTAAGGGTGTCATTACACATCATGGGGTTTAATCGCTTAGATAAAGATATTTCGAATTGGCATATAGCAATTCAGACGGTGATGTATTTCGCCTTCAATTAACCAAGGCAACGTTAAACAAGAGAGACTATACAGGTGCGGGATTTTTTATTAATCTCGCGGTGGCCTTAGAAGTGCCAAAAATATTGGCAGAACGAGACGATATCAATCCATACCCGGGGCCATTTATCGAGATTCCAGAATTAGATGGCGACGGAGACGCCATTCTTTATATAAATGATGGTCTTATTGATACACTTGCAATCTTTGCCTATGGTGATACATTTCCGGAAAATTTGTAGCAGTGTACTCTCACAAAGCCACGCGTAACGAAAAATTTATATAACGAATCAGCTTGATTGGGAAATAGCAGGTGTTTTACAAAAAAACGATCGAATCACTTGAACTGCAAAACTGGTGGCCAAGGGCTAAATAGGATGAGACTTAAAAAGGTATATTTTTGGCTTACATTTGGCACATTATTGTTTTTCTGGGTTTCAATCTGTATAGGAAGTGAGCACGCAATGGATGAATGCGCGTCCTTAAAAAATCTCTTCAAACAAGTTTCATGTTACGCCGAAGCAGCAAAGGCAAGCAACCACTGGACTACTTGCGACCGGCAATTCATGAGGGTGTTCGATTTCAGTGCTATGCGATTTTTGCCGAGCATACTGCGTCCCCGGAAGTTTGTCACAGAATACCGTCAAAGACCGCTGAACATCTTACCTTGATTGATGGTTGTTTAAGCGACGTCGCACTGAAAGCGCGCAATCC
>JAAUYK010099119.1_pt1 | contig 20289 bp, 25 predicted proteins | sample 7278021 | NCBI WGS metagenome assembly JAAUYK01 (sample SAMN14350223, study PRJNA611818) | marine sediment metagenome | isolation source: surface marine sediment (1.8m) | place: French Polynesia: Moorea | collected 2018-08
CGCTTCTACTCCAACCTCGGGCTTTCGGGCGGAAGAGCCGGTTCGGTGGCGGAGTTTTTGCTCACCAACAGTTCGATTAAATCTGAACGGGTGTCTACCATGGGCTTTGGTGAATTTCGTCCCCTGGCACCCAACGGCACCTCCGAGGGCCGACAAAAAAATCGGCGCGTTGAAATTATCCTCAGCATATAACTACGAATGGTTGTCTTTATGGAAAATGGGATTAAAATGATCAGCCGGCTTGTTTTCGCTACCATCATATTGATGCTGCTGTCGCCGCTGTCTTTGGCTGATACGATTGTCTTAAAAAACGGTCAGTCCATTGTTACCGACAAAATAGATCAGCACGAAGAAGATATTATTTTTTATTTGCAGGGGTTAAAAATGCGGGTTTCCAAGTCGATGGTAGTGCGCATCGACAAAACCAATGCAGCCTCAGTTGCCCCACCGGCCAGGGTAAAAAGAAAAGCGGCTACACCTAAACCACCGTCTAGTAAGATTGTGAAGGCTGAAAAAGCAATCAAAACCAATCCACAGCCGACTCAAACGCTATCCGGCAAAAATGCTAAAAAGAAAAAGGCCTTACACCCAGGCGTGCGGGCTGAAAAAAGGATGAAAATCAATCCTCAGCCATCCGAAAAACAAACCCGTACGCAAACGGAGAAAATTCGGTCTGAAACCCGCTCTTGCGGCCTGCGGAATTTACGCTGGGGCATCAACCGGTCGGCCATAGGGATGATGCAGGAAATCGACACCGGAAGCGACCAGATGGACCTCAAAGAATACGTCCGCAAAAACGAAGACCTGAAATTGGGTGACGCCCAGTTGGATTCGATCGTTTATGCATTCTGGCGTTATCGGTTGTATGCGGTGACCATCTGGGTCTCCGGGCACGACAATTATTTGGCACTCCGCAGTGAGATATTTAACCGGTTTGGCGTCGGCCTCAAAAGCGAGAATCATCCCGATCGCTACTTGTGGTCCGACATCCACAGCGACCGAATGCTTAAGTATGTTGAAGCGAATCAAACCGGTTTGTTCTGGATGCGATCAAAAGATCTAAACCGCAAATATCAATTATCTCAGCTTAAGGCACCCTCTACGGTTTTAAAAGCCATGGAAGCAAAAGCGTTAAGGGCAAATTAATCTGTCTATCCACACACCCAGCAACCGCACATCAGCACATTCTCTTCTAATCAAGTTACCCAAACCCGCATTCAATTATACATATATTGCACGGCAAGAGTTTTGAACGTAAGGTTTACAAACGCCCCTGCCTTGCTTAGATTAATTTACAATTGTTCATCTCATTTGAGTGACGCACATGCATATCCATACACTGCAAAAATGGCAGCACCACCACCGCTATAACATTGATGATGACCGCGGCGAGCGCAATACCCGCCGGGTAATTATGCTGACCCTGTCGATGATGGTCATCGAAATCGCGGCAGGCTATATGTTTGGCTCTATGGCACTGCTGGCGGATGGCTGGCACATGGGAACCCATGCGGTGGCGCTGAGCATTGCCGCCTTTGCGTACTATTTTGCGCGTAAAAATTCAGATAATCCCAATTACAGTTTTGGCACCGGTAAAGTCGGCGTCTTGGGCGGTTTTTCCAGCGCGGTGGTGTTGGCTGTGATAGCCCTGCTCATCGGCGTTGAATCTGTTCAGCGGCTGGTTTCTCCCCAGCCCATCCGCTTCAATGAGGCCATTTTAGTGGCATTTGTCGGTCTGGTGGTCAATGTCATCAGCGCCTTTTTATTGCAGGAAAAACATCATCATCACCATGGCCATTCTGACCATGATCATAGCCACCAACAAAAATTTCGCGATCACAACCTCAGGGCTGCCTACTTTCACGTGCTCGCCGACGCCCTCACCTCGCTGCTGGCCATCATTGCACTGTTTACCGGCAAGGCATTCGGCTGGGTCTGGATGGATCCTATTATGGGCATTGTGGGCGCAATCATCATCAGCCGCTGGTCTTACAGATTGCTGGTAGACAGCGGCAAGGTGCTGCTCGATCGCGATGTCAACCCGGAAGCCGTAGCGGAAATTCGATCCCTGATAGAGTCGGATGCGGATAATCGCGTGTCGGATCTGCATGTGTGGCGCGTGGGCACCCATCATCTGGCAGCGATTGTGTCCATCGTTACCCATTTTCCCAAGTCACCGGATCACTACAAAAACTTGTTGAAAGACTACGACGAAATTGTGCATGTCACCGTAGAGGTGAATCCAGCCGAAAGCGATCCGTGCCTTGCTGGACAGGAGCAACCCTCTTAGATTCCATTTTGTTGAATTTTTATCCCACCGGGTTCAAAAGTGCTGCTCAAAAGTTTAGAATTCTCCCCGGACCTGTGACCTTAATTTCCTTTGACATATAAAAATCAAGCCAAAACCCTTGACATTTAAATAGGTTAATATTAATTTAATATTAAACTATTTAACATAGAGGTATTATGGCAGCAAAATACAACGGACATAAAAATGAGCGCCGGGCGCTGAACACTTACGTCAAACTTATGCGGGCGGCCGAATCGGTGACCCAGCGCACCCACCAGCATCTATCGTCAAAAGGACTGACGTTAAGTCAGTTTGCCGTGCTGGAGGCGCTGTACCACCTGGGCCCCCTATCCCAGAAACAAATCGGACAAAAAATTCTTAGGAGCAGCGGCAACATTACCATGGTGGCCGACAATCTTGAAAAAAGTGGACTCGTCAAACGCAAACGCTCTGAAGTTGACAGGCGCTATTTCATTATCCATCTTACGAATCAGGGACATAAACTTATCAGCAGCATTTTCCCACGGCATGCCGCTGTGATTGCAGCAGAAATGAGCGTTTTGAGTAAAAAAGAACAGGATACGCTTAGCAGGTTGTGTAAAAAGATAGGACTTGGCAATAAAGCACACAGAACGAGCAAAAGGAGTGAACCATGAAAGTACTGATTGTTTTTTATTCCACATACGGACACGTTTATCAAATGGCAGAGGCGGTTGCTGAAGGCGTCAAAAAAGTGGCCGGCGCTGAAGTCGATATTCGGCGGGTACCGGAGACCTTGACGCCGGAAGTTCTCGAGAAAATGGGCGCGGTCGAGGCCCAAAAAACGTTTTCTCACATACCCGAATGCACGGTGGACGAGCTGGCCCAGGCCGATGCCGTTATCTTCGGCACACCGACCCGATTTGGCAATATGTGCGGACAGATGCGTCAATTTTTGGATGCTACCGGACAACTGTGGGCCAACGGTTCTCTGGTCGGCAAAGTCGGCAGCGTCTTTACCTGCAGCGCCACCCAGCATGGCGGTCAGGAGTCGACCATTCTGAGTTTTCATATCACCCTGCTGCATCACGGTTTCGTAGTGGTCGGCTTGCCCTATGCCTTTCAGGGCCAGATGCGCGTCGATGAGATTACCGGCGGTTCCCCCTATGGTGCCGCAACCATTGCCGGGGGGGATGGTTCGCGCATGCCTACCGAAAATGAGTTAGAGGGTGCACGCTTCCAGGGCAAACATGTGGCTGAAATCGCGTCAAAATTGAGCGTTTAGTCAGCGACTTTGATGATAAATATCGGAAGGGGAAAAATATGACGCATCATGTGAGAAAAATGGCGCGTATCATCGAGCCTCGACCGGTGCTTGAAGGCGCCGGCGTGCGATTGATCAGAAGTATTGCCACCGCTGAGCTGGATCATGTCGATCCATTTTTGCTGTTTGATCATTTTGGATCCAGCAATCCTGATGATTACATGAAGGGATTTCCCATGCATCCGCATCGTGGAATTGAAACCGTGACGTACATGATACGAGGGCGTGTTAACCATAAAGACAGCATCGGCAATTCAGGCAGTATCACCGACGGCGATGTCCAGTGGATGACGTCTGGTCGGGGTATTTTGCATGAGGAAATGCCCCAACAGATTGAAGGTGAAATGAAAGGCTTTCAGCTATGGGTTAACCTTCCGGCAAATCTCAAAATGACCGCCCCGCGCTATCAGAATATTACCTCAGAGCAAATACCGGAAGTTCAGCAAGATAATGGCGTCATCATCCGGGTAATCGCCGGTGAAGTCAATGGTGTCAGCGGCCCGGTAAAAGAAATCTATGCAGAACCGATCTATCAAGATGTATCCGTACCCCCGGACAACTCATATTCACAGGCAGTTGCCAGCGACCACGCCGCCATTGCTTATGTATTCGAAGGTGAAGGCGATTTTGGTAAAAATGGTGGTGGCCAGGAATCGGTAGTTGGGCACCCACGTCTGATTGTCTTTGGAGATGGGGATCTGGTATCGGTGCAGTCAGGAAATCAAGGCGTAAGGTTCCTGCTGATTGCCGGCAAACCTTTAAACGAACCCATCGTGCGCTATGGGCCGTTTGTGATGAATACTCAGGCAGAGATTCAACAAACATTAAATGAAATTAGGAACGGCACATTTATAAAGACAGATTAGCTGGCGGGCCCGTTTGCAGGTAGATCTATTAGCACGCCGCTTGAACGCCTTAATGTATAAAATCAAGATGTGAAATCCCGCATTATGCGGGGGCCCTCGGACAAGACCTGAAGTCTTGAAGTCAATTCCAATAAAACTCCAGATCATTAACAAATTGATCTAAGGATTTGTAAATGATTTACGGTAAAACAATAAAAGAGATTATCATTCTGGTGGGTGTTTCGGTGTTGTTGGCGCTGGTGGTCAATCATCTGTCGCCGAGGGGTATTGCCCTGGTGGGCCAATGGGACACCGCCACAGGGGTGATTACCGCCCAGGCCGCAGATCAAAATAAATATCGCATTGCGGAAATTGACCAGGTAACCGAGGCCGCCAAAATATTTTATACCGGTGATACGCTTTTTGTAGATGCCCGCTCGGCGGAAGACTATGAAAAAGGACATATCCCGGAAGCCATATCATTGCCAGTGGGACGATTTGATCAACGAATTGAATTGTTTATGAATCAGTTCCCGCCGGATCAACCCATCGTTACCTATTGTTCAGGCCGAACCTGCGAGGACAGCCATCAACTGGCCGAGTTGCTTTTGGAGGCCGGGTTCACAGAGGTGCGCGTTTTTATCGACGGCTTTCCGGGTTGGGAAGCAGAGGGCTACCCGATTGAATAATTTTACGCTATTTATCATCAATAATAGCTGGATCGAACTGGCGGCCCGCTGGATTTTGGGATTGACTTTTATCTATGCCAGTATTCACAAGATCATCTCACCGGCGGAGTTTGCCAAAATTGTATATGGTTATGACCTTTTTCCACATGCGTTCATTAATCTGATTGCCATCATCATACCGTTTCTGGAGTTGGTTGCTGGCTTGGCATTGATTGGCGGTATTTACCCGCGCTCGGCTGCCTTTGTCATTGTGGGTTTGCTGCTCGCCTTTATAACGGTTTTAACAATTAATTTGATTCGCGGTCATGAATTTGATTGCGGCTGTTTTGCAGTCAGCCAGAACGAAAATTCCGGTTCTGCCAGAGTAACCCTGGTCCGCGACATCATCTACTTTATCCTGGGTCTGCAAATTGTTCTATTTGATGGTCACCGTAGAACCAGCTTTGGCCGTCTGAGCTCTCAAAAATAACCAAAGATGCCTGCCTGGCGTCCGCCCAGTGGTAGATGAGATAAAATAATTTTACTAGGACAAGCGGCTTCTAAATTTCTTTAATAGCAGGCAGTGGAAATACATGGTTTCCGCTGCCTTTTTTTATTGACAAAAGTATAAAATATCTTTTATATTCAATTAATCAATTGAATACTTAAGGAGTGCATCATGAAAAATCCGAATCGGGCTTTCAAGGATGCGATTTATGAGCAGTTTGCACGTATCGGCAAATCGGTTTCCAGTCCGAAACGGCTGGAACTTTTGGATCTACTATGCCAAAGCCCGCGCACCGTAGAGGCCTTGGCCAAAGAATCCGGCTTAACGGTTGCCAATGCCTCTCAACATCTACAGATTCTGCGCGCTGCTCGCCTCGTGGAGACCGAAAAAAAAGGCTTGTACGTTATCTACCGTCTTGCCGACCAGACGGTTTGTGAATTTTTCCGCGTTATGCGTGTACTTGCTGAGAGCCGGCTGGCGGAGGTGGAACAAATCAAGCGTCGCTTTCTGGAAGGAAAAGAAGGAATGGAGCCGGTAAACCGTGAGGCGCTTCTCGAACTTGTCCGTAAGGAGGCAGTGACAGTCTTGGATGTACGTCCTGTAGAAGAATACAACGCCGGGCATATTCCCGGGGCCTTATCCATCCCCATTCAGGATTTAAAAGCAAGCCTGTCCAAGTTGCCGCACGATCAGGATATTGTAGCCTATTGCCGAGGGCCTTATTGCGTCCTCTCGATACAGGCTGTTGAGATGCTGCGCGCCAAAGGCTTTCAAGCCATACGACTCGAGGAGGGAATCCAGGATTTGAAAGCCCTTGGATTTCCAATTGAAACGGCCGAAAGATTGACCGATGAAAGACGTTAAAAAATTAATAATCTCACTGATGGCTGTCGCCATCACGATGGGTGTTATCTGGAACGCAAACCGGACTGTTCCTCCAAAAGAGGCCACCTGGGATGATGTTAAGAGCGAGGCCACTCAAGGTGGCTACCAACTGATAACCACGGATGAATTATTCAGGCAGTATAAGGAGGATCCGGAATCTCTGCTTCTGGTGGACACTCGTCAGGAATGGGAATACCGCACCGGACATATAAAAGGCGCGGTCAATTTCCCGATGGAGCCGACCTGGCTGTCCCGTTGGCGTAAAAAAGGCGCTCTTGAAAAATTGCTCGGCCAGGACAAATCTCGTTTCACCATATTTTACTGAGCGGGGCTGGCATGAGCCCGTAGCGACTCGGCGGCCCGGGTGGCCGTAAAACTGGGTTATCAAAACGTCTTTCGCGATCCCATGGGCTATCCGGAATGGCATTCCCGGAAGTTTCCGGTTGAAAGCTCCCCGGCCGGTCTGTCTGAAACATCGCTGACCCCCCAACAATCCAAACCCTTACACGGCTGGGCCATTATCTGGACGCTACTGGGCATCTTTGCCGGCGGAATCGCACTGAATCTGACACCGTGTATCTATCCGCTGATTCCGATTACGGTTTCTTATTTCGGCAGCCAGCGCTCTGAGAGTCAGGGAAAGCTGGTCATCCATGGCGCCTGCTATATCGGGGGGCTGGCAACAACCAACTCTGTGCTCGGAGTAGTAGCCGCTCTGACCGGCGGCATGTTCGGCAGTTCACTGCAGCATCCCATCGTTCTCATTCTGGTGGCGTCTGTCCTGATCTTTTTTGCCACCAGCCTCTTTGGGCTCTGGGAAATCCGTCTGCCATATGCTTTATCGCAGGCAGCATCAAAGACATATACCGGCTACTTGGGCAGCCTCTTCATGGGGCTGACATTGGGGGTGGTTGCCTCTGCTTGTATCGGACCGTTTATTTTAGGCCTGCTGACATGGGTGGCGACGATTGGAAACCTATGGATCGCTTTTTCAATCTTTTTTACGTTAAGCCTGGGCCTGGGCCTTCCCCTCTTTTTTCTGGCTCTGTTTTCCGGACAGCTGAGCAAACTGCCTCGTTCGGGTGAATGGATGCTATGGGTCAAAAAGCTGCTCGGCTGGATTTTGGTGGGTATGGCGGCTTATTTTCTTCAGCCGTTATTATCTGAAACCGCAAGAATCTTTTTGCTGGCAGCGGTGGCGCTGGCAGCGGCATTGCACCTGGGGTGGATTGACAGGACCCGGGCCGGATTTCGCGCGTTCGAGTGGCTGCGGGTCGCTGCGGTAACAGTGGGGCTGGTGATGGCCACGATTCTAATCGGTTCATGGTTGCTACGCGGCCCCGGCGTGAGTTGGCAGCCTTATACGGAATCATTGCTGCTGGAAGCCCGGCAGTTAAAAAAGCCGGTGATCCTTGATTTTTATGCCGACTGGTGCGCCCCCTGCCGTGAGCTGGACAACGTCACTTTTCATGATTCTGAAATTGTCAAGCAGGCAGAAAACAATTTTATCATGATCAAGGTTGACCTCACACGCAAAGGCAACCCTGTTTATGAAGACCTTTTACGGCAATATAACGTTAAAGGTGTTCCCACGATTGTGTTTTTGGATCGGCAGGGCAATGAACGAAGCGGATTGCGCCTGGTGGATTTTGTGCCATCCGATCAATTTTTGGTGCACATGGCAGAAATTAGAAACTAGAACTTGAATTTGCACGAGCCCTGTTAAATCCCCTATGGGGGCCGCGAAGCAGCATTCAACAGGGCGAGTCGGAGGTTTTGGTGTGACTTGATCGTTAATTGGTCTAATTATCCGACTTACTTAATCTGCTGCTATTATAAATACTAAAACGTCTCATTAGTTTTAATGCAAGATTCAAGTCATAAAGGGAGGATTTTATGTTAAAGGTCATATTTTTCATGAACCTGCCCAATGGTAAACCCTGAAAGCACTTCAAAAAAATGATGCCCAGGTTGGGCGCAAAATACGATATCGAGATTGAAACAATAGAAAAACCAAAAGACGAATTTATGACCGACGAATATTTTGAGCTCGATCTGCCGGTGGCGCCAGCAGTGATGGTGGGTGATGAAATTATTGTTGAGGGAACCGATATTCGCAAAAGAAAATTGGAACAAGCGATCAACCGTCATCTGGAGCGCTTGCCATAAGCGGTGATGGTCGGCGCGTCAACCCGGCTCGCATCATGCGACTGACCACCAGATGGTGAAAGGGGCGAATCAAGTTAAAATACAGCGGGCCGGTCCAGTGTTTGTAGTGTACAATGGTGGCCACATGAAAGCGTTTGCGGTTTTCGGCTATAGGTTCGACGACAACGCCCAAAAAAGCTTTTAAGTGTTTATCTTGCGGTGTCTCGCTGACCCAATAATGTTCCTCTTTTGCCAATCGCACGGTAAAGAAGGTGACCACATCACCCACCACAAAGGACACATCATCCGGCTGCAGGCTCGGCAAAACTTCCGGTGCTTCGTGCGCCACTAATCCCAGGATCTTCACCAGAGCGCTCCGAATACGATAAAGCAACACAATCCACCAAGGATAGTAAGACAGCATTGACGCCACAAACCGACGCAATGATGTTTTGCCTTCGATGGTCTTAATATCGATATAGTTTGATCCCTCAAACAGCGGGGCTATTTCCGGGATGTCAACAGTGAAATTCATTTGGGCGGCAGGGTGTTGACAAAATCTTTGGCCTTGTTCAGCCAGGCTCTGAGTTGATCTTCGCTTTTAAAGCCCCGATCTTCAAGCATCACCCAACCTTTCATGGGTTTGCCGGTGATATCAAACGGTCGCGAATACGTCTTTTTTAACGCTTTGACAGACGCCTCTTCACCCAGCCGCAGGATGAGATAATCTTTATAAACCCCGCAAACCATGTTTCCATTCAGCAGGTGGCAGACCCCGCCGAACATTTTTTTGGCATCGGCATTTTTCCAGCGGCTGACAATCTTTCTGATCCGAGCATTGATCTCTTCATTATATGGCATCTGTTTTTCCTTTTTTGCAACCTTGATAAGCTAAGATGTACAAAAACTCATCAATCTCGCGAAGAATCGATGGCGATGTCAGAATATAGCTCGGTTTTTGCGTCGATCAAGGTCATGTTGTTTTCTGTAAGGCGCTATGCAAAGAGATTACCCGCATGGCAGATTGTGGCCTGATATTTGGGATGACCAGCAACCCATCCTTAGAATTTACTGACTTTGTATATGTAATCCCTAATATCAGGCCACAGGCAACTTGTAAATCATGGCGCCTGTACGAAAATTACATGGCCGCCTCATCGATTATTAGTCAAACCTTTGGTTCTTGCCTGCCTCAGACGGGTTAGATACATTTTTGATAAAGGTTCTGGTTACCAGATGGTAATTTAAGTTTCAACCCAGTAACCCCAGCTCACACCACGTGTTCTCTTCCAGAAATTTCAAACTATTCGTATCTCAGCCTAAGTTTTTAATAATTCATTAAATCTGATCCTGATTTTTAGAACCCGCCGTCTGCAACGCTGCCATGGCTTAAATCTTGCTCTTTTTCGCTCCGGGGAAATTTTCATTTTCAATTGTTTCTACATAATCAGACCGGCAGGGCAAAGCAAGACCAATTGGGCTGCCCAAGCCAAAGGAGGGGAATGGTTATGTTGCACAGCAATTTATTGAAATCCAAATTTATTCCACTCAAGATCTTTTTATTTGCAGTAGTTACATTATTTTTTTTGGCAAGCGCCGCTACAGTCTTTTGTGCCGAAATCCTTTTGATTACCGGCACAAGACCTTATGCTGGCGACGCTGCCATATTGGAAAATCTTGAAAGCCGAGGTTTCTCAGTTAGTGTCGTCTCAGACCGTGATGCCAGCATCAGCGATGCCCTTGAAAAAGACCTGGTGGTTATTTCTGAATCGGTTTACTCCAAAAGAATCAATACCACCTTTCGAAACCTCCCTGTTCCCATTATTGTATCCGAGCCCTGGCTATTTCATTACATGGGTATGGCCGGATCAACATATGGCACTGATTTCGGTAATGCCCGGCGTCGTTCCGCGATTACCTTAACCGAATTTCCGCACCAAATGACCGCCGAAATGACGGGCAGCGTCTCTATAACCTATCGGCGCCGGGCTTTGGCCTGGGGTTTGGCAGGCAAAGGGGCTATTAAAATTGCGACCTTGATCGATGATACCAACCGCTGTCCCATTTTTGCATATGATAAAGGAGCGCAGATGCCCGGTATGGTTGCGCCCGACAAGCGGGTCGGCTTTTTTTTGCACCGCAATACCGCAGCCTATCTGACACCCGAAGGCTGGGCATTGTTCGAGGCGGCGGTGGATTGGTGTTTGATGCCGGATCCGCCGGTGCCGGTTACGTTCACCATTGTCAGTGATCAGAGCTGGAAAGCCTGTGCAGGTGAGGGATGTAACAACGTCAAGATATGGCCGGCAACCCCTGAAGCCCCTTCCCACTGGAAGCAAGCGGCGACCGGATTTGCGCATCTAAAGCATCCCTCAGAAATGCGCCCGGGCACTGAAGCCGAAAAGATGTGGTTCTGCCCACCGGGGGTTGATCCGCAAAGCAGCAGTATTCCGTCGATGGCCTACTTTCATAAAACCTTTAATCTCCCCTGTAAGCCACAACAGATTACCAAAGCGTTAGCATATGTGGCCAACCCGGGAAAATTGAGTTTGTATATTAACGGCCATCCCATTCTGGTGGAGGGCCCCACACTCGGTGAGGGCGGTAAGCCGCGCGTGTTCAACATTCGCCATGCTTTGCAAGAAGATCATAATGTCATTGCCATCGTCGCTCAATGCGGTGAGGCTGCTAAAAAGTATGTTTTCTTGGATATGGCCATCGAAGCGATGATGCAAGCCACAAATGATACGGTCTCCATGGATAAGACACTTCTGGTGGTGGGGCGTACACTGCCAAACTATAGCGACCGTCAAATCAAAATGCGCCTGGAACGTTCAGGCCACCTGGTTGAGGTTATCGATGACAATCAACTTGAACATGCCGAAATGGCAGAACTGAAATTGATAGTCATTTCTGAATCGGTATGGTCGCAGTTGGTGGGTGAACGGTTTACGTCCATCGATATACCGGTGATTTGTTTTGAGTCCTATTTATATGATGATCTGAAAATGACCGCAGCACAGCCAAAGAAAGATTACGGGAATTGGCGGCGCCAGGACACGATTTATCTTAACACCGTGGATGAACCCATTGCGGCAGATCACCAGGGAAAGGTACGGGTGACTTCTCGCAGCAGAAGCGTCGGTTGGGGTATCCCGGCTAAATCGGCAACCATCATCGCTTTCCTGAACCGTTTTTCAGACAAGGCAACCATCTTCACCTATGATAAGAATGCCCAATTGGTGGACGGAATGCCTGCCCCGGCTCGACGCGTGGGCATGTTTCCGCATAAAAATTCAGCCAAATGGTTTACCGATAGCGGTTGGGCGCTGTTTGATGCAGCGGTTGTCTGGGCAACACAGGAATAACAGCCTCGTGTTCAAATTAAACTGCCGCAGCGGCAGCCCATCTGCTGTTGCGGCATTTAATTCAATGCTAGCGGGTCTGTTAAATCGCAGACCCGCCTGTGGGAGCGCTTGACGTCATTTGCATGCCCGGTGCATCAACCGGCCGTTCCAAAAAACCAAACTTTTTGTAAAAAGCACTTTTGCCTTTGGCGGCAAACAGCCAGATGACCCGGATATCCTGCGCACGGCAGTATTCGATTAACTTATTCAACAGGGTGCTGCCGATGCCCTGCCCCTGGCAGGCGGGGTTGACAATCAGATCACAGATCAGGGCATATAAAACCCCATCGGATATAATGCGCCCGAAGCCAACCAGCTGATTGTTCTCATAGGCAGAGAGCACATACCAGCTGTCGGAGATGGCGCGGTGCAGCTGCTGCGGGCTGGCTTTATAGGATTTGTTCCAGCCGGTGGTTTCAAACAGTTGATCGTAATCGTCGGCCGGTGGCGGTTGTTCATGATATGCAATCACAGAATCGCTCATGATGACACCCCTATTGATGATCTCAAATCATTAAAACAACATTATGGCGAAAAAACATTTGATGTTCATAGGGCAGGTTGGCAGACACCATAATAAACTACACCATTATTTTCAATACCATTGAGATGTCTGGTATGGAACCCGTTACAGGGTGACATTAAGGCAGGTCAAATGCGCACATCAATCGATATAGGCTTGACAAAATGGCACATTACGATTGGGTTAAATCAAATGCTCCGTGACAAAATCAGGACCGGTCGTGACGGCTAGCTATCTTTTTTTTCCGATTGCTTGTCAGAAAGATATTCATTTAATTTCTGTAATTCTTTGTCTTCTGGATTGCTGAAGCTGGCGCCCACATGAATCTCTTCCCCGGTATCGCGCATGTGCTTGGCATTGCAATCGAAGTGCAACAAATCCGTCCGGCCGGGTACCTGCAGCTCAAGGCCGAATTCAGGCAATTTACCAACCGATGAAAACCGAACATCGGAACTCTTCGGGTAGGTGATTAAAGCACCGCCCAGAGACAGATCCAGCACAACCCCGGGCACTGCTTTTTGGGTTTGGCCTTCCGTGAAGGTTGTCTCTGTGGGTACCGTAATTTTTTTGCGATTAAACTGACGTCGCTCGACCCCGTAATCCGCGTCACTGAGAAATCCTTCCCGGGTCAAATAATCCATGATGATTTTGTCCATTAATGAGGCCACAGAGCGCTGCTCTTTGTTTGATGCCCGTTGAAGCGCCTCGCGGACTTTGCTGTTCATTCGCAGAGAATAGATTTTATCTTTTTTCATTGTATGGTTACCTCCCAACAAAAATAGCCGGACCACCGAAAATCTGGCAACCCGGCTATCCGCCTCCGACGGACCCGTGGCTTTCCGTCCCCATCTTGCGAAGGGTTTGGCTTTTTCAGGAAAGAAGGATTAAATTTAGACCAATTATATATCATATGCATTACAATGTCAATACATAAAATGAAGTTTTTATATCAGCTAGTCGACGGCAACCAACTATTGGTATAACCAGCATTTCACTATTATTTAATCCTTGGCGCACCTGTGATCATAGCCCAACAGGATCAGTTGACATTTTAAATAAGCAACTTAACTTAACGTCACCTAATTTAAATAAGATTAACAGTTGCGTTCAAAGAACGCTCAGAAATGGAGTATGCACGATGGCGTTTGAAACCAAAGAACAGGTTCTGGAACGGATAATGTCTCGCGAAAAGCCCTTATGTCCGCATTGCAGTGAAGAGATGAACCTATGGGAGGTCCCTCCGGTGTCTGTAGGCGATGGCCTCGGCTGGGGAACGCCTTATCTGTATATCTGCTTTAATGACAGCTGTTCTTGTTACGAGTCCGGCTGGGATCACATGAAGGAAAACTATGCCCAGAACGCTTCCTATCGCTGCATGAACTACCCAGGGACCGAAACATTTGAAATCATGCCGGTTTTCAGCAGCATGGGAGGCCGCGGCCAGGTCATCGATGACCAGGTAATAGCTGAGCAGGAAGCCCTTAAAGAAGCGACCAAAAAAGGATTTTCAATCCTGGCGGATTGCTATGTGAGCAAAGACGGGCCCCAGATTCTCAAAATCCTGCTCGATGTCACCGAGCCGGTTCGCGTCAGGGTTAAGGCCGCAGAGATGATCGGAGACATCGGTGAACTGGAAGCCATCGAGCCTATCCAGAATGTCAATTTCGGCAATAAAATTCTGCAGGAAACAGTCGAAAGCGCTATTTCAAGTATTCACAAAAAATTCTATACCCGCGAATGCCCCTTTTGCGCCGAGATTATCAAGAAAAGGGCCAAAGTCTGCAAGCATTGTAGCAAGGATGTCGCCGGCCTCTAAATTGGCTTTAAAACCTCATCTTTTGCTCGATAACTGTGTTGCAAAAGGGCTAAAAATGCTCACGTACTATCGTGTACGCTCCGCTATTGACCCCTTTCGCGCCTTGTTATCAATCAAAATCTGATATTTTAAAGCCAATTTCATTTATTTTTTCATATCATTTTAATATATCTTTCCAGTAATATCTTATTGCCCTGAGCCAAGGGTAGGTTCTAAAAAAGTAAGAAATTGAGAAAAAAAGTTTAAGGTTTTTGTTAAATTACCGATATTTATAGCATGAAAAAATTAGACCGCAGAAAATTCCCCAGGATAAAAGTCTGTAATCCGGTTGCCTACGATTGTTTGGACAAAGATGGTGTTCTGTGCGAGCAAAATATGGGAATTGCCCTGGACATCAGCCAAAACGGCATTCTGCTGGAAACTGCCCAGATGATTCAGCAAAAGAATATCTATCTGGTATTTGTTGACCTGGAAGATAACATGACCCGGATCATCGGAAGGGTGGTTTTTTCCGTCAAGAACAAAGACGGAAATTACAAAAGCGGAATCAATTTTCAGGGCGAATCCGATGAAAACATCGCCTTTGCAACTCGTTTATTTCAAGCCTATCAGCAATTTGAATCAGAGCCCATTGTGATCAATGGCGCCCGAGTTTAATTTCCAACCTATTTTTGAAACCGTTCGCCTTGCGCCCTACGTCAAATTTCGGCTCACATTAACGTTCATGCTGTCATAGGTTCGAAAAATTAAGCCTTCGCGCTCCCGTTTTGCTTCAGGAAAGGGCTGCAGGTTCAGCTTGTTAAGCTGCTCGTGAGCCTGTTCTTTTGAAGGAATGGCTTCCAGCCCCTCTGCCAGCTTACGGCCGGAAACCGTATCCAGCACAATTGCGGTTTTCCCGTCAGATACGATACTCAGCGGAATTTGAGCATCCCCCACAAGCCGGGCAGCCGCTAAAATTTCTCTTTCCCGTGAGCCTAAAGAAGCCGCGGCACATTTTATGGCCATAAATCGGCTGGCGCCGCCATCGAGGCTGACCACAAGGTCTATTTGCGAGCGGTAGGTTTCACCTGCAACGCTGATTTCAAGGTCAACATCGACTTCGATATCTGCTTTGGCATACCCTTTTTCATTGACCAAGAATTTTTCCACCTTCTGCCTGTTTTCCTCAGCCCCGACATTGGGAATTTCCTTACCGGTCACAAAATCGGTTATCATGGAGTAGGGTTTTAGCGGTTTTATCATCTCAACATTTCACCACAGAGCTCACAGAGAACACAGAGAATTAAGTTTAAATTAATGCGTTCACCACGGGCTCCCCGATATAAGTGCATTTTCTTATTTGTTTGAGTTTTGCAGCTTTTTCAGAATCGGGGTTTCAACTCGTTTGGCATCCACCCACAGGCCCTCGAGGTCGAAGAACTCACGCACCGGCTCGTAGAATATATGAATGACCACATCTCCGTAGTCCATTAGCACCCAGTGGCCCTCGCCGGTGCCTTCAACGCTGAGGGGTTTGATTTTATGCTTTTTTAAATGGTCAATCGCCGCGTCTGCAATTGCGTTTACCTGGCGGTTGGATTGTCCGCTGCAAATGATAAAAACATCGGCGATGGAGGTCAGGTTCTGGACATCCAAAACCACTAAATTCAATGCTTTCTTTTTCGTTACTGCTTCTATGAACACATCAAGCGCAACAGCCGCGTCTCTGCTCATGTATAGAGTCCTTTTTGATGTATATATTCTGCTACCGGGGCGGGAACCCAATTGTCGATGCTTTGATTTTGTTTAACAGCTTGCCGGATTTGTGTCGATGAAATATCCAGCGCCTGGACATCACAGACGTAAACAGTCTGCCTGCCTTCTGAAATGAAGGCCTTTTGAGTTTTTGAAAACCGGTATTCCGCCGCTATTTTAAAGGTAAGGTATTCCTGCAGGATTTTCCAGCCCTGCTGTATATTTTGATTCGGATGTTGGGGACGCCCCATGATGATCATGGGAATCTGCTCGAGTAATTCCCGGTAAGATTTCCAGGTATCAATTTCAAGGAAAGCATCCAGTCCCATAACCAGAAATATGCTGGCATCATCAGACTGGGTGCCTTTAAAATGGTAAACCGTATCAATTGTGTAGGATGGCCCGCTGCGCTGCAATTCGACATCCGAAACGGTTATACCGCCATTGTCGCCGATTGCCAGGCGGATCATCGCAAGACGGTCATCGGCACTGGCCACCGCTACGGGTGTTTTATGCGGCGGCAATGCGGCTGGAATCAAAAAGATATGATCCAGGCTATAAATGTTTTTAACCTCTGATGCAGCCCGCAGGTGCCCCCGATGAATGGGGTTAAACGTGCCGCCGAATAATCCAATGCGCATAGTTTTTCAATACCATATCCATCGAGTCCGAATCAAACAATTGCTTATAAAGTTGTTATATGCCTGGCTCAGACCGCTCTTGTCTCATCACCTTTCGTCCGATTTATCCAGTAGCTCAATGGTTTGTGACATCAGGCGCTTGACGCCCTGGTTTTCTTTAGCCGAAATCAAAAAGACCGGTTCCGGATCCAGTGCGGCAACAAAAGCTTCTGCCGCCTCAGGGGCACCCGGCAAATCCATTTTGTTGAGGGCCACAATTTGCGGCTTTTCGGTCAATTGCGGATTAAAGGAAGCCAATTCCCTGTTCACCGTTTTAAGGTGATTGCGCGGATGTCGCGGATCAATGGCTGCGGCATCGATCAGATGAATTAAGATGCGGGTGCGCTCAATATGCCGCAGAAATTGAGTACCCAGACCGGCCCCCTGATGGGCGCCTTCAATCAAACCGGGAATATCGGCAACCACAAACGGGTCGCCCCATTCGGTTTCGACAACACCCAGTGTGGGAGTTAGCGTAGTAAACGGGTAATTGGCAATCTTAGGGGAAGCGGATGAAATCACGCTGATCAAAGTTGATTTGCCGGCGTTGGGCAGGCCGATGATGCCAACGTCAGCCAACAGTTTGAGCTCCAGTTTCAGATGGCGGATTTGTCCGGCTTCACCGGGTTGAGCAAAACGGGGTGTTCGATGGGTGGATGTTTTAAAGCGCGCATTGCCCTGGCCGCCCCGGCCGCCTTTTACGACCGTATAAGATTCACCGGCAGAAATAAAATCCTTAAGAACTTCGCCGGTAGCGGCGTCTTTGACAAGGGTGCCGGGTGGAATTTCGATGATCAGGTCCGGGCCGTTTTTCCCGGTCTTTTGCTTGCCCTGACCATGAGCGCCATTTTTGGCTTTAAACTCGCGTTTGAATTGAAAGGGATAGAGGGTGCGGCGGCGCAATGAACTCTTTAAGATTACATCTCCGCCTTTTCCGCCATCACCGCCGTCCGGGCCGCCGCGGGGAACATGTTTTTCACGTCGCAGACTGACGCATCCCCGCCCGCCATCACCGGACTGCAAGGTGATTCGTGCTTCATCAATAAATTTCACTCGGCATATACGCTGACTTTTTTGCGTGAGCGACCGACTCTTTCGTAGGCAACAATGCCGTCGATCTTGGCAAAGAGGGTATAATCCTTGCCGATGCCGACGTTATCCCCCGGATGAATCCGGGTTCCCAATTGGCGTACAAGGATATTACCGGCTTTAACCTTTTGGCCGCCGTAGCGTTTAACACCACGCCGTTGGGCGTTGCTGTCGCGCCCGTTTTTGGAACTTCCTGCTGCTTTTTTATGAGCCATGGCTGCTGCTCCTTACGATATGTGTCAATATTTTTGGATGCTTCGTTAGCTTTTGTCTTTGGGTTTCGTCGCCGCTTTCTTGGGAGCCGCTTTTTTAGCGGCTGCTTTCTTGGGGGCTGCCTTTTTGGCAGCCGCTTTCTTTGGAGCTGCCTTCTTGGGCGCAGCCTTTTTGGCAGCCGCTTTCTTGGGGGCTGCCTTGGCCGCGGGCTTTTTGGTCTCTTTTGGCTTGGCCGCAGCTTTCGGCGCCTCAGCAACCTTTGCTTCAGGCGTCGCTTTCTTCTCCACGGGTTTTACTTTTTCGGCCGCAGGTTTCTTGGCGTCGCCTTCAGGTGCAGCCTTCTTGCCGGCCTTTACCCCTTTGGCTTTGATGCTGACTATTTTAATATCCGTGTATTGCTGCCGATGCCCTTGCTTGCGGCGATAGCGTTTGCGGCGCTTATATTTAAAAACAATAATTTTTTTTGCTTTGCCTTGTTCGACAATTTGACCTTCCACCGTCGCATCAGCCAGAACGGGTTGGCCGATATTGACATCGGTTCCGTCGGAAATCATCAAAACCTGGTCAAATGTCACCGGGCTTCCGACCTTACCTGAAATCTTCTCAACCCGCAGCGTTTCGCCTTCTTTAACTTTATATTGTTTGCCGCCTGAAGTCACTACCGCGTACATTGAATTTGCCTCCTTAAAAATGTCCGACTTTTCCATCATCCTAAAACCACGAATAATTAATCTTTCAGATAAATTTGTCAAGAAAAAGTTGAATTTTGATGCAGAATAAACATATTATCGATGGACGGTTTCAATCGTATAAATCTAAACGGTACAGGAGTATAAAGAAATGTTTATTGCAAGCTTGGGCCAGGCAGAGGATATCGATACACAACAGGCGGTTGAGGCCGCGGTCAACCAGTGCCGGCAGCATCTAAACGGCCATATGCCGCAGGCCGGAATCGTTTTTGCCGGCATCAATTTTGATCATCGGCTGATGCTTGACCACATCAACAGCAGTTTCCCGGACTTGGCGCTAATCGGCTGTACCACCTCCGGCGAATTTTCATCCAGTTACGGGTTCAGCGACGATTCGATCGCCCTGATGGTCTTCTACTCAGATCAAATTGAAATCAACGCCGGGATCGGCCGTCGTTTATCGGAAAATCCAGATGCTGCGGTTAAAAGCGCCGTCAAACAGGCCAAAAAGGGATTGACCAAACCGGCATCAATGTGTTTGGCGTTGCCTGACGGGTACAACCGCTCATTTGATCCGATTATGAAAAGGCTCAATCAGGAGCTCAGTCATGGCTGCCCGGTTTTTGGCGGTGCTGCCGGCACCCTCTGGCATGAAAAAGATATTATTTATCAATTTTATAAGGATGAAATTTTGCAAGACGCCATCCCGATTATGGTATTCGGCGGACCGCTCGAATATGCATTTTCGATTGCCAACAGCTGGAAACCCGTTGGAAAGCGGGCCAGGGTTACCGCGGCAGAGGACCGTACCGTTAAAAGAATCGAAAATATGACCGCAATCGAATTCTATCAACATTACCTGGGTGATCATACAGAGCCAGCCCGCGAATTCGTTATGGCGGTGTTCGAGGAAAACAGCGAGCGTTCTTACTTGCGCGCCCCGATAATTTATAACCCGGATGGCAGTATTACATTCTCGGAATCAATCCCCGAAGGCTCGACTGTTCAGCTGACCGAGGCCATCCGTGAATTTTTAATTGATGATACCAAAACATCTGTAAAAAAACTGATGGCTGACGATTGCGAATTTCAGCCGACCTTCGGATTAGCCTTCTCGTGCGCATTTCGCAAAGATGTTTTGGGCACTCAGGTCGGGGAAGAACTCAAAATTTTGCAGGACCACCTGCCGGCACAGTTGCCGCTGAGTGGATTTTATTCATTTGGTGAGATCGCTCCTCTGGTCAAAGGCCAGGATAGCTTTTTCCATGGGGCCACCCTGGTCACCCTGCTGGTCGGTCAGGGTAATGGAGAAGTTTTAAAACGCGATGAGGCCGAATTTTTGCGGCCACTCGGCATTGAGCCATCAAAAGCGGCCGAAAGTCATCAGGATGAGCAGCAGGAGATTGCGCAGCTAAAGCAAGCCAATGAATTCTTGACGAGAAAACTGAACCGCTCAGAAATCTATCGCCAGCGCTTGGAGGAGATTAAGGA
>JAAUYK010171280.1_pt1 | contig 20289 bp, 20 predicted proteins | sample 7278021 | NCBI WGS metagenome assembly JAAUYK01 (sample SAMN14350223, study PRJNA611818) | marine sediment metagenome | isolation source: surface marine sediment (1.8m) | place: French Polynesia: Moorea | collected 2018-08
ATAATGTAAAATGGCCTGCTGAATCCATATCTGGCAACAGATTGGAGCTACAGACTTCACAAACGACGATAGTCTACAGGGCTCATTTAAAAAGTTATGCACCTCGTATATCTACACGTATTAATCTACTATATGCAGTCCAATCGAAATTGATTTGTCACGCTAAAATAATGTTACCTAACCTATGACCTGGGGCCAGGTTAAAAATGCATGATCGATCGATCGCGTATACCATGAACACGTACTTGTATATATAGCGTCGCGTTGTACGCACCTGCGTAGCAGAAGACAGTGGAAAGGACGAGTTCATATTGAAATACTCTCTATAGCCACAGCCGAATTGCAATTTCGATTTTCGAAGCTGGGGAAAGCTAGCTAGCTAGGTCGGGGCAGCTATATATACGTGCTGCTAGACAACATATTGATTCCTTAGTCCTTACAAGTGACAAAACTCAAGCTACGAAATCAGCCTCGTCTACGTCGACCTCTTGCGAGTGCGCCGACGCACTCGGCTGCGGCTGCGTATGGCCGCCCCGGAGTGCAGCCATCCTCTCCGCCACAGCCTCGTCCAGGAAGAGCATGGCGAGGAAGAGGAAGAAGGCGGCGAAGGCAGAGGTGAGATGCCAGAGATCGTGCGCGTCGTAGAAGTGCAGCAGGATGCACTCCGCGTTCAGGTGTCGTGAGGCGGCCGCCGTCAAAGTCGGGTCGTACGTCTTCTCCGCGAAGAGGACTAGCGACGCAGCGCCGACGACAAACCCGAAGACCGCGCACGCGGCAGACGTCAGCGGCTTCGTGAGGCTCGTGTTGTGGGATGCGGGGAAGTACTCCTTGATCTGTTTTAGGTAGATGTACGTGGTTGTTGAAGCGACGTTCATGGCAAGAACGATTAGGATCAGGGTGACGTAGTCGGTGACCAGAAATTCGCTGTAGATGCAAGCGATTCCGGCGCCAGTGATGGCGAAGTTGGCCAGCGTTGACCCGACTGATTTCTTGCACGATACAGTGGCGGGCACGGAGAGCTTGATATTTCTCGGCAAGTCGAAGTGCGTCCATTCACCGCCATAGAAAGTTCCGTATGAGATCAAGGGCGCAGCAAAGAGGACGGCGAGGGCCACGATGGCAGTCATACCAGCTTTGTGGTCGAAGAAGAGGCCTGCGAAGGTGGTGGCCACCGTCGACATTAGTGCAATCGATAGCCCGAAGTTGGCGGACTTCAGGCTGCCCTTGGCGGCCATGTTCTTCATCAGGATCAGTAGTAGGGCCACGTAGATGAATGCCAGGTCGAATTGGAGATTGTGCGTCGTCGGACACATGTGGTACATGGCGCTCATGACTCCCTCCAGCGTGAGCGCCGACCCCAGTGCGTGGTAAAAGTTGTTGAACCTGTGGTGAGTGCTGAAGTCCGTCGGAGTTTTCCCCGCGAGGGCATTCTTGACCATCACGATCGCGATGTAAAGCACGCCCAGTCCGACGTAGGCCACGTTGGAGAAGACGTGATTAAGATCATTGATGCCGTACCCGTAGTGGCTGCACAAGGAATTGTAGAAGCAGACATCATTGTCGCCGGTGGAGTGGGTCAGCTCGATCGTTGTTTCGATCAACTGAAAACGAAAAGATCTTGGACAAATACTTGACGATTCGATGAGTTGGTGTCATACCTGATACACCGGAATGGCGTATATGACGCCGGCGGCGAGGATCTGCGGAACGAAGCTGGTCGTCTGGGCAGTGGCAGTCGAATGGGCAGGCTCCACGTTGAACACAGGGTCAGCGGGAATTGGCGGCGGTGCGGACGAGGAGGCGGCACTTGAAGGTCCAACTTGAGGCGGGATACCTCGCGATGTCGGTCCTTTTGGTGGCAGAATGGGCTCATCGGCGGGTGAGTCGCGGCCAGCGCCGTACGGAACGACCTCGCCGCTTCCGCCCGAAGCTCCGTGTTCGTTCTCATGAGGACGAGGGGGCTCTTCCGGTGCGTACACCGGGGCGGACGGTTCGGCTTCGTTGCTTGGGCCCTCCCCAAGACGATTGTACGAGTTCGCGTTCGAAGCACCTACTCCGCCGGTCATCTTGAAGACGACCCCGAATCCTACGGTTGTAATGGCGTAGGCTGCCAAGACCACGCCCAACACCCAGCCGATTGCCGCTCGAAACTGCTTGTCCGTCAGGCTCGGCTTTACCGTGAAGTCCACCGTCTTCCTCCGTTTCCCCCTCACTGATCTGTGCAGGTCCGAGTCTTCTGGCTCGCAGCGAGAGTCGTTGGCGTTGAGTGAGATTCTGATCGCCACCTGTCCCGAAGGGTGCCTGTCCCTGGAGAGCGTAATTCCTCCGGCTCTGTCCGCGCTCATCACCTCCACCATGCCGCCCTTGCTGTTCGTGCAGTTCCCGTCTTGGGTCGAGAGCGTCATGCACTGGTCGTCGGGGGACGTCAGGTGTAGAACGACGTACTCGTACCCCTCGGGAATGGGCAGGCGGTAGTTGAATGGGGTAGATGGGTGAAAGCGGATGTGATACTTGGTGTCCGTGTCCAGCACGTAGTCTCTCTGGAGGTCGATCTCGAGGTTGAACTGCGAGAAAAAGACTTTAATTTTGTGCCGCTGCACGTTTCGCAATGCAGGATAATCATTATACGTACCTTCACGTAGATCATGCTTGCGGTGCTGACCTCGATTATAAGTGGATCCCACTTAGTCTTATTGTACAGGTTCTGCATGAGAAGGTCCGGACAGACCGTATGATTGAAGTATTGGTAGTCGGCACCATCGACGGTTTGGGGGAGATTCATGGAGTATGTCCTCGTTCGGAACTTAAGGGCCACCTGAACGGGAAATTCCGGCTTCGCCATGGGTGAGTTGGCGTACAGCCGGATGGTCGCGCCCTCGGGAATGACGTTGTGGGTCATGTTGAAAGCGAAGGTGAAGCTCTTTGGCTCCTCGTGGTGAACCCGATCCTTGTACAACTTGCCCAATTGAATGGGCGTCGCCGTGGGGTAGAGGACATTGGCATCTGTGACGGCGGCGATGACGGCAACGAAGTAAACGAAGATCTCAACCATTAAGGCCATGATGATATCAGCCGGGAGCTTTCTAGCACGACTGACCTTCCCCACGTTTCTACGTATAGTGTGGGCGTGCAGAATAGGTACGTACGTCACGGACGAATTCTGGAGGTGAAATGCCGCCTGCGTTCGTTTTGCCTGCTTGGCATGCTATTCGATCGCTGGTCGGACTGTCCCTGCGTATATGCGCGCGCTCGAGCACTGCAGCGGAACAAAGGCGAATTTTGCATTGCGAAACGGCAGTGGATATGCGTGGGGTACTTTTTTGGCGAGCATTCGAAGGTAATAAGCGTTATTCTGATTTATTCATCTATCTCTTCAACCTTTTATTTGCTTTCTCGATGTGACTACCCTTTTCATGCAGCGCGTGTGCGTCTTCGCGACCCTTGGGACCCGCCCTAAAACGCGTTTCGTACACTTGGACGAGTGTGCTACGTATGCGGACACGTGCGGCGTTTAAAACGACCCGCGGCGGACGCGGAAGGGGTCGTCGGCTTTTACCTAGAGCTATTTAGGCGGCCTGAGCTTGCTGTCGTAATGTGAGATGATAGGAGAGATCTGATTTCAAAAGCAACCAAAGTCGAATCCTTCCGAAGATATGAGATACACGATTTGTAATCCTAACAATTCGATCAAGCCTTCTAGAACACGTTGGCTATGTTATTTGCAATTTTTCCAGACCTGCTTCGGCGAGACATCGAGCGGCGCGGCGTCGGCAAGTGATAAACGTCAAAGTTCACGAGACGTTATCTCCGCTCTCTTTGTAGCTAGCTGGACATTGGGGATTCGCTGAGTTTGTAGTTGCAGTAGCCACTGCTATGTAGTAATCCCTGTCTGATCTATCCAACATAACTTAATTTAATTCGCTCTCTCGATCGTGCAGCCGCCGCCATGGAGCCGGTGTCTGACCGACGCAACGCCGTCTTCTGGGGCGTCTACTTCATGGGCCTCACCATGCTGCTCCCCTACAACATGCTCATCACCGTCAGTGGCTACTGGGACTACAAGTTCAGGAACGTCACCCTGGACAACGCGCCGCCGGACGGCGAGGAGATCCCTCCCACGCAGCTGCAGAAGGAGTTTATCTCGTACCTGGCGATCGCGGCAAACGTTCCGAATGCAGTCTGCGTCGTGCTCCACGCGCTCTTCGGGCACCTCGTCAGTATGAGGCTGAGGGTCATTGGGTCTCAGGTATGCGAAGCTTTACGCTCTATCAAATTAATTTCACCTAGTAGGGGCCTTTTGCAGATTGGGCAAATCTTAATTTTTAGCGGGATCACCGTTTTGGCCGCCGTCAACTCGGACTCATGGCAATCAACGTTCCTCATCGTCAACCTGGTCGCTATCGCGTCCTTTAACGTATTCAACGCCGTCTTTCAAGGCAAGGTATACCATACTGGGCTAAATGTCTAGCATTCTATAGCTTAATTGTCTAACATTATCCAATATTCCGCCACCTAATAGGAAGTGTCACCTCCAGCCTGGGTCCGTACCCCGAGCGGTATTTGGGCAACTTGATGAGCGGCACTGGCATGGGCGGCCTCGTGCCCTCCGTCGTCGCCGTCCTCATCCTCGCCACCGACGCGGACAGCCAATTCGCAGGATTCTACAGCTTCCTCTTCACCTTCATTGTGGAGATAATCTGCCTGTTTGCCTACCTGCTAATGGAGCGGACTAACTACCACAGGCGATACGCCGCAGTCAGCAAAAACTACCACAACTCAGAGGTAAATCCAAACCCTTGTTCCAGACTACCACCTAGAACCTAGAACTTTTGCAGGAACAGCGTTCCTTCAACCTTCGACGAGACGTCCCCGAGTACTGGCAGGTGCTGAAGAAAGCCTGGGTGTTTCACACGGCCATCTTCCTGGGCTTCGGCGCCACTCTCGCAGTGTTCCCCGGCGTCACCGTCCTGATAGAGCCCAGCAGCCGGGAGTCCAACTCGTGGAACGACATCTATTTCGTTCCCGTCTGCTGCTTCATTGTGTTCAACTTCGGCGACTACTTGGGCAAGCAGCTGGCCACGGCCTTCAAGTGGCCGAAGCCGACCACGATGGGACAGGGCATCTTGTTACTTTTGACGCTCTCAAGGCTGGTCCTAATACCGCTCCTGATGTTTTGCAACGTGTCCCCTTTGGACAGAAACACGAAGGTGGGCATTTAAAGTTAATTCTGTCAATATAACTCGGGGATAATGTAATCTTAATTCTAGGTATTGTTTGAGCACGAGGCGTACTACATCTGCTTCATGATCATCTTAGCCGTGAGCAACGGTTACATCACGACGATTGGCTTCATGTTCGGCCCGAAAGTAGTAGAGGAGAGGCAAGCCGAGATGACCGCGGCATTCATGGTCGCATTCCTGCTCGGAGGATGCTCAGTTGGGGCAGTCCTCAGCGCGCCGCTAGTAAAACTCCTTTAAAACCGCAACCACATTGTTAACTAAAATAGTTGAATGCTTTTGACGCATTGCAATAAAATAGCAGCAAGTTTAATATGCGTATAAATATCATTACCATCTCTTCAACTTGACAATGCTCCCGAACACGGGGCCGGTGTTTTCGGTGTCCTCTAAACTCTTCCTCATATGAGGATTCCAGACCCTATTGATCCTGCCCCTGCCCGCCTTGCCCACGCCGATCTTGAGGGCCAGCTCGGCGACCCAGTGACGCGAGTGGCACTGCTTGCGGTCGTACTCCTGCCCGTTAAGAGACACCTTGTCGGCCTCCCAGGCGAGGTCCTCGGCGCCGATCGTCACATTGTCGAGGTCCACGTAACCCCGGAAGCTGAGGTCATTTCTCATGAGAAGCGGGGAGGCCTCGCCCTTTAGGGTATCATCCGCGAGGACGATCTTCGGTTCGCCCCTCACCGTTGCCTCTTTGAGAAGAGGGTTGAGAAAGTATGTGGCCACTTTGCGATCATTCCTGTAGCATCGGACGACAAGCGCGTAGAACATGCCTCTGGAGTTGGTCGGCAGGTCGGTGGCCAGCCTCGTGCAGATGAGCGACTTGAAGACGGCCAGCTTGACGTTGCACTGGAGCGGCGTGTACATGTGCAGAGTGAAGGTCAGGGTCAGTCTCAGCATGGGCTTCTCGTTGTAGCCCATCTTCGCCTCGAGGCTGAAGTGGTGGTAGTGCACGTGGCGCGTCACGTTCTTTCCGTCGTCGCCGAACCTCCTGTACCAGGACACGGCGGGGCCGCGGTTGAGGGAGTTGTAGAGGCTGCGGTCGGCAGACACGAAGCCGTTGAGCATGCCCACGGCGAAGGCGTTCCAATGCCTCGGAAAGAGGCCGTAGTGGTTGGTGCGTATGTAGGGGTTCCTCAGCATGATGACCAGGTGCCTTCCGGTCTCCTCAATCTCGAAGACGAGCAGCATATGGACGCCGTTGGGGAATCCCTTCCTGGTGGCGATCGCCATCACCCTGTTGCCGGAGGGGTCCAGGTCGTCGACGGGGTTCAGGGGACAGACGAAGTTTCCGACCGCCTTGTAGGTTCCCCTGTGCCTTAGGTAGAAGTCCGTGTCGTTGACGAGGTGGACGACGCCGAGTCGCTTGTGCGTCCAGTAGACGCCGGAGACGCTCTCGTAGTGGGTGATGACGGCAGGGGGGTCCTCGTACAGGTACCACAGGCGGTCCAACGGAAGGCAATTGGTGTTGCCCATTATGCCCCAACGAACGATGAGTGACTTAAATTCTTAAAACCTAATTAATTAAAATAAACCGTAAGTTAAAATTGACGTAAAAATATGTGAAATTGTAATTGTAACCTCTGAGTCTGAGCTAGTGGTCTTGGGACTCGGACTCGAAGAATCGAGTCTTTTGGTTGGCAATTTTTGAGGGAGATAGAGAAGACTCGAGTTCTAAATATTGACTCGAGTCATTAAAATGACTCGAGCGAGACAGTTTTGGGGGCTAAAATGCATTAAATTGCCTGCAGTTGATGCTTTTATGTCAATTAAAATTAGTGTATGTGCTTCTAACATAGTTAATATATTTTTTTAGTGCCCCTGCCACTTTTCAGATTAGTTATCTTGACAAGAACACTACTTTAAACACTTATTTTGGTAATTTAGAGTACACATCTAAGTCATCTATACAGGACTCATGAGTCAGTATATAAAGCTTAAAGACTTGTGGGAATCGAGTCCGAGTCAGTAAATTTGATGGGGAGCCAAAAAAGACTCGCGATTCTCAATATTCCGGGACTCTTAACACCCCTAGTCTGAGCCTGAGCCGTTTTAATTGCAGCTTTTGTTTCACTTTCGCGATAGCAGTAGCACTAGCAGAGATGATAGAATAGATCATAGTTCATAGATCAGAGAGTAGCGTGAAACGAAGTGCGGACAGCGGAGAGCGGAGACGACAGCACGCTCCACGTCCTACCCTGGACCCATGCAGTACCCATGGCACCGCATCAGTACCCATCCCTTAATTTCCCCAAAAGTGAAATCAAACTTCCCGCCGTTGTTGTCCGTCCGCGTCCGGCAGAAGCGAGCGAAGAAGGACGAGCTAGGGAAGACGGAAAAAGGAAGCCATGGACACGGATATTTCCCTATGCGTGGGGACTTTACCTTTTCCTTTTAGCAACATATGCTACTACACCTGAAGCACTGAGAAACACCTGGTTACCTGGTAAATAGCACAGGTGTGGTGATGCACCTGAAGCAGGTGTTGTTTTACCCAGGTGTCATAAATCGTAGGTATTAAGGGAGCTTGAGCAAGTGAGATTCGATTGTGCGAGAAAGTTTTTTTGTTATGATTCATGTACAGAGTCACAGGTGGAGGTAGAGGCTGATTAATATGATTAATATCGAACAGAACCATGTACGTACAAATAAGATTGACTCGGTTGTAATAAAGTTTGCAAATGTATACGATCTAATTAGAATTACATGTTATAAAATCTGTTGGCCCTGTGTCTGCAGGAGTGGAAGTGGTAGTGGGCGAGGGCGAGACGAGACGATGGCAGCTGACAAAAAGCGAGAAGAGAACTAGAGAGAGACGGACGGACGGACGCCGTCGGACGGACCGCTCGTTTTGCCGGCACTCAGCCTCAGCAGCAACGCCGTCGCGTCGCGAAGTCGCGATTTCGTTCTCGAAATCGAATCTTGGGGTTCTTGGCCACATCTTGATTCTTGACTAATTGGGAGAACTCCTTTCCGAGCTTGCATCGCCTCATGGACGGCTCCACGTTCCTGGCGTCCCTGGCCGCGGCGCAGGGGGCCACCTCGCCCACCTCGCCACTGGCGGGGGCGGCAGCACCAATGGCGGCCAAGCCCCCCGCCTCGGCCGTCATACAATTCGGGGCCCTGCTCGACAGCTTCCCTGTCTCGGGCAGCAAGAACGTCACCCTGATCCCGTCCGAGGAGGACGCGGACCCGTCCGCGAGCAAGGTGAGCATCAGGAACATCGTCAACTTCGGGTGGGAGCACGGCTTCTACCCGGGCCAGGTGGTGGCCTCGTCGCCCGGGGGCAAGTTCATGGCCTACGGGATCGTCACGCCTGGAAAGTCCGAGGGCGTGGTGCGCGTGGTGCACAGGAACACGGAGGAGAGGACCCTCCTGAAGGGCATGAAGGGAAGGGTGAGGGACGTGGCGTTCGCCCACACCAGGCAGAGGACCATCCTCGGATGCGTCGACGAGTTCGGAAACCTGTTCGTGTTCTCTGTGGGCGAGAACGCGGCGGCCGAAGGGAGCGGCACCCTGAGCCAGGAACTCCTGCTGGAGGTGACCGCTGACCCGTCCGACCCTGCGACCGACTACCACCGGGTGATCTGGTGTCCGTACCTGCCCGAGGACGAGGAAGAGGACGAGGAGGAGGAGGACTCTCCCGCCAGGCAGCTCGTCGTCACGAGGGGCTGCACGGCGGAAGTGTGGAACATCGACATGGTGCTCTCCAGCCTCGGGAAGAAGGTGAGCCGGGCCGAACACCGCGGCCACAACGACATCTCCGGCCGCCTGATCATCGCCGGCCACGACAAGGCGATCACGGACGCCGCCTTCAGCCCGGACGGCACGGCCATCGCGACCGCCTCGCTCGACGGCAAGGTCAAGTTCTTCCAGTGCTACCTCGCCGGCGCATCCGAGTCGAGCCCTCCGCGCTGCCTCCACCAGTGGTCGCCGCACGGGGGCCGGCCCGTCTCCTCCCTCTTCTTCCTCGACGACCACAAGGTGCACAACCCAGACGTCCAGTTCTGGAAGTTCGCCGTCACCGGCGCCGACTTCAACTCGGAGCTGAAGGTCTGGTCCTGCGAGTCATGGACTTGTCTCCAGACGATCAAGCTGAGCCCGCCCGCGACCGCCGGCGGACAGCAGCCGCGGTCGGCATTTAAGGCGGCCATCGACCTGGCCGCGAAGTACCTCGTCCTGTCCGACATCCACAGGAAGTACGTGTACGTCCTGCACCTAAGTCAGCGCGACAAGAACGTAGGCGTGATTTCCGTCTCGGAGTTCGCGACGCCGTCCGCCTTTCTCTCCATGAGCGTCGTCTCCGCCGGCCTCGAGAAGGTCAAGGACGAGCACCTGAACTACGAGGACCGGCCGGGCAACCGGAGCGAGGACGAGCTCGACATCATCGAAATGGAGGAGCTGATGGAGAGCAACAACAGCAGGAAGAGCAAGGCGGCCGGCGGCAAGAAGGAGGCCACCGTCGTCGAGATCATCATAGTCCAGCCCAAGTCACTGCAGCACTGTAGGATTGTCTACGACGACGCGGCCGGCATCAACGTCAAGAAGGAGCCGGAGGCTGTATTCGAGGAGCAGACTCTGTCGCCGGCCGGCATCACTGACAGCCTCAGTAAGGTGAAGCTGGAGCCAATGGTGCCGAAGGTGAGAATTTATTTGCTTAAACACGACATACGTGTAATTACGATATGCCCTTATACATACAGATTGAGATGACGACGCCTCCAGAGCGACCGAACCTGTCCCGAGGCGACTCAGAGCGATCGGACTTGGAAGCGGCAGCGAAGACGATCACCCTGATGTCCCCGGACGCCTTCTCTGCGCCGATTCCTAAAAAGTCGCCCGCCGCCACCGCCGCAACGCCGAACGGAAAGACCAACCTGGGCAAGAGCATCACTCCTGTCAAGGTGAAGACGGAGCCGATGGTGAAGGACGAGATCTTGGACGACGACAGCATTCAGCTCGCTCCCGCTGACGTCGTTCCGGTCTCGTCCTCCTCGAACGGCCTTTCGACCTCAAAGCAGGAAGAGAGGTCTGCTCGGGTCATTCCGAGGAGCGGGCAGAGCTCGCCTTCCAGGGAGGTGCAGGACATTCTCTGCGAGACCGAGGAGATCGGCGGCCTCGGAGCGGAGGTCATCATCACCGAGGAGGACGATTTCGATGATGTCGAGGACGAAGACGACGATGAAGACGACGCCGATGACAGCGATGACGAGGATGAAGGGGACGACGATGACGAAGAGTTTGACGACGCGCTGAACAAGACCGACCCGCTGTCGCTCGCCTGCGGGCCCCAGCCGCCGGATGCCAGCACCCTTTCCAACCCGGCCGACTGGCCCTCGTTCGGGAAGACCATCAAGCAGGAGCCCGTGGACGAGGATGAGGTGGAGGTGGTGCGAGGCGCTGCCGCCGCTGCCGTGACCTCGCCCGCTGCCGCGGCGATCTCGAGCGCCGACCTTGCAGTATTGCTGAGGAAGTTTGACGAACTGCGCGAACAGGTGACCGCCCAGAGAGCCGAGATGCAATTGCTGAGGGAGGAGGTGATGGAGGGCAGGAGGAGCGACAGGCAGAAGGTGGAGCAGCTGATCCGGCAGAGCGGACAGTCCACCTCGAACACCATCAAGCAGGAGAGGAAGAACATCGCGGACGCCGTGGCCGGCAGCCTCGGCAAGAGTGTGTCGAGTCGGGTGGAGGCCGCCATGGGCGCAGAGATGAAGCGGGCGAGCTCCGCCCTGGTCCAGTCCACCTCAGCATCCGTCTCTCAGGCGCTGGAACGCGACCTGCACGCGCGCGTCGGAAAGTCCGAGGCGCAGCTCCGTGACGCCATCTCGAAGAGCGTCCAGTCCAAGTCGGTGGCGGACGCGATCGGGCAGGCGGTCGCCGCCAGCCTGCAAGCGTCCATGCAGAGCGGCTTCAGGGACGCGCTCAACAATACTCTGATCCCGGCGTTCGAGCGCGCCGTGCAGAACATGTTCGTCCAGCTGTCGACGACGTTCGCCCGGGGTGTCAAGGAGCACGAGACGCTGGTGAAGAAGACGGCCGACCCGCTGCTAAAGGAGCTCCGTGCGTTGGCGGCCGAGACGAGGCCGAGCAAGCAGAACGAGCTCGTCGCCTCCATCCGCGAGTCCGTGGCGACTGAGGTGAGCCAGGCGTTGGACCGCCACTCGCGCAGTCTCTCGGCGACCCCGCTCGACGGGAGCATGGTGGGCGCAGCCTCTCCCTCCTCTGGCGGCGGCGGACAGCCCACCTTCATCGAGATGCAGAACATGGTCCGCGCGCACCTGAAGCGCGGCGACTTCGACGGTGCCTTCCAGATGGCCCTGAGCGCCAACAACCTCCCGCTGGTGGTCTCCACTTGCGAGATGATCAACCCCACGCAGGTGTTCAACCCTCCCTGTTCCCTCACGCAGAACGTCCTCCTTGCCCTCATTCAGCAGTTGGGTAAGTGTTCTGAATTCGTTACATCTTAGTTGAGAGCCATAGCAATAGAATTGTCGTCTTTTAACAGGGCACAACTTGGACGAGCATACCGAACTTAAGCACCGCTTCCTCGAGGAGAGCGTGCTAAATCTTGACAGCGCGAACCCTTCGACGCGCGTCCACATGAAGGCGATCCTGGGCGGGCTGCAGGAGCAGCTGCAGGCGTTCTCCCTCGCACACGCCAACGACAAGATGGCAAAGCAGACCAAGATGCTTCTCATGGCAACCAGATCCCTGCTGACCACGGACTGAAGACGGAGCAAGGAGAAAGCGGGGAAGAAGGGTGAAAGCCAGCTCATTCTTAAAGTTACATAGAGGAGACAGATCATGACGAATTTTTATCAAATGAGGATGTCAGAGAAATACAGAGATGAGAGAGACTTAATTGATCAGTTTATATAATTCTCATTGCGATCACAGCTGTAACGTATTCGGTTGTAGCGCCTCATACAATCTTCTTTCTCTCCCGGTTGAGGAAGTCGCTCGCCACTCGGTCCATGTTTCGCGAATCTAATGCCACCATAATGTCGGATTCTGAAGCAGGACCAGCCCGATAATACGCTAGCCCGATTTTGTACATGGAACATGATTCTTACCTGGATCAGTGGGCTTTGACAGAGGCAGGATGGTTTGTGGCAAGTCGGCGAGGTTCTTGTCCATGTCTGTGAGCGAGACCTCTGCGAGGGGCAGGATGGCCTCGCCGAGGAAGATTCCGTTGCCCATCAGACCCCTGTCCTTGACGGTTAACAAGAGATACGTGTCGTGGTATCTGTTACTGCGACCTCGGCCGAGGACGCTAAAAATCAGGATATACTATGTTATTCGTTTTCATCTTCGATATTACGCGTAATTTACGGTCTTACAAGTCGAATGTCTCGTCGAATAGGGGAAAGAGCGTCCTCCGCTGAGGCCTCGTCCTGAACTTGGTCACGTATGGAAATCGCTGCTCTGGCACAAGCCTCACGGACACGTAGGGGTCGCACATTCCGGCGTTGGAGGCCGCGTGCAGCTGGACGGTGGCCTCGTGCAAGTTGGAGCGGAGGCTGCGCCACTTGGACTTGACCCAGTCCAGGTTGCGCGAGGAGCGGTACATGGCCCGGTTGTGCTGATTGTACGAGATGCCGCCACCGCCAACGTGGGCGCTGGCCGCACTTCGGATGGAATTACGCTTCTCGGCGAGACGCACTAGAAGAGCAAACGTCCATCATAAGGGTTTCCTGGCGCTGAAGCTATAGCAGTCTACGTACAGGTTCCTATTTTCTATTGCGTTACCTGTGACAGTTGAGTGATAAGTTGTATGTACGTACCTGCTTGCGGATCAGGAGGCCTAAGGTTCCTCGCGTTCAACACCTCCACCCTGAGGTGCTCATTCAACATCTGGCACCGGATGGTGATGCTTCCTAAGTTGGGAGCGTTATGAGACCTCGGAGCGCCATCCTGGAGCGCCTTCTGCTCCCGGTGGCGTTCACGGAAGTACCGTGACACAAGGTCGGCGCTGTCCGCCGCGTACACCTGCAGCAGGCTCTGCATCTTGAGGAGAGTCTCGTCCTGAGGCAACTTGTCGCCGTAGAAAAAGTTGATCAGGACGTTAAGAATGTCCAGGAGAGTGCGGAAGTAGGCCGGAGACCTCTGGAGCTGGAGTGCAAAAACGCGCATTGTGGATAGTGCCAACGCGAGTGAAAATTATACATATACCTCAATGCTGAGATGGATCGTGTCTGAGAGGCTCTTCGCCGAGCTGTCCCAAATGATTGACAAAACCTTCTCGAAGTTGGTCTCGTTGAGCTTCTCTTTCAAAAGCAACATGTTCTTGTCCAGATACTGGATCAGACTCTCAATGTCCCGACCCGCGTAGGATACCAGCGAGGTGCCCTCGACTAGGAACTTTTGGATCACAGGCGCCATCTGTAACAAGAGGAAATTATTGTTACGTCTTTGGGCCGTAAACAGATCTGTACCTTTTCGCCAATGATATCCAGGACTTCCAGAATTTTGTTCTCCACCAGGTCGATGGTGTTAATGACAAGAGTCTTGAGTGTTCTCCGGCATGACTTGGCCACGATCGGTCCGCTGGTCGCCTCTAGCCTCTTGAGGGTATCCTCCGTGCCGAGCTCCTCGGTGACGAACGGCTTCACGAACTCGAGGACAAAGTCTATGTTGTTGATGGCCAGGCAGATGGGCTCCGTGACGACGAACTTGTGGCCCGAGGGATTCCTGTGGTGCTGCTGATACTGTCGCTGCTGCTCATTCTGAGACACGACCACTCGCTGACACATTCGGTCCGCGTAAAAGATCGACATCTTGCAAACATCCTGCGGCGAAGCAATCTCGCGGTTATAATAAATCTGTCAAGCAGAGCTATAGTTCATAAACTGAAGATCGCAGCACTTACGTCCAATATTTTCGACATGAATGCGTAGGCGGCCTCCGCGTCCGGCCAGGCCAGCTGCTTCCAGAAGGTCTTGATTTGCAGCAGCACCGTCTTGATGTCCACTGCAGATGAGCTGTGCTCCACCATTTCGTCCACGGGCTCGAGGTCGTCCAGGTCGACGGCCTTTGTGATCCGCTGCATGGCCTTGTAGAGCGCGATGTCCAGCCACCGTGTCACAGCCTTGTTGAACCACGTGTGGTTGTCCATAAACTCGGACGGTTCAGCGGGTGGGTTTGCTTCGTATACCTCTCGTCCGATGCTGAAAAAATAGCCAAATAATACCTAGAACATACAATTGTGTTGCTAACACCGTACTCGGCCATGTGTTGCAGGGCGAGGTAGAGCTCAAACAACGTAGTGCCGACATTTATAGTCTCTCCGACAGCGCTCTTCTCCACCTCGTCGTCGTCGACGGCGCCGTCGTACACGATCGGCCTTAGCCTGTCGCTGGTCGACACGGCCAGGTCTCTCGCCATCTCAGTCGCCTCCTTCTCGTAGACGGGGAACGCCTGTCGCACATAGCTCACTCCCATGATCTCGTCGAAGAGCCTCACGGCCGGCTCGCAGCCCCTGCGCAGGTCCGTCGTCAGCACGTTGACGAAGTTGATGACGCTCTTCATGCGCTGGCTGCGGCCCGTCTCCATTGGCACCGAGTCGGCGATGTACTCGTACCAGTGGGCGGTGCTCTCCGCGATAGCGTCCTCCACTTGCTCCCTCATGTTGCCGCGCCGGGTGATCCTCGCCAGGTGGCGTTCCTCCGCCGCATCGTACCGGCTGCCGTCCACGTTGGGCGGCACCTCGCGGCCCTCCGCAGCCTCCGACACTAACTGCAGGTTGCGGATGATGAACTCCAGCTGCACCATCATGTCCTCGTCGCTGGCCACGTACTGGCGGTGCTTGCGCAGGAACTCGAGAGCGTGGTGCACGAAGATGACCGCAGTCTCCAAGAACTTGCTCTCCTATTGTATATTGACATGAGTATACTAGTAGATATATGGCCTTCTGTAAAAAAAAATCCTACATCGTCCTGGTGAAGCATGTCGTTATGGAGGGCGTACTTTAGCTTCTGCAATATCGGCTCGAACACTCTGTAGTCAAGTGGCAGATCGCAGTGTGTGTGTACGTAGACGAGCCAGCGGGCCAACGCCGTCTCGGCACCCGTCAACTTGCCCTGGTTCGCGTGCTGGGCGAGGATGGTGACTGACTCCTTGCTGAAGCTGCCGTTCCAGGTGAATGGCCGGCACTAAGAAAGACATAAATACAATATATTTAAATTTTAGCTCTATAATATTTACGACGCTTCTCTCACCTGCTTTTTCTGCAATTCGTTGGCAAAGAGAATCTTGAGCAAGTGTTTGTGTTCCTGAGCCGTGAGTGTCTGGTCCTTTTCGGTGGATAGAAGCAGGTTGATCTTCACCTCCCCTCGGCCGGCTCCACCTCCACCGGATGCAGTCGGCTTCCAGATCGTCTTCGCTTTGGTGTCTGGCTTCTCCAACGGAATCCACTTCCCCATGCCAGACGAAGGAACATCCTAAGCATTTTCGAGTTATAGCAACTTTTCTATTAGTGATATTATTCGTGTTAGCCCTACTCGAAGCGGCACTTCTGCGCTTCCTATTAGCCCGTGCGTGGTCTTTCCCGCCGACGCGTGGAGCGTCTCTTTGATGAACTTTCGGATGCCGCGCGCGTCTTTGATCTCGTTGATCTTACGGAACTTGTCCGTGACGTTCTCGTCCCAGTTAAAGTCCCTGGAAATAATTTCCTTTAAAATAAAAGTCAAGATATTTTAATGTCTGCGACTTACCAAACATCTATCCTTAAAGCATCTTCGTCGATTCTATTGATGTCGCTAAAAGTCCATACATGGCACATTAAATCAGAAAGGAAAATTTTCTTTTAGTGCTTACAAGACGAAGTCCTCGTTCCACTGCGGGTTGAGCGTCCTCGGCTTGTAGCTGGTGTTGCACCTGGTGTGCGGATTGGTGGTGAGGTAGCATGTGCAGAAGGGGTCGCTGCTGCCCGACATGTCCTTCCCGATCAGGTTCCTCGCCTCCACGATCTCCAGGTTGGCCTTCAGGTAGGGCTCCTCGCGCATGCTCGCGATGTCCGTGAACTGCCTGTGCTTCTCGTCGTCCATGTGGAAGGCGTCCTGGAGGTGCGCGATCAGCCGGGACTGCTCCTCCCGCTCCACGTCGCTGCCGATCATGTGCAGAATGCAGTAGAGGATCTCCACGTAGAGCTCCTCAAGCTAGAGAATGTACGTACAAAACGGAGCTTTCAATGAGTGCGGCGAGTGCGCGTCAAGTGTCGTCTCGTTGTTCAACCGAGAAGAGAGCTCGCATTCTTCTCATGCTGCTGTCTAGCTGTCTTACCGTGAGCATCATTTTTCTGTTCCTTCCCCCGAGAGTCATGGTGCTGGACTGGGCGCGCTTCAGCCTCGGCGTCGGCGCCACCGGCGGCATCGGCGGCGGGAGGCGAGAGATCGTCGAGGAGGCCGCGTCAACCTCCTTCCACTGAATGATCGAATGAAGGAAGGGAAATGATTAAGTTGCGTGATCGCAGCCTTCACGAGTTTGACGGATGACCGATTGATGATCGAGCGTGTATATCACATATCGGTCGCGTTAACGTACTCTTGCTTACCGTATTCATTATGGAGAGGCCCTTGTCCTTCTTTTTGCGCAGCGACCCGCGCAAGGTCGACGCCATGGCGTCGGTGTTCTTCTGCAGGAAGTTAGACAGCGTCTTGGGCAACGTGTGGCTCTCGCCGGAGAGATCTCGGCCAGTTCCCGAGGCCACATCCTCCACGCTGCCGGGATCGACGGCAGCCGCGGCGGCTCCGTTCGCATCGAAGGAAACTGCCGCCGGAGAGGAGGGAAGCTTTAAGGCCTTGGCGGCCTTTTTCATTGCCGGAGACTTCATTGGCCGTCGTAGCTTTTGACCTAGATTACTTGAGTTGCAAGCATCTTTAATCCTGTCTATCCACACTTTATGCTCGGGGCCGGCCTTAATGCTCGTTCTTTGGCTGTTGCCGAGTCCACTCCCTCACACTCTCTTGTATGCCCATTTATAGCGACTCGACCGAAATACTGGATGATTGATCCACTTACAAGTTCACACTACGCAGCTGGCTTTGAGCTGCATGGATCGAGACTGAGCTGACGAACCGGATTTAAAACGCCGTCCCTCCGTCCGATGTAAAGCGCGCTCCGTTGGGGAAAGCACGGCGGTGGCCGAACTACTCAAGTTTTGCCTCTCGAATCCAAGTCTTGTGCGACTGTCTTCCTTGCTGGCCTTTGTCTCTCTCGCGGACTCACGCCGTGCGATTGTCCGCTGGACGGCGGCGACGACTGCGATTTCGTCCTTGCCCTGCAGGACAGACTGTGGAACGTGCGATCTAGCAGACTGCCGCTGCCGCCCTCCCCCAAGCTATAGTACGTACGTATACTCTGTTCGTAGTCCGACTCTCTCTCTCTCCGTCGCGTACATCGTTCAAGCTCTTAGGACGCCGCCGGCGGCGGAGACGTCGAAATTTCTCTCCGCTCTTCCCTTCGGACGAACGCAGCGTCTACGTCGACGTCGCCGCCGCTCGACTGTCCAAGCCGAGAGGAGAGCACAGGCAGCGCTCGTGCAATTGGGTAAATAAGAAACGGTCCCGACGGAATACATGTTGATCACATGAATGTACGTAATGTACCGACTATATAATTTCCATTTTAATAGCGGCGGCTGATATCGTGGCCATGAACACCCCCGTCCGGCCGCCGTTCGACGTCGATCGGCCGGGTCACCCAAATTTTCCTCAAGTCAAGCATCTGCAGAAAATCTGGCCTCGGGAGAGCGAGCATTAGTTAACTAGCCACCGGTAGGTCGCAAACTAGCGAAGGGGCCGACAAGACGACTGCTTGAAGTTCGATCCGAGTAGTCATGAAGTGCAGCCGCAGCAGGTATTGCCAGCTTTCATTGGATGCATTAGTCATCAGACTTTATATACGAAGTCAGCTCGCCGACGTCGTGAAGAATCTTCTCGTAGTACATATATTTTCCCCCGATGAAATTGGCCGGCAAGTCGGCTCCTGCCTGCTAACAAGAGCTCGAGCGCGACCGACCGACCGTCCGTCTCAAGGTTAGAATAACGAAGGTGGAATATGCATTGGCCAGATCCTGCCACAGATGTCACTTACGTTTTAAGCGGCGCCCATGGGCAATAGTGCAATTAAAGTTAAGGCACTGCTCAATGTCTCGCAATAAACTTGGCCTCGTCTTGAATCCGGAGTTGTTTCGGCCGGCTTGACAAGTTCTCATGAATTATGAACATTCGACTCGCATCATTTGTGCATTTCGGAGAAACTGCATGGAGCTGAAAATACATACATTACATTATAGCCACAGAAGATGTTCCATCCAATATGTGTAACTCGTACACGCAAACGAATGAGCAAGGTTGGATACGAAGGCCGGATTCGGACCGGAGCTGAAGGCTAAACTAAGTGAGACATGCAGCCTAGCTGCAAGGAACATGTCTGTCCGGGCGTAAGTAACTGCCCGTCGGTCTGTCTGTCGGCGAGGCCGGAAATCCGCAGCGAATGAATGACGCGTGCACAGGATGGGATGGAGAGCGGGGAAACTTTTTGAGTCTGGCTATATATATTTGCGAATGCGCCATTGCCCGCTGTTGCTGGCTGGCTGCAGGTCTTGCCGCTAGCTGGCTGTTGCACGCATGGCGAAAGCGTGCCAAAATAGCAGGACGCCAATTGACGGCGGCGGCCGACCAGAATGCCCAGATGACGTTGGTGCTAAAAGCATAAAAGTCGCCTATAAACCCAAAATTGGGAGTGGCCCTCAATGGAAGGCTTTAGCTTTTGTTAAGGCTGCCACCCTGGCACCACGACGGCAATTGACGATTCTCACACGTGCACTCACTCCGCACTCTCCCTTATGCGTTGGCCGTCTACCTCTCTACTCCCGCCGCTGTCAAACCCTCGAGGGGGAAAAGTGAGGCACTAAATTCGGGACAGTTTCAATTAAAAGCTGGACGGCGTTCTCATCCCCTCCTGAGTTGTCAGTCTTCTCCTATTTGCTGATAGCCGATTTTCCTCGTCTCACATTCCTCGGCGCATCCGATCTACGAACGTACACAGTTTCCCAATTTCCACGAAATTTATTTGCCACTCCGCATGCAAGCAGCCGTCGTCGTCTGCATGCCAGCACTGTACGTACTGGAGAAAAATCAATCGGTGGTGGCGGAAGTATTAGGGTACATTACCTCAGGGTTGCCGCTACGTTACTTCATTAACTTCACATTTTGATACCGCAGGCAAATCCTAGCTGTGCTAGTATACGCTTACGTAATTTTAACATGTTTTCTAACAATTTGCGGCACCCTAAATGAGTAGGTGAAACGACCTGTGGGACCGACGTCGCGTCGGTCGCATCGCGTCGCTATTCAATCCGCCTCCCTAGCTGCCACCCCCGCCCCTTTCCCCCATCGTTGCATCGTTCGGTCTGCGAGCGACTTGTTTTCCTGTTTTCGAGTAAAAGCGAATGGGAGAAATCGCGGCAAGAGAAAATTCACATTTTTATTCTTTGTTCTTCTTCTAAGTAGAGCGCGTCAATGTTCAACCGGCTCGCTCGTGGAGACCCCAAGACGTTTTAGGCTGGTCGTCAGTCGAGTTCTATTAATGGAAGAGATATCAGACAAGCGAACATAGTGAGCGCATTGACTTCGTCGGCGTCGTCGTCGGCCGTGGCATTTCAAAAGTGCACGCATCCGATTCGGAGTTGTTGCGAATATAGGTACTCTGCCGGCTCGCCGCCCGCTCCCTCGCCAGATTCCACTTCCTGTTTGCAAAACCAGAGCACAGCCGGATATTGTATTGTAGCGGCGGTCGAGGTTATTCTTGCACAATACGACTAATGTCACTCAAGATCCTCGTACGCATGCATCGATCGTCGGCCTTGGACCGCAGGGGAATTCCTCCTCAAAGGTGAGATGTATCGCAAAATCTATTTCTTGTCCGTTCTCTTCCTTCTAGCGTAACATATGCTGAACCGGAAGGGGAAGCACAACAGAGGCGGAACCGGAAACGGGAAAGCCCAGAGACAACAAATAAACTGACGTAGGTAGCGCGGAGGCAACTC
>JAAUYK010121533.1_pt1 | contig 20275 bp, 16 predicted proteins | sample 7278021 | NCBI WGS metagenome assembly JAAUYK01 (sample SAMN14350223, study PRJNA611818) | marine sediment metagenome | isolation source: surface marine sediment (1.8m) | place: French Polynesia: Moorea | collected 2018-08
AAGCAGAGAATTAACCGTAAATGTAAGGAAAGACAAATCGTGATTAGTCGGGTAAGTTGCACCCGAAAAGAATAGAGGAATGTATTGCAAGGTCTCTACAGCAGGTAAATCAAAAATAACCCTCGCGCTTTTTGATCTCCATAGAGCCAACCTGGTCTTTATCCAGCATGCGCCCTTCCCGCTCGCTGGTTCTGGCCACTAATAATTCCTGCACGATATCGCCAACGCTGTCGGCCTCGCTCATTACGCCCCCGGTTTGCGGATAACAGCCAAGGGTCCGGAAACGGATATTCCGCATCTGCAACGACTGTTTCTCTGTTTCACTCAGGTAAGGCATCATGCGTTCGTCGTCCATGGCAAACACCTGCTTACTTTCATCACATACCCAGCTAAGCCTTGGCGCGGATAGATACAGGGGCACGATCTCAATCTTTTCCAACAGGATATACTGCCAGATATCGAGTTCGGTCCAGTTAGATAAAGGAAACACCCTGACTGACTCGCCCTTGTTAATATTGGCGTTATATAGATTCCAGAGTTCGGGGCGCTGTTGCTTGGGTTCCCAGCCCTGGTGCTTGTCGCGAATCGAAAAGATGCGCTCCTTGGCACGTGACTTTTCTTCATCACGCCTTGCGCCGCCCAGTGCTGCATCAAACTGATGCATTGCCATCGCCTGTTTTAATGCCTGGGTCTTCATCAAGTCGTTATATTTTACCGAACCGGATTCTACCGGATGAATACCTGCGGCCAGTGCTTCTTCATTAATATAGACGGACAAACGCAAACCATGCTTATCAACGATACGGTCCCTGAAGCGACCCATCTCGCCAAATTCCCAGGTGGTATCGATATGCAGCAGGGTAAAAGGCATCGTGCCTGGCCAGAATGCTTTTCTGGCCAGGTGTAACATCACTGTGGAGTCCTTACCAATCGAATAAAACAGGCATGGATTGTCGAAGCTGGCGGCCACCTCACGAATAATGTGGATAGCCTCCGCTTCGAGCGTACGCAAATGCGTCAGGGTTGTTGTCATGCAGTAAAGCCTTCCTCGTTAACCTGCTTCCATTCTCCCTTAACGTACTGTTTGATACCACCGTTATCGTTATCAAGTTGATAAAGATATAACCAATCCTTGTTCAGTAGATCGGCAACATGCTCATGACGATTGATAATGTCTGACATGGCCTCGGTGGGCGCGGCAATGTAGACGCTCAGCCTGTTTGGCTGGTGGCGCCATTCCTTGCCATCATGCAGGGACTGCATGGCCAATCCGATACGCAGGTCACCGGCATTACCTTCAAAGACACCGATATGATCGGCAACAACGTTATGTAACATTTTATTACCGGAACCGTACTTCAGGTTGTCCGTAACTGACGCGTAGTACTGCAGGTTGATCCAGTTGGTCACGATCATGGGCGCTGTCATGATAAGTTCAAGCACACCAAAACCGTCATCTTCCTGCCAGTTGTAATCATGCAGGAATGTACGACCATCCAGGTTCAAGTCCTTGGTCAGATATCGAGGTGAAACAATAAACGCCGCATTATTGGCCAGCGCCCATTCCGGACGAATTTGTGACCAGTCCCTGGAACGCTGTTCAAACTGCTCAGCGACGTCTTTTTCAGGATTAACACCGACGCTTTCAGCACGGTTATTTTGTGCTGTTGTTGTGGCGTCCTTGAGCCATTACTGCCAATTCTCTTTACCGAAGCGTCCGTAAAGAATAATGTCATCCGTAGTCGTGTTATGCAGTCCGCCGATAAAGCGCGTGTCAACAGGCACATTAATGCCCGCCTGTTTCAAGCCGTCACGCACATCTTTATCATTAAGTATCTGGCACAGAACTTTAACGTTCACTTCACCGGTTTGACCGCCACAGGCGCCGCAATCAAGGCCCGCTGCCTGCGGGTTGTTAGCAGTGCAACTTCCATGACCAAGTAGCAACACCCGCGAGGCGAAATTTTTCGTCAACCCCATGGCACCGAGTATGCCCTTAGCCAGGTTGACCAACTCTTCGGTATTAACCTGCTTGCCATCTTGCAACAGTTCCCATTTACCTACTGCTTCAATGTCGTTGATGCCATGCGCTGGTTTGCTTGGTGAAAAGCTGTCTTTAATCAGCTTGAAAGACTTTAACAGACCTGTCATTTCAACCAGGCCAAATGTCGACGGCGCAGCCTCGATAGAGTTTTGATCGCTATTCGAACGATAAATCTCTTTAGTCGTTTCGCTCGCTTCACCACTCAAACCCGCAGGTTGGACCTTAATAGCCGCCGGTAACAAACCTGGTAGTTGCGGACGGGTGTAATCACTGTCAGCCGGAGAATATTCAATCGGCAGGCCGAAGAATCCGGCAAAACCGATGGTTTGAATGTCGTCTGACTGTGCCTCCAGCGCACGTCTCATAGGCTCTGAACGCACATCGATACAGAAAGCCGCCTGTAAGGTTGGTTTCGACTCTGGTGCCTGCTTTGACTGTTGCGATAACAGCATCTTGTTCAGCGACTGCTGGTAAGATAACTCCATTGCGCGCTGCCATACCCACAGGTATTCCTGCTTGGCAAGGTGCAAGTGCTCATAGAAATCGCACTGTTCAAACTGACGCAGAAACTGTTTTTCCAGCAGTTTAAACGTGGCTGCATGTGAATTCTGCGTGTGTTGCCAGAGCACCCACTCCCACGCCATGCGCATTGCCAGTAATTGCTCTACCAGGTTGTTATCCTTTTCATTGAACGCATCCTGCCACGCAGTGTATGCCATCCATGAAGCCCAGCCGTGAATATCCAGCAACAGCGCATACGCATATTCAGTAAAGTTTTCCGGTTTACCCATACCAGCGAAAACGTGTTCAAACAATTGTGCGGGTGAATCCGGTAATGCCTTGAAGTACTGCTGCAGATCTTCACCCATCAGCACCTCTATACCACGGTCTTGCTGTACAACTTCCAGCCATGCTTCATACAGACCACTACCATTGACCGCAGTTGAATCAACACGTCCAGGATATTCAAAACACAAGCCACAAAACTGGCTAATCTGCTGCACGATTTCATCACGCCATGGCATCTTCTTGACACGCTCAGGTTGCGAATCGAGCAAGTCATTAAAGTTGTGCCAGTGATGAGTTTCAGTGCTTTCATCAGCAAGGAATGCAACCAGTTCGTTTTCAGTTGCGTCAACATCGAGCAGTTTCGCTGCTTCCTGCAAATGTTTGCTCTGAATCTGCTTTTGCCAGAGAGAGTGGTAGTAACTCTTCGGCATCAGGCACTGGACCTGACCCAGTGTTTCCACTTTAGCGGCAATCTCTGCCATTGGGGTCTGTCGCATCTCCCACCAGGGGTTGACCGCAATCGCCTGGTCTAATGGCCATGTTGGCGCGACACGTGCGCACGCATCGGTAACGGCAGAGGCGATATTTGTCTGCGTCGTTTCTAAACTTGAAGCTGTGCTACTCATAAATCACCTCCGATGGGATAGCCATGTGTTTATTGGTCGATCGCGGCACGCTTATAGGCCATATCTTCAGCGTGGTACGCGTAGCCCACTCATCAAGATAAAATCCTGCGTTTAATGCAATGAATAACTTTCGAGATAACTGACTCTGGGTCTGATATTGCAGGTACAGGTATCCCGCCATCAGGGTAATAAATACAGCACTTATCCATGCATCTGCCATCCAGCTGTAGCTGACGTTAACCTCAGGTAATAGCAATGGCATAACTGTTTTCATTAACAAGTAAAAAGCGACCACGCCCGCACCGGTAAACAATGAACGTATGAATGAAATCTTGTGCGTATGCTGAAAACGAAATGCTAGCAAGCTGCTCAATGCAATGGTCACAAGTATCCATGGGCTGGCAGGAACTGCCGCACCGGTAAGATAGATGCTTGCTGCAACAATCGCGACTGATGCAGAAACCGCCAGGGACCAGTTTGCGAATGAAGGAAGTGATACCTTCACATAGGCCTGGCGCAGAAAATCATTTACAGCGTTGCCCGAGCTCAGGAAGGCGTAGGCCTTATAACAAGAGTGCGCGAGCAAATGCAGTAAGGCCAGTTCATATAGACCAAGTGCGCACTCAATCAGCATCAAACCCATTTGCGAGGTTGTTGACCAGGCGAGACGTACTTTAATACTGATGCGTGTCATCATCACAAGTGCAGCCACCAACGTTGATAAGCCGGCAACGATCAAAACTAACCATTGCGCGGCAGCAACCTGACCGAACAGTGGCGAGAACAGCAGCAACAGGAAACCACCCAGGTTGATAATGCCGGCATGCAACAAAGCGGAAACAGGGGTCGGCGCTTCAACTACCTGAATCAACCAACCATGCAATGGAAGCTGCGCACACTTAATTAATGCTACGGCACCCAGCAATACTGCAGCTACCTGGTGTTGCAGGCTTAGTGTCGTTGCAGCGCTAATTTCATTGATCACTTCACTGATAATCAGCGAACCGTGTTGTTGGTATAACAGGAAGAAAGCTACTGCCAACAGGGTTTCAGAAACGCGCGCAAACAGGAATTTTTTATGCGCAGCGAGAATCGCGCGTGGACGATCCGGGTAGAACATCAACAACTGGTGCAATGCCAGGCTAATCGCCGTCCAACTTAACCAGAACACAACCAGATGGTTGGTTGTAACGGTAACGATGACCGCCAGTACTGTTGCAATGTACCATTTTAGAAATCGGGCATCGTCTGGGTCACCTTCAAGATTGTTTTTGGCATAGCGCAATACCACCAGGCCGATAAAGCTGATCAGTACCAACACTGTCGTGTCTAAGGCTGTTAGATGAATCAGGCTGGAGGCCAGCGGAGCAGAAGCAAAGAAGACAGCTTGAATCCAGGCTGCTACGGCCAGCAATAGATTCGTACCCATAAAAAACTGGGCAATTTGCCAACGACGTTGGCTACTACTGAATACGATTGCCAGCAATGGCAAACTCAACAGCAAGGGCCAAAGCAGGCCGGTAAAATTCATCGTGTTCATCACACCTTCTCCACTGGATTTATAATCGTTGTAGATTTTAGCGACGGGAAAACTTAAGTAAAATATATAAAATTTAATAAATCGTTCTATAATAAAGAACTATGGCAAAGCTGAATTACCATCATCTTTACTACTTCTGGCACGTTGCGAAGACTGGAAACCTGACCGAAACGGCAAAAAACCTGCACGTGTCGCAATCAGCTTTATCAAGCCAAATCAAGCAGTTAGAGACCAATATGGACGTTGATTTGTTCGCCCGTGAAGGCAGGAAACTGGTATTAACGGAATCCGGGAAAAGAACACTGCTGTATGCAGAAGAGATATTTGCCAAAGGTGAAGAACTGGAATTATTGCTTACCAAAGGCATCACACCCCTAAAGCAAACGCTTCGCATCGGCACCTTATCAACAATGTCTCGAAATTTTATCGAGAGCTTCATTGAACCACTGATCAAACGTAGCGATATCACCTACAGCCTGCATGCACGGCGCCAGGGCAATCTTCTCAATGATTTATCCAATCATCAGTTCGATATGGCGCTTACCAACATAGAAGTATTAGGTAGCGAGCAGCAGCTATGGCGCTGCCAGTTGCTTGGCAGGCAACCGGTATCGGTAATTGGCCCACCAGGTCTGAAACTTGGTAAACGCTTTAATCAGCGTTATGTGAGTCACCGTTGGATACTGCCTGTTACTGATACGCCCATCCGTTCGGCATTCGATGGGTTTTGCGCCCAGTACCAATTTCGCCCTGACATTGCCGCCGAGGCCGATGACATGCCGATGCTGCGATTACTAGCGCGTGATAGCGGTGCACTGTCGGTTATGCCAGACGTCGTTGTAAAAGATGAGCTGCTTAGCGGCAAGCTTGTGCATTACATGACGATACCGAACGTATTTGAAAACTTTTATGCGGTCACCGTTAAAAGCCACTTCCCGAATGAAGTCGTCAACGAGTTATTACAAGACTTTCAATTAAGAAGCAGTCGGGTACTAGGCTCGGATGAGTAGCTGCTTGCTATATCTAGCAGGAATGACGAGCCTTAAGAACAAGCATCTATTTCAGTGAATCTGTCAGCATTAATCTTTCAGCAACAAAATCAATGTATGAGCGCACTTTGACCGATGCGAACCTGCCTTCATGATGCACGATATTGATTGGCTTGGAATCCAGTTCGTAATCTGACAGAACAATTCGTAACTTTTTTTGCTGTAACTGGCTAGCCACCTGGTATGAAAGAACACGACTGATACCAAAACCATGCTCTGCTGCTTTAATTGCCGCGTCATTGGTAGCAACGGATAACCGGGACTTCACCCTGATAGCCTTGTCTTTGTTGCCAACCTTGAAATGCCAATCCTGACTGAAATTGCCTGCGGTTGATGAGACAAGCTGATGCATGTTTAAGTCCTCAGGTGTTATTGGCTCACCTTGCTGTTCCAGGTAACGCGGAGACGCCACCAACACTTGCCGCACTTCACCTACTTTTAACGCCCTGATACTTGAATCTGCCAGCTCACCTATGCGAATGCCGACATCAATACCCTCTTCGATTAGATTTACCATGCGATCAACAAACAGGGTTTCTACACTTACACCCGGAAATTGTTGCAGATAGTCGAGCGTGACTGGCATCACAAACAAATTGCCAAACATCAAAGGCGCGGTGACAACAAGTTGTCCGCGCGGCGTCGCATTGATTCCTGTCGCCGCTTCATCCGCAGATTCGAGGTCTGCCAGTATGCGTCGCGCATCCTGAAGATAGCCTGCTCCTGCATCTGTCACACGCACAAAACGTGTTGTTCGGTTGAACAATTTCACGCCTAGCCGTTCTTCCAATGCGGCAATAGTGCGTGTCACTGCTGGCGGCGACATCTTTAGTCGCCTGGCTGCGGCATTAAAGCCTTCCTCTTCGGCCACCGCTGCAAACACCTCAAGCTGAAGAAAGCGATCCATATTATTCCATTTATCGTAATAATTAATTACAAAATTAGCATATTCTTCATTTTTTGGGAATTGTTCATACTCTCCTCCAGTTGCTGAACGAATCACTGACAACTACTCAATCAACCAAACTGGAGAAAGAAAATGAGCCGAATAAACGTTATCGAAAAAGACACTGCCAACCAGGAACAGTTGGCACTACTGAACGCGATTGAACAACAGCTGGGTATGGTGCCCAATTTCCTAAAGGTATTTGCCAACTCACCTGCCGCATTACGTGCCTTCCTTGGCCTGCATGGTATCGCCGGTGAAGGCAGCCTAGACCCGCAAACCCGCGAACGCATCGCACTGGCTATTGCGCAACAGAACGAGTGCCAGTATTGCGTCTCTGCACACACAGCCATTGGTCGAAAAGCAGGCCTCGACAATTCTGAAATCGAGGCTAACCGGGCCGGCACAAGCCAGGATGCGAAAGCAGCCGCGGCCGTCAAGTTTGCCCGGGCCTTGGTTGAACATAACGGTGAAATCACTACTGCTGAATTACTTGAAGTACGTAATGCCGGTTACAGCGAAGCGGAAATCGTCGAGATCATCACTCATGTTGGTATGAACATCCTGACCAATATCCTTGGTAAGGCCAGCCGCATTGATATCGATTTCCCTAAAGTGGAACTAAGAAAGGCTTCATAAGCAATAAATGCCGCGCGGTTTTCCGCGCGGCGAAATCAAATATATAAACGAGGACAGAACCATGCCACACAAGTTTGCCGAAATAGCTTTCACTCCTACGGTCCGTGAAATACAGGAACAGCAAGGAAGTCGCCAGGGTTACGCTAATATGGATCAGGGCGAAGACTACAACAATGCACTTAGCGAACGTGAAGCCAGTTTTATCGCCGCACGTGATAGTTTTTATATGGCAAGTGTTAGTGAAACAGGCTGGCCCTATGTACAACATCGTGGTGGACCTAAAGGTTTTATGAAAATCCTCGATGCGAATACCATTGGTTTCGCGGATTACTCAGGTAATCGTCAATACGTGAGCACAGGTAACTTTAAGAAAGATAACCGTGTGTCTCTATTTTTCATGGATTACCCAAACCGGACGCGACTGAAATTACTGGGGCGAGTTGAAACCGTTGATGTTAATGATCTAGAGACACTTGCAAAACTGGAGGACGATCATTACCGGGCAAGAATTGAACGTGCATTTATTATTCATGTTGAAGCTTTCGACTGGAACTGTCCGCAGCATATAACGCCACGCTACACGGAGCAGGAAGTGGAACAAATGATCGCAACGGTTCTTGAAGAAACAAGCAAAACGAAAGCCTCAGCGTCAATAACGAACACGAACAGTGTACATGGTGAAGGTGATTTTGAACTTGTCATTACCGGTGTCAGGCAAATTGCAACCAATGTACGTGCCTATGAATTTCGAGACCCTGAGAGAAAACGCCTTCCCAAGGTCACTGCCGGGTCACATATCAAAATGCCGGTCATCCTGGATGGCAAACTGCAATGGCGACATTATTCTATCGCCACTAACCCTGCACGCCAGGATGCTTACGAGATAGCCGTGCTTAAAGAAGAAGATGGCAGCGGTGGGTCAGCCTATATCCACGAGCACTATCAACTTGGCCACACGATCATGACGACCCAGCCAGAAAACCATTTTGAATTACATGCCGATAACCGACCTGCCGTGTTGATTGCTGGTGGCATAGGTATCACTCCAATCAAGGCGATGGCGCATGACCTGAAAGCTAGAGGCATCAACATGCATTTTCACTATGCTGGACGCAGTCGCTGGGACATGCCTTACCGTGATCGCTTGCAGCGTGAGTTTGGCAGCCAGATCAGCATCTATATAAAGGATGAAGATCAGCGTATGAATTTGAATAAAATCATGTCAGAAGCCAGTCCTGACTCGCTGTTCTACATTTGTGGACCACAAAGGTTAATCGATGCGGCACTGGATACTGCTCGAGAGCTAGGCATAACCGATGACCGCGTGCGCTATGAACGTTTCAGTGCGACAGAACTTGTTGATGCAAAACCCGTTACGCTTGAACTAACACGTTCAGGCAAAACGATTGAGGTGCCAGCGGACAAATCGTTACTCGATGCTATGCTCGAACAAGATGTGCAGATACCATTCAGTTGTAAATCCGGTAATTGTAAAACATGCGCTGTCAAAGTGATCGATGGCGAGGCAGAACACCATGATTCAGCATTGACAGCACATGAGCGTGTTACGGAACAAAAAATGTGTCCCTGTGTATCGCGAGCTAAAACCAGCAAACTGGTACTGGATATCTAATACATAGCAACGATTCACCTGATTAATGCCTGATTATTCTCGAGTCCAAACCTCGGTACGACCAAACAGGGAGATACCGATATAGCCGCGCACTTCAATGGTCTGGTCATCGATAAAGGTGATTTTACAATCATAGGTTTTGCCGTTATTTGGATCGTAGATGGTACCACCCTTCCATAACTTATCGCCTGCATACGTGAAGTCCTTAAGTATGGTAGTACCTTCGAGCAGTCTTTCTCGTAAAGCCGGGTCGGGGTTATTTTCGTCTTTCCTGTACTCATCCTCCGGCAGGGGGCTACCGATAATCGTACCGGTTAATACGTCGTCATTGATGATAAATTCGATGTAACCATCGCCGTTTGCGTTAAGCCAGACACCTTCAATATCCTGTGCCTGGTTTGCTGTAGCCAGCAATGGGAAGATTGATAATAGCAATGCTAAAAATAGTGTTTTCATGATGATCTCCTGTTTGTCAGTGAGTTTGTTGAGCATGACTTTGATGACGGGTCATGTCGGCAACGACCATGGACAGAATCCATGTCCGTAAACGGCGTGGCAGCATGCCAAGTGAATAACCAAGTAGCTTTGATAGTGCACCCGGTCGCGACGTTGTTGTATTTCCAAGTGCGTTTAGTGTGGCCGTGGCAACGGCTGTTGGTGATTGCGCAAACTTCATCACCATATCTGCGCGCGTAGCAAATCCGGTTTTCACTGGACCATAAGCCGCAGCGAGAACATCAATGTTGCTTGGCACGAGTTCATCATGCAGCGCCTCGGCAAAACTCTGGATGAATGCCTTGGTTGCAGCATAATTGGCGCTACGTGGTACGCCTTGAAAGGCAAACACTGAACTAAACAGGATCATGCCGCCGGATCCACGTTGTTGAAAACGTCTGCCGAAGTACTGGCATTGTTGCACTACGCTGCGACAGTTAACGTCAATCATGTTGAGTTCATCGCTCAGGTTGGCGTCAACAAAATCACCCGTGGTTCCATAGCCGGCAGCAGCAACCAGTAAACCAATATCCAAATCACCGGTTTCTCTTTCAATCTCTGACAATGCCTTTTCGCGTGAAAGGTCAGCAGCAATAATTCTGATATCTACGCCGTGTGATTCCTGCAATAAACTGGACAGTTGTTGCAAGACTGCTTCCCGCCGGGCAACTAGTACAAGATTGTAGCCGAGCTTTGCTAACTGTTCGGCAATGGCTTTGCCAATACCGTCAGTAGCGCCAGTAATGATGGCCCATGGACCGTACTTCTTGAGATGGTTTTTTTTCATAAGTCTATTCTCCTATGTGATTTAACCTTGTTGGGAAGTGTCTTCTTCCCAACCGCCACCTAGTGATTTGTATAAGGCTATTAGCGTTATGGCGGCAGAGGTTTGTTGACGGGCATAGCTGTTTTCGATGTTGCGAAGTTCACGTTCGGCATCTAGTACGTCCAACGAGTTGCCAAGTCCATCACGTTGGAGTTTTTTTGCGCGTTCTGCTGCTGAACGTGCAGCTTCAACTGCTGAAGACAGGTTTATCAGTGCACGTTGTAAGCTGCTGTATTCAGCCAGCTTGCTATCGACTTCGGTGAGCGCATTCAATATCGACTTTTCATAGTTAAGTTCTGCACGTAACAGGTCCGCTTCCTTATCCTCGATATTGGCTCTAAGTCTGCCCCCCTGGAACAAAGGTAGCTGCATCATTGGTCCCACCGCAAAAGCCCATGCTGAAGACGTAAAAAGGTTGCTTGCTGTTTGTGACTGAAATGCGCCAAGCCCTGAAAGAAAAAAACGTGGGTATAACTCGGAGATAGCAACACCTACATCAGCGCTTGCAGCAGCGAGTTCTCTTTCACTACGACGTATATCCGGCCGACGGCGTAATATCTCTGGTGGCAATCCTGCTTCAACCAGTGTTGGCGTTGTCAGTAATGGACGTGAGTTTCGTAATGTCTCAAGCCAGCGTGCTGGCAACTCACCGGTTAATAAACCCAGTGCAAAAATATTGGCGTCAATACGTGCTTCTATAGCCGGCAGCTGTGCCCTGGTAGAGTCGAGTAAAGACTGTAATCGATCTACATCAAACGCCGTAGCCAGACCTGTTTCGCGATTTAAACGCGTTAAGTTTAGTGTTTCCTGCTGCAATGAAATATTGTTAAGCAACGTTTGTTTTTCAAACTGCAGCCCCCTGATTTCCATATAGGCGCGGCCAACCTCGGCTAAAACGGCCACCTGTACTTCACGTATACCTTCATTTGCAGCATTTTCCCTGGCTATTGCGGCTTCATTACGACGTCGATTTCCACCAAAAAGATCAACTTCAAAACTTGCATCGAAACCAACTTCATATTGATCATTTTGCCTGTCTATCAAACCTGCATTGGAAAGCCCGGCCTCCGGCGATGCTGTTTCCGTACTGAATGACTGTCTTTGGTAGGCTGTACTGTTATTAATCTGCGGCAAGGAAAATGACCTGGCCAGTTTCCGACCAGCACGTGCTTCCAGCAACCTCGTGCGGGCAATCTCCAGGTCCAGGTTATTTTGCATTGCTGCTGTTACCAACTCTTCAAGCAACGGATCGTCAAACTGTTGCCACCAGCGTGTTAGTTGCTGCGAATCTGTTGCCAGAAGTAATCCTTCTGTATTTGCGTTCCATTGCTGAGATGTTTCGGATTGTGGCCGAACATAGTCAGGGCCAACCGTACAACCGACAAGCAACAAACTACTTGCCATCAACAGTTGCATAACAAGGTATGAACGTCTCATGCGACACCTCCTTCAGTGATAGCAGGATTCAGACTTGTATGCTGCTTACTGTTCAAGCGAGCCAGGAAAGCAAACGCACAAGGTGTAAATAACAATGAAAGAATGATTGAAAAACCGACACCACCTGCAATGACGATGGCGAGCGGTGGCCAGAACTGACCACTGCTAAAGACTAATAACGGTATGAAACCGCCAACGGTCGTCAACGTAGTAGAAATAATATGTCGGCCAGAATCCATGGTAACCAGAACGATTTGTTCGAGTTCACCAGAACTTGCTCTTACATGTGATCTCAATGCGGCCAGTACCACGATAGAACCGTTAATCGCAACACCAATTAGGCCTGCGGTGCCGATAAGCGGGTTAAATCCCAGGTTAAATTGCCCCAGCCATAAGGAAAGCATGCCAAAGCCGACGGATTGCAAAGCAACCATACCTACTACCATTGATAGGCCCAGGTTACGGAACGAAAGTATGATCGTCGTGACCATTAGTGTTAGTAATACCGGCAGGTATGTTAATAATTGACCAACGGCACGCTTTTGTTCCTCTGAGTCACCGGCTACCTCTAACCGATAAGGCGCAGGAAGGACAAGTCCTTGTGCCTCTATCTCCGCTTGTATGGCACGCATGATGTTTATCGGTAATTGACCGGGCACTATATATCCATAGACATTATTCACGCGTTCACCATTACGCCTGGTAATACTCGACATTTCCGGTTTCAACTCGAACTCACCGAGAGATTGCAGCGGGATCCATTCACCACGTTGCGAAGTTACAGCCGAGTTCACGGACAATGATTCGATTTTATTTAATGAAGAACGCGTTGACTGATCAGCACGAAGACGTACAGGCAGTCTTTCCAGATCTTCCAGCACCGACCCACCGACTATGCCTTCGAGTAGATAATTTAATTGACCAGCAACTTCTTGCAGTGTTAGTCCTGCCTGGCGGACCCTGCTTTCATCGGCAGCAAACCATAACTTGGGTTGTCCACTGGTCATTGTCGCCTGTGTATGGGTTACTCCATCTACACGATTCATTACCAGTCTTAACTGCTCACCGTATTCAATCAGACGTTCGATATCCGGACCTGTAATTCGGAAACCAATCGGCGCCTCGATAGGTGGTCCCTGCCCAAACGGACTGACAACGATTTGTGCAACGGGAAAGGCCTGCTCCAGCTCTGCCTGTAGTCTTGCAATCAGCAACACCGCTGTCTCTGTATCATCGGCATAGACTATGCCTTGCGCGTAGGCAGGGTTCTGGTCCTGGGTTTGTATGGCGTTGTAATAAACCGGTGGTGTACTGCCACCTACCAGCCAGGTTGTGTTTTTGACCCCGGGCTTTTCCCGTACCTGCAGATCGATTTTTTGCGCAATACTTAACGTACCGTTTATGGAAGCATCAGCAGGCATCCATACTTCAATCTGAAATTGATCGCGATCGGCACTTGGAAAAAACTCATTACCCAGCATTGTTGCGGCAATAAAGCCTGAAAAAGCGAACAGCGTAACAACCATCATGATCGTCAGCGGACGCTGCAATGCCCTTAACAGGAATTCACGATAGGCATTAATCAGCCATACAGGGCGAATGCCTTGTTGCCACCAATGCCGATCCTTTGTTGCTGGTCTGGCAAAACGAATCGTTAAAGCAGGGATTAATAATAGTGAGACTGCAAAAGAAGCAATCAGGGCTAACACCACACTAATGGCAATTGGACTAACAAAATCGCCGACGTTGCCCGGTAAAAGAAATACCGGCATGAAACCGAGTATCGTCGTAAATGTAGACGCAAATAACGGCGTTGAGAGATGCCTAACTGATACATTAACAGCTTGAAATACATCAACACCTTTTCGGATGTGCTTACGAATTTCATCGGTAATGACGATTGCGTTGTCAATCAGCAAGCCAATAGCCACAATCAGACCAAAGATCGTCATCTGGTGTAATTGCTGGCCAAACAAGGAAAGACTGAATAACGAAATGCCCATGCTTAGCGGTAAAGCCGAGCCGACAACAATAGCACTGCGCCAGCCCATAAAAACCATCACGACAGCCATGACAACAATGGCGCCAAGTAACAGGTTGACTGCCAGGTTACCGAGGCGGTCCATCGTATAGCTACTTTCGTCATACGTGGTTAGTAACTGAATTCTTGGATCAAGCGTCAACTGGTATTCGGCCACGCGCGCCCTGGCCTCTGCTGACCACGATTGCACCTGTCTGTCAGGTAACATGCGAGTAGCAACAAATATTGATCGCTGACCATTAACCAGCGCAATTTCTGTTTCCGGAAGACGCCAATCTCGTCTAACTTCAGCAATATCATTTAGTGTTACTACCCGGTTATTATTGACGATGATTGGGATATTCTGGATACGCTGTACACCATCAAACTCACCGAGCACTTCAATTTGTAAATCCTGGTTCGAGGTGCGCATCACGCCTGCAACTACCTTGCTATCAGAAGCAGAGAGTAATTGAGATAACTGGTTTATGGTCAAGCCAATTTGACTCAGCTTGGCGGTGTTTACAGTAACCGTGATTTCCTCACTGGGCGAACCAAACAAGCGCACGATTTCTGTGCCATCAGCGTTACGTAAGCGATCTGCCAGCTCTTCTGCTACGCGGTTCATTAAACCAAGCCGGGGTGCTGTTTTACCGTTCCATTGCACGGCGTTAATAAGGGTAAAGGCAACAGCACCACGCTTATCATCAAGGATTGGCTTGCTGGCATTCTGAGGTAACTCTTTTTGCACTTCAGACAACTTGTCCCGCAATTTTGAAAAAACCGCTTCATTGGTATCGGAAGTAATGTTGTCCTGCATTTCGATAGTAATGATGGAAACATTGGCACGAGAGGTCGATTCGATTCGCTTTACTTCATATATTTCACGTATGCCGTCTTCCAATGGCTTGGTGACTTCAGCCTCTATCTGCTCTGCAGAAGCACCTGGCATCGTGGTAGTAATGATGGCGTTGCGCGTGGTAATACGAGGGTCTTCAATACGAGGCAAACTCACTAATGCCGATAAACCTGCAACAAGAATGATCAACAAGGTGAGATACACAACATAATTGTCGGCAGCAAACCAGGCCGATAACGTATTGCTGTTATTCTTTCGTGAGTTCATGACTCAACTCCCGCAACGAGTTGCGCACCGTTCTGTTCTATATGAACGAATTGACCCGGTACGACGCGTTGCAAGCCATTGGTAACATATTGATCAAGTTCATGTTCAAATCGTTGAATAAACACACGGTTCGACTCCTTATGCACAATATCGACAAAGTGTCGGGTTAAGCGATAGGTATCAGAACCATTACGCTGCTCAGCTAACAGCAATGTCCATGTACCGCGTTCGCCTTCTGACAGCGCTGTGAGAGGAACCCAATAACCATCTGCTGTTACGCTTTGTTCAATATCGACTTCAACCAGGTCGCCCGGCCTGGCAACAGCATCATTTAATTCAAGGATGACATCGACGATACGGGTGATTGCATTGCGAACAGGCACAATCGTTCTGACCTTGCCCTCGTTTTTGTTACCTTCTACTGACAAACTAACGATTTCACCGACGCGAAACTGTTGAATCGCATCGCCGGCAATACCTATACGTGCCGTTTTTACAGAACGTTGTTGCAAGTTTAAAACTGGCTGTCCGGCTTCAACAACGCGACCGTTATCTGACTGTCGAGCGATGACATAGGCATCAAACGGAGATACAAGAGTCGATTTTTTGATCTCGGTATCAATGGCATCGATTGACGCATTAATCACTGACAATGATGCCTGACTGGCATCGCGCTGTTGTCGTGCTTCATCAACCTGCTGTGAAGTGACGCCTTCGTATTGCAGCGCCTTTTCCATACGTTCCAGTGTCACGTTGGACAGCTTGATGCGCGTTTCAATTTCCATGACTCGCGCAACGAGCTCACGTTTTTGTACCCTGAGCCGCTCGGTATCCAGTGTCGCGAGCACCTGACCTTTCTCTACACTGTCTCCTTCATCGACCAGCACAGAGGCGAGCTTGCCGGCAAGTTCGAATCCGACAGCGGTATTTTGATTTGCCTCTACCCGACCAATGAACTTACGTTTTATTGAATAGACATTTTCTGGCAATAGCGTCGCGGTATTCACCGTCAATAGAGAGGCGCGCTCCTGGTCCACAATTTCCTGATTATCCGCATGTAACAACGGGGTAAAGGCCAGTCCTGATATAACAAGACCCAGTACGGACAGCGCTAACACACTCGCATATCGCCCATAACTATTGGTTTTTACTTTCATTTTTGTGTCCTTGCAGGTTGCATAATCAAAATATAAATACTAAACTGTTTAGTACAGTATCTAAAAAGTAAACTGAACGGTTTAGTATGTCAAGTAAAGAATCGAAAAAAGTAGCGACCGGCAGGCCCAAGAGCGAAGAGAAGCGCAGCGCGATGCTATATGCAGCGGGTTGCGAGTTCCTGACCAAGGGTTATGAGGCAGCATCCATAGATGCGATAGCTGAAATGGCCGGGGTATCAAAGGCCACCGTGTACTCTCACTTCAAGGGCAAGGAAGACCTGTTTCAGAATGTTATCAAGGGAAAGGTTGAGTCTTACGCGTTTGATGGCGAACACAAAGTGTCGGATGACCCGCGCGAGGGGCTCTGCCAGATAGCCATGCGCTTGTATGAATTACTTAATGACGATGACGTGATTAATATGCATCGCGTCGTCGTAGGCGAAAGTATGCGGCACCATGATATGGCAGAGCTGTTTTACAAAAATGGACCACAAAAAACACTGGATACCATTGCACATTTTTTACAAGGACAGGCTGACAGAAAACGTCTTCATATTGATAATGCAAATCAGGCAGCAAGCCAATACATGTATATGGTCGCAGGTGAAATGCTTATGCGAAGCATGATGAATTTACCCATGAAGATGAAAAAGAAGGACTTCGTTCAGCATGTTGAAAACACCACTAGCCAGTTCCTGAGTCTTTATCAGTAACAGGATTAGCAAACAAAAGATAAAGCTAATCCTATGTCCTAAACGCAGATACTGTGTGATTCATCTCGTTAGAGACAAACTTGACCTCTTCACTCTTCGAGCGCGTTTCCGTCGCCGAATCACTAATGACGTTAATGCTTTGCGCTATACCACCCATGTTTTCCGCCATTTTATCGGCAACAGCAGATTGCTCAGTTACTGAACTGGCGACCTGTGTGTTCATTTGGGCTATTTCATCAATGATGTGATAAATACTTTTTAACGCGTCATCAATTTCTTTCGATCGTTCTACAGTTTCATTGGCAATAACATTGCTTTCCTTCATCTGCTTTACAGTCTCAGTCGTATCATGCTGCAAGTTATGAATCATCGCCTGTATTTCAGCTGTGGACTCGTTGGTACGCTGCGCCAAGGTCCTTACCTCGGACGCAACGACGGCAAATCCCCTGCCCTGTTCACCTGCCCTCGCTGCTTCGATAGCGGCGTTAAGAGCAAGTAAATTGGTTTGTTCTGAAATATCTTCAATAACTTCTACTACTGAACCAATATCATGGCTGATTTTTTCCAGGTCGGCGATTACCTTGCTGGATGTCTCCAGGCTGTTTGACAGCGAGTCAATTGCCATAAGCGTTTGTTTAACCGTGTCCCGACTGTGCGCTGTTTCCTGAATTCCCTTATCAGATTTTTCTGCTGACAGGCTCGCATTTTGCGCAACCTCACGAATACTCGCAGACAACTCTTCAATAGCGACAACAACCTGGTCTATCATGCGTTGCTGTTCATCGATGATACGCTCATTCGTCTCCGCAATATCAGTCGTAGATTCAGCTGTCCTGACAAGCTCGTCACTGGATCTGGCGATATCTTTCACCAGTTTTCTTAACTGTAATGCCATCACCTGGACCGAGTTATAGATACCGGTAGTGTCATCAGTCTTCGAGGATATATCTGCAAAATTACCGGCGGCGAGTTCTTCGACAACTTTTTCAATTTCTGCAGGCTCTCCACCGATTGGTTTTGTGATTCGCTTGTTTATATAAAAGGCAATTAATAGCCCTGATACAACAGCGAGCACAGAAACAATCATGATGACGTAATTTAACTGTCGAGTATTGTTCTGTAATACCGGGCCGAGTTTATCCTGCTCCTTTTTTAAGGACGATTGCACATTCTCAATGTAAGAAGCGATAATCGGTCCAATGCGATTCAGCGTGTTTTGAATAAGATCGTTTCGATGGGCAATGATACCCGTCACATCTTTAAATGCGCGAACATAAGCCTGATGGTAACCTTCGATCTCATTAAGCAGCTGTATACGAGCCGGATTCTGGATGGCCAGTTTCAGCGCTGCAAATTTTTCCGGCATCATTGTTTCCATTTCCAGTAATGCACGGTCCTTGTCCTCAGCAGTATTGGTCAGCAGATACCTGTAAACGTAAAAGCGGGCCAGCATCAAGTGTTGTTGAAACAGACCCCCAAGATAAGCCGCCTCGACATCATTGTCCTGATAAGCAGATTCAATAATTGTCGTCACTGCTTCTCGCATTGCCAGGCCATTCTTATCTAATTGTTCCCGAACCAGGCTATCCCTGGATTTATACAGTTCTACGACCTCCTTAAAACCCTTCTCATATTTTGTTACTTCTTCGTTAATCTTAAATACGAGTTCTTTTCGTTGGGGTGAGGTAATATCAACTTTTGCCAGTTCAAGGAATTGGTGCAACTGTTCGTTTCTCATTGCATATTTATCAAGCTGACTCGCCGATTCGGACTTAAGTCTGTTACTGATAAATCCCAGCACTGCCAAGCGCATTGAAAGCAGGTTGGTAGTTACCTGCGATGACAGGTTCGAATTTCTCGCTAGGCCTCGATAATCTACATAACCTTGATATGTCGTGCGCATGCCATATACAGCCACGATGGCTAATATGAACATTAAACACAGCACAGAACCAAAGCCTAAAAATAACTGCTTTTTAATCGTTAATTCCCTGAACATAACAACAACTCCTGATAAACCATTTTGGTTATGCCCTTAAACGACATGTGCTCTGAATTCTTGAGTAATTCAGCATGACTTTTTTATTACAAAGCCGTTTTTATGCACATTGATAGTGCGCAGACTGTTTACTCTATATAAAATCAAACACTTGGCCTGGAATAGACGGCATGGACGGCTGACTAAATGATCTGGACAAATGGTCGAGATCTTTTAAGTTAGCGACCTTGGTGTCGCTATAAGCACTTAGATTTACAGGAGAAGTAACATGTTTATCAGGAAGATACTGCTCACATTACTGATAGTTTCAACAGGCGTTCAAGCCGACACCGAGACACGTACCAGCACCTGGTTTATGTCTTTAAGTCGTTTTCAATTTGCTGAAAATTATCGGGCGTTCGTTGATCTACAGCCGCGATTCACCGTCAATGATATTTCTGGCGGTAATGACGGCAGTTTTGACACCTTATTAATGCGTGGTGCACTCGGTTATCAAATCACACCGAATATCGGTTTGTATCAAGGCTACGGACTCATCCCGACTTACGATCCCAAGCGGGTTGAACATCGTTCTTTCCAGGAATTACTGGCCAGTCAGTCATTGAGCAAGGGAAAATTAGTACACCGAGTACGGTTTGAGCAACGTTTCCTGGAAGGCGTAGATGATACGTCATACCGTGTTCGCTATTTTGGTCGCTTCACTTATCCACTTAAAAACATTCATGACAGGCTTTCACTTGCTATAAATGAAGAAGTCTTCATTCATGTCAATGATAGTGATGGCGGGCCGCAATCAGGATTTAACCAAAACCGTTTATTTCTAGGTCTTAATTATCGCGTATCGAAAACACTGGCATTTGATACCGGTTACCAGAACCAGTATATCAATGGACAAGGTGGCGCCAGCGATGTGATGAACCACATTCTATTTTTTGGTGTACTGACTAATTTCTAATTAAGTCTTAAAACTACTCCAGCATTTCAAACTGTATGGCCGGACTGTAATTGCCACCTTGTGATAGCTGCACTTCTCCTTCACGAATTTTGGTGCCCGCCGGTATTTCCACATTTGCCACTTCAACCGGAGGCGCCTCAAGTCCAAACTTTTGTTGGATCTGCTCCGGTCCCAGTCCTTGCACATCTTCGGGTCTGACCATCATCGTGCCTTTGCCCTGCGTACGTACTTTAACCAATACCAGTGGTTTCCTCGTTACCCTGTCTGTGATGACAGCGCCG
>JAAUYK010222290.1_pt1 | contig 20275 bp, 20 predicted proteins | sample 7278021 | NCBI WGS metagenome assembly JAAUYK01 (sample SAMN14350223, study PRJNA611818) | marine sediment metagenome | isolation source: surface marine sediment (1.8m) | place: French Polynesia: Moorea | collected 2018-08
CAATCCCTCGGCCCTGGCACCCGGCAAGCGCCCGCGCACCACCCTCTCGGTCAACCTGACCCTGAAGGAGGACAAGCCCTGGATGGTCCACGGCACGCCGGGCGGCGACTATCAGGACCAGTGGAGCCTGACCTTCCTGCTGCGTCACCTGCACCACGGCCTGAACCTGCAGGAGGCCATCGACACGCCGATGTTCCAGACCGATCACTTCCCCGGCTCTTTCTGGCCGCGCTCGGCGGACCTGGGCTCGCTCAAGGTCGAGGGCCGGATGCCCGAGGCGACGGTCACGGAGCTCAAGCGCCGGGGCCACGAGGTCACCGTCGACAGCGACTGGTCGCTGGGCCGGCTCTCAGCCGCCCAGCGCGGCGACGACGGTTTGCTGCGCGCCGCGGCCAATCCCCGCTTCATGCAAGGCTACGCCGTCGGGCGATAGCCCCCAGGGAACGGAAGAGCTCGGGGGCGCCATGACCGAAGGCGCCGCAGGCGCTGCCCGGCAGACCGGCAGCTGGAACCGGCAGGTGCTTCTGCTTGCCGGACCGATCATTCTATCCAATCTCTCGACGCCGCTTCTGGGCGCGGTCGACACCGCAGTGGTGGGACACCTGCCCGACCCCACCGCCATCGGTGGCGTCGGCGTCGGCGCGGTGATCTTCAGCTTTCTGTTCTGGGGCTTCGGTTTCCTGCGGATGGGCACCACGGGCTTCACCGCACAGGCCTTCGGTGCCGGGGACGACTTGGAGCTGCGCAGCGCCCTGCTGCGACCGCTGTTGCTCGGCCTGGCACTGGGCGGTCTCATCGTTCTGCTGCAGGGCCCGATCGGGGCCATCGCCTTTGGGCTGTTCCATGCCAGTCAGGCCGTTGAGGACCAAGCCGCCGCTTACTTTCAAATTCGCATCTGGGCAGCCCCGGCAACCCTCATGAACTACGCCATCCTCGGCTGGCTGCTCGGCCTGCGCCGCGCTCACACGGTGCTGTTGCTGCAGATTGCCTTGAACGGCCTCAACATCGTGCTCGACCTGGTCTTCGTGATCGGCCTGGGCTGGGACATCCGCGGGGTGGCGCTGGCCAGCGTCATCGCCGAAGTCGCTGCGGCAGGTCTCGGCCTGGCGATCGTCCTGCGCTTGGCGCGCGGCAAGGCGGCGGACGGTGCCGGGGTCTGGCAGAGGGTTCTGCAGCGGGACGGCCTGATCGCGCTGTTTCGGGTGAACTTCGACCTCCTCATCCGCACGCTAACCCTGATCTTCGCCTTCGCCTACTTCACGGACCAGGGCGCACGGCTGGGCGACCTGGTCCTGGCCGGCAACGCCATCCTGCTGCAATTCCAGCAGTTCATCGCCTACGGCCTGGACGGCTTCGCCCATGCCGCCGAGATCCTGGTCGGAAACGCCAAGGGCGCCGGGGACCGCCGCGGCTTCAGGCGGGTCGTGAAGGTCTGTAGCCTTTGGGGTCTCGGCCTGGCCGCAATCCTGGCCGCCCTGCTGCTGGCCGGCGGAGAGGCCCTGATCGCGGTCATCACAAGCCACCAAGAGGTGCGCGAGGCGGCGCGGACCTTCCTGCCCTGGCTCGTCGCCTCGCCCCTGATATCGGTCTGGAGCTTCCTATTGGACGGGATCTTCATCGGCACCACGCGCAGCGCAGCGCTCCGCAACGCGATGCTGACCTCCCTGGCGATCTACCTGCCGGCTTGCTGGGTGCTGGTGCCCTGGCTCGGGAACCACGGGCTTTGGCTGGCGTTAACCCTGTTCATGGCGGCGCGGGCGATGACGCTGGGATATTTCTTCCCGGCTTTGGACCGCTCGATCGGCGCTGTCCCGAGGGCAGGCTGATCCGTCTCGATTCAATTTTCGTACCGAACTAGTATATCCAACGTTTTATTGGTGGTCATGTCGCAAAATTTTCAAATACCCCGCAGAGATCTCCTGGCCATGCTGGCAGCCGGGGCGATACTGGCGCCCTCCACCGCCTTGCGCGCCGCAATTGCGACCGAAGGCCGAATTGCCTTCGATGTCCTGCGAGAGAACACGTCGATCGGCCGCCATGTCATTGGATTCTCGAGAGACGGCGGCGACTTGCTGGTTGATATCGACATCGCCCTGGAAGTCAAATTCGCGTTTCTGACCCTTTACCGCTACCGCCATAGCAACCGGGAACGCTGGCGCGACGGCCGGCTCGTCAGCCTCAAAAGCGAGACCGACGACGACGGGACCCCGCACTGGGTGCGTGCCGTGGCAAGCGGCGAGGGCCTGCGAGTCGAGAGTGGCGAGGGCAGCTTCGTGGCGCCCGCCGGAACCCTGCCGACCAGCTATTGGAACCCGCGCACCATCGAGCAGCGGCAGTTGCTGGACAGCCAACACGGGCGTCTGCTCTCGGTCGAGGTCCGGCCAGAGGGCGAAGAAGACCTATTGCTGCCGGTGGGCGAAAAAACGGCGCGGCAATATCGCATGGCCGGCGACCTCAAGCTGGACCTTTGGTACGGGCCCCGGGGCGAATGGCTGAAGCTCGCGTTCGAGGCTAAAGGCGCCGAGATCGAGTACAGGTCGCTTGAGACGGCCAGCCCGAGCAATCTTTGAGCGAAGCGAAAGCGCAGAAACGCGTCTGGATCACGGGTGCCAGTAGCGGCCTGGGCCGTGCCCTGGCCCTGAAGATGGCTGCCGAGGGCTGGCAAGTCGCGATCTCGGCCCGAAGCGAGGACCAACTGCAGGCGGTGGCGGCTTTGGCCTCTGCCTTCTCGGGCAAGGTCGAAGCTTTCCCGCTCGACGTAACCGTGCAAACAGACGTTCAGGCGACCGTCGCCCGACTCGTTGAAGACTTCGGCCTGCCCGATCTCGTGGTCCTGAATGCCGGGACTCACAAGCCGACGCCGGCCGCCAGCCTCGCCGCCGAGGATTTCCGCCGGCTGGTCGATCTCAATCTCATGGGTACGGTGCATTGCCTCGAGGCGATCCTGCCGCCGCTGCGCGAGCGCCAGAACGGGCAGATTGCCATCGTCGCCTCGCTGGCCGGATACGTCGGCCTACCCCTGGCCGGAGCCTACGGCATGACCAAGGCCGGACTGATCAACCTGGCCGAGGCCCTGGAGCCAGAGCTCCGAGCCGAGGGCATCAAGCTGCAGATCGTCAACCCGGGCTTCGTCCGGACGCCTCTGACCGACCGCAACCCCTTTCACATGCCCTTTCTGATGGAAGTGGAGGCGGCGGCGGAGGCCTTCTACCGCGGCCTGCGGTCCGGAGCCTTCGAGATCATATTCCCGCGCCGCTTCGCCTATCTCCTGAAGCTCCTGCGGATCCTGCCCTATCCCCTCGCTCTGGCGATGACTCGTCGCCTGCTGCCGAAGCGATGATGCGGGATCGCGCCGCGGCCTACATCGCTTGCCTTGAGGCTCTGACACCGGAGCGCCTGCCAGAGCTTTCCGGCCATCTGGCGCTTCAGGCCCGTTTCAAGGATCCCTTCAACGACGTGGTCGGACGGGAGGCGGTGATCCGGGTCTTCTCGAAGATGTTCGAGGACGTCACGGACATCGAATTTTCGGCGCGAAATTTGGCTTGCAGCGGCGCGGTATGCTTTTTTGCATGGACTCTGCGCTGCCGTCTGCACCGAAACCGCAAACTGCTGAATTTCGAAGGCATTACCGAACTGCATCTAGACGAAGATGGCCGGATTGCGGCCCACATCGACCACTGGGATGCTGCAGGGCAACTCTATGCCAAGCTGCCCTTCCTTGGGCTTCTGCTGAACCGCCTGCGGCGCCGACTCAGCGCCGAAGAAGCCTAGCGTCTACTCGGCCGCGACAATGGATAATTCCGGCTGCATCCCGGCCTGGCTGGCTGCGGGCTTGGTGAAGACAATAGTCACGTCGCCGAGCTTGAAGCCGAATTTGCTGATCTCGGCACGGTTGATCATGACGTTGTCGTCCTGAAGGAACATCCAGTCGTCGAAATCAACCTTCCACGTCGAATCGCCAACTTTAAGGGCCAGTCGGTATTGCCAGTTCAATACGTTGCCGTAAGCCTTGCCGGCAGCCGGCCCGATCACGTCTCCCGCACGACCTTCATAGCTGTGCGCCCCGGTCTTGCGGATACGCCAGACCCGTTGCTCGATCTCGCCGTCGTCGTAGAGGAAGTCCTCTACCAGGGTCAGGGTGTCACCGTCCCAGGTGCCGTCAATGTCGACCGCGAACTGACGGCGTAGGTTGCCGAAGCGGTCGACAAAGATACCAAGTGCCTTGGTCTTGCCGGCGAAATACTCCTCCAGCAAGAGCCTCGGCTCACGTCCCGCGAAGTCTTCAGGTTTCATGCTACCGCATCCGGTCAACGACAGGGCTAAGGCTAAGGAAATCAGCAAGTTCCTCGTCATGGAGCTTTTACGCGAGGGAGCCGGTCTTGGATGCCTGCCGGGCGGAGATTCGCCGCCGCAGCCGGTCGTGCCGGGCGGCCGTGATCGGATAACCGCGCATCAGGGCGATGCTGGCCAGCTTGAAGCCCACCGGAACCAGGCTGTAGAGCGCCGCCAGAGCGAAAAGCGGCAGATTTCCGCCGCCGCCGGGCTCCGCTTCGAAACCGGCCAGTTCCAGCAGGGGAAAGGAGATCCCGACCGCCAGCGCCAAGGCCAGCTTGGTGCCCATGCCCCAGATCGCGAAGTAGAGGCCGGCCCGCTCCCGCCCGCTGCGCAGTCGGTCCAGGTCGATGACGTCGGCCTGCATCGAGGGCGGCAGCACCAGATCCGCCCCCAGGGCCAAGCCGGTGAGCACGCAGACCGCAAAAAACCAGTTGCCGTCTCCAGGCCCGAGCAGCGGCACGCAGACGAAGACCGCACAGGCCAGAAGCATGGCGCCGATCCAGACCCTGTGCTTGTCGAAGGGGCGCGTCAGCCTGAGCCAGAGCGGGACCGACAGGATGCCGCACAGGAAGTAGGTCAGGAGGAAGGCACCGCTGCTGGCCTTGGCATCCAGGCCGAACTCGGCGAAGAGCAGGAACAGGGTTGCCGGCAGGCCATTGGCAATTCCGTTCAGGAAATAGGCCAGGATCAGCCGTCGGAAGGGTCCGTTTGAGCGCAGCAGCCCCAGGCTGCGGCGCCAAGGCAGGGCCGCGGCGGGCTTCGGGGCGGGCTCTGGCACCAGTGTCAAGACGAGCGCCAGGGCAACGGGCAGCGTTACCAGCAGGATCCAGAAAAGAACCTCCAAGGCCCGGCCCCGATCCTCCCCGAAGGCAGCCGGCAAGCCGGCGGCCAGGATCGTGCCGACGATGACGAAGACCTCGCGAGAGGCGGAAACCCGGCTGCGTCCGTGATAGTCCTCGGTCAGCTCTGCACCCCAGGCACTGTAGGGCAGCAGAACCATGGTCCCTCCCAGGGTCAGGACGGCCACCCAGAACAGCAAGTAGGGCCAACCGGCCCCGGCGGCCGGCAGGAAGAGAAAATAAGCGCTGATCAGCAGCAGGGGCCCTCCGGCCAGCATCCAGGGCCGACGCCGGCCGAAGCGACCTCGGGTGCGGTCCGACAGGGTCCCGATAAGAGGATCGGTTAGGACGTCCCAGACCCGGGCGAGCAGCAGTATGAGGCCAACCGCGGCAAAGCCGAGGCCCAGATCAGCGGCGTAGAAAGCCGGCAGGTAGACGTAAAGCGGCAGCAGCAGGGCGGCCAGGGGCAGGCCGGGCAGGCCGTAGGCCGTCAGGCGTAGCAGCGAGAGAGCCGCCGCGCGCTCCATGCATCGTCTCCTTCATCTTCGCCGCCGGCATGGTCAGGGCCGGCGCAGGGCCATCTGCAGTACGTCGATCCGCCCAGCGCGGAACCCGGCCTCGCAATAGGCCAGGTAGTAGCGCCACATGCGCTGGAAACGCTCGTCAAAGCCGAGCCGGCCGATCTCCGGCCAGGCCTCGCAGAAGCGCTGGTGCCACAGGGCCAGGGTTCGGGCGTAGTGGGTGCCGTAGCCCCGGTCGGCCAGCCAGGCGAGCCCGGCGCCCTGGGCCCGTTCGACCAGGGCCCGTCGCGGCGGCAGGACGCCTCCGGGAAAGATGTAGCGCTGGATGAAGTCGGCGCTGCGCCGGTAGCTCGGCCATACGTCCTCGGCGATGGTGATGACCTGTAGGGCCGCGGTGCCGCCCGGCCTGAGCACTTCGTTCAGCTTGCTGAAGAAGGGATCCCAGTAACGCTCGCCCACCGCCTCGAACATCTCGATCGACACCACGCGGTCAAAGACGCCTTGTGTGTCGCGGTAGTCCTGGAAACGCACTTCGACCCGGTCCTGCAAGCCCTCTGCGGCAATCCGTGCCCGGACATGCTCGAACTGCTCCTGCGATATGGTCAGCCCGGTGACCCGACAGCCCAGGCTCTTGGCCGCGTAGAGCGCAAAGCCGCCCCAACCGCAACCGATTTCCAGAACGTGATCGCCCGGCTTCAGCCCGCCGAGGGCGGCAATGTTTGCGTACTTGTTGGTTTGGGCCGCCTCGAGCGGCTGATCGGCCCCGTCGAACACCGCCGAGGAGTAGGTCAGGCTGCGATCCAACCAGGCCGAATAGAACCTGTTCCCCAGGTCGTAGTGATGGGAGATATTCCGCCGCGCGCCACGCTTGGAGTTCGGACGCAAGACATGCATGAGACGGTGCAAACCCGCCAGCATGGTCGTCCTGGTCAGAAAATTCCCCCAGGCATCCTCGTTTCGCGCGCCCAGTTCCAACAGCGCCGCAAGATCTGGCGTCTCGAAGTCGCCAGCCAGATAGCCTTCGGCAAAGCCATTGCTGCCGTTGGTCAACATGCGGCGCAGGACTCTGCGATTCCGGAACTCGATCTCGGCCTGCGGTCCCGGCTCGTCACCTACGAAGTCGTGCTCGCTGCCGTCCGGTAGGATCACGCGGATACGGCCGAAGCGGGTACGGTTCAGCACCCGGAACATCAGGCCGAAATGGCCGGCGCCGAGCCGCAGGCCCGGTTTGGCTGTTATCTCCATTCCCCAGCTCCCCTCTACTCGGCCGGCAGCTGCGGAGCGGGCAGTTCGAGGGAAACCGGATCCTCCGGTGGCCGGGGACGCCGGTAGTAGCGAGCCCCCTTAACCCACAGCCACAGCGCCTGCCAGTGAATGGCAAACATGATCTTGAAGGTCAGCAAAGGATAGAGCAACAGGGCGCGTGACAGGGCGGAAAGGCCCGCTGGGGCACTGCGGCCGGTCCAGGATGCGAGAAGTATTTCGCCCTCGCTGACGGCTTGGCGGATCAGGATCGCGAGCCGCCGTCCAGGCGGCCGCAGGCGGAAACGATAGGAGGCCGCCATCGGGATGAAAGGCGAAACGTAGAAGCCCTTCTCGCAGGCCTGGTCGAAGGCCGCGTCCGGAGTCGAAGGTGCGGCCAGCGGAATCACGTAGCTGTGCTGCTCGCCGAAGGTGTTTCGCACCTCGTAGATCACCGCCCGTAGATCGCCCTCAGCGTCGTGGCAGAACCAAAGCGATAGCGGGTTGAAGGCATAGCCGAAGAGCCGTGGCAGACAAAGCAGCTGGACGCGTCCGCCGCGCAGTTCGACGCCGGCCTCGGCACACAATTGCTCGGCCCAGGGCTTCAGAGCACTGCCGTCTCGCGGTCCGTGGTCGCGGTCACGCAGGCTGAAGACGTTGGCCCGGTTGTGAGAGAACAGGGGTAGCTCCCGATCGAGCCGGGCCAGTTCGTCTAGATCGAAGAGAAAGGCATAGACCCGGTAGTCGAAGCGATGCTGAAAGGGTCTCAGACGCTTGTGCATCACCCGACCGAAATAGATCCGAGATCTGAGGGTCGATCCAGACATAGCGCCTGCCTACTCCGCCGCCTCGAGGGCCAGGACCGGCTGGACGGCGCGCCAGGCCGGACTAGAGGTCCCGACTTCTTCCGCCCAGGGCACGGTGGCGCCCAGTTCGGCCGCAACTTTGAAGCCGGACTCCAAGCCATCCTCGTGGAACCCATAACCACAATATGCGCCGCAAAACCAGGTCTGCCGATCGCCCTGGATCCGGTACATCGCAGCCTGAGCTTCCAACGCCGCCTGGTCGAACTGCGGATGGGCATAGGTATAGCTGGCCAAGACCTCGTCCGCACGGGGCCGGTGGATCGGATTGAGGCTCAACAGCAGCGGCGCCGCGGTCTTCAAGTTCTGCAGACGGTTCATCCAGTAGGTGACCGAAACTTTGCGGCCCTGTTCCTCGACATCGCCGCCGATGTAGTTCCAGCTGGCCCAGGCACCGCGCCGGCGCGGCATCAGGCTCGAATCCTGGTGCAAGACCGCCAGGTTGTCCTCGTAGCCAATCGCACCCAAGGTTTCCGCCTCGAGATGGGACGCATCCGGGCCGAGAATTCGCAGCGCCTGGTCGCTGTGGCAAGCCAGAACCAGTTGATCGTACCTCTCCTCGCAGCCGGCCTCGGTGGTCACGAAGACCCCCATCGGCGTCCTTCGGCAGGCGACCACGGCCTCGTTCAACCGGATCCGTTCCCGGAAGCTTCGGATGACGCGGCGGACGTACTCCTGGCTCCCACCGCTCACCGTCTTCCATTGAGGCCGATCAGTATAGAGCAGCAGGCCATGATTCTGGCAGAACTGCACGAAAGTACGCGCCGGAAAGGACCGCATGTCGGCCAAGGAGGTCGACCATATCGCCGCCCCCATAGGAAGCAGATGGTCGTTGATGAAATCGTCGCAATAGCGGCCAGCCTCGAGGTAGGCGCCCAGGCTCAGCCCGTTGCCCGACTCCACCTCTAGCAACTCGGGCGCCTCCCGATAGAAGCGGACGAGATCGCGCAGCATGCGCCAGAACCGGGGCCGAGCCACGTTGGAAGGTTGCGCGAACAAACCCGGCAGATCGCCCTTGTATTCGAAACCGCCCTGAGCCAGCGAGACCGAGAAAGACATCTCGCTATTCTCGGTCGGCACGTCGAGTTCCCGGAAGAGCCGGGTCAGCTTCGGATAGGTCTGCTCGTTATAGACGATAAAGCCAGTATCAACTGCAACCCGGCGCCCGCTGTCGGCGATTTCCACCGTGTTCGCGTGCCCACCCAAATAGCTTTCGGACTCGAAAAGCGTGACCTCATGTTGCTGATTCAAGGCCCAAGCGGCGCCAAGACCGGCGATTCCACTACCAACGATGGCAATTTTCATGCGTTAACCGTCCCCTGCCAGATTTCATGAAAGCGACAAAGAAAATCTCAGTCGTAGCGCAAGCGTGCGATATCGACCCCTTTTGCGGCCCTGCCCGAAGCGCATTAAGGGTCGTTACGTCAAGCACTTGGGAGCAGATCACCTAAGCCAAGAGAAAGCGAGAAAGCGGGTGATCCGGGCGAGCACAGGACCCGTAGAAGTTCGAAATGGAGGCGTTATGGTGACAGGGGTACCGACTGCGCAGTTGTCAGGTCGTCCTACGCTTGTAGGTGTCGCCGTGATGACTTTAGATAAAGGGATGAGTTCGAACGCCACAGTTGCTTCGCGAGCCGTCCCGGATGAGCTGAGTGAGTTGTTGATTGCCGTCGCAGAACACAAGGATCGCAAGGCATTCATCAAACTATTCGAGCATTTCGGCCCCCGGGTCAAAAGTTACCTGAAACGCTTGGGGGTGAATGACAGTGAGGCGGACGACCTGATGCAGGAGGTCATGTTGACCGTTTGGCGTCGGGCGGAACAATTCGATTGTCGGAAGGCGCGAGCGAGCACTTGGATTTTCACGATCACCCGAAACAAGCGCATCGACGCGATACGGCGGGAGCGGCGTCCAGAACTCGACCCGAATGACCCGGCACTGGTGCCGGATCGAGACGAGGATCCCTCTGAGGCTGTATCTGCAAACGAATGGCGCGCGGCGATAAAGCGGGCGATCGACGAAGTGCCAGAAGAGCAAGCGAAACTTTTGCGTATGTCGTTTTTTGAAGACAAAACCCACGACGCGATTGCAACGGAACTCGATTTGCCGCTCGGAACGGTTAAATCGCGGATTCGGCTGGCGGTGGCAAAGCTGCGTCGGAGCTTGGAGGAGTTGCGGTGATGCCGCACCATCATCCCTCGGAAGAGATGCTGCTCGGCTATGCCGCCGGCAGCTTGAACGAGCCGGTATCGCTGCTCGTGGCGACCCATCTGGCGCTGTGTCCGGATTGCCGTCGCGAGGTAGCGGCCTATGAGATGCTAGGTGGCGAGGAACTGGAAGGTCAGTCACCGGTGACCATGGCCAGCGACAGCTTGGTCCGGGTCCTCGATCTTTTGGACGAGCCGGAAGCGCCGGCAAAAAGCTCTTGGCCGGCGCAGGCTGCCACAGCTGACCTGCGGTTGCCGCAGCCCCTGCGCGACTACGTCTCAGGATCGCTGGACAGTCTCGACTGGCGCCAAAGGGGGGGAATAGCCGAGGCGAGCTTGCTGCCGGACCGAAACAGCTTCAAGACGCGGCTGATGCGCATCAAGCCGAAGACCGCGATACCCGAGCACAGCCACCACGGGGCTGAGTACACCCTGGTTCTTGCGGGCGGTTTCAGCGATCACACCGGGCATTTTCTGCGCGGCGACGTCGCAATTGCCGATCCGGAAGTTCAGCACAGGCCGGTAGCGGACGCCGGCGAAGACTGCATTTGCCTTGCGGTCACGGATGCCCCGCTCCGCTTCACGGGAACGTTGGTGCGCCTGCTCAGCCCACTGCTGCAGCGTTGAGCTTCAAACAGAGTTAGTCGTTCGCCGCTACCGCCGCCTGGATCTCGCGCTCGCGGGCCTTTTGCTGCCGGTTCATGCTCCAGCCGGCAGCTACGATGCCCACGGAAACGAGCAAGACGATGATCGTCGCCAGCGCGTTGACCTCCGGGCTGACGCCAAGGCGCACCTTCGAAAAGATCACCATCGGCAAAGTGCTAGCGCCGGGCCCCGAGACAAAGCTCGCGATCACCAGATCGTCCAGTGACATGGTGAAGGCCAGAAGCCAGCCGGATACCAGGGCCGGCGAGATGATCGGCAGGGTGATAAAGAGGAATACTTTGGCCGGTCGGGCGCCCAGATCCAAAGCCGCCTCCTCCACGGACTCGTCCAGGCTCGACAGGCGCGATTGGATGACGACGGCGACGTAGGCCATGGAAAAGGTGATGTGGGCGATCGTGATCGTCGTGACCCCGCGTCCCGAAGGCCAGCCGATAAACTCCTCCAAGGACACGAACAGCAGCAGCAAGGACAGGCCTGTGATCACCTCTGGCATGACCAGCGGCGCGGTCACCATCCCTGAGAAAAGCGTCCGGCCCCGGAAGCGTCCGAGCCGCGCCAAGGCAAAGCCCGCGAGCGTGCCGAGGGCGACCGCGAAAGTGGCGTTGACGATTGCGATCCGCAGGCTCAGCAAGGCGGCGTCGATGATCTGATCATTGCGGAACAACTCGCCGTACCACTTGGTCGAAAAGCCGCCCCAGACGGTTACCAGCTTGGACTTGTTGAAGGAAAAGACGATCAGCGAGACGATGGGGCCGTAGAGGAAGGCAAACCCGAAGGCCAGGGCCGAGATCAGGAACATCGAGCGGTTGCGGCTCATGCGTCCCTCTCCGATTGCCGCATCTGGACATGCTGGTAGATCACGATCGGGATGACCAGCAGCAAGAGCAGGGCGATCGCGACCGCCGAGGCGACAGGCCAATCTCGGTTGGAGAAGAACTCGTCCCAGAGCACCCGGCCGATCATCAAGGTGTCGGGGCCTCCCAGAAGCGCGGGGATCACGAACTCGCCGACCGCCGGGATGAAGACCAGAAGCGATCCCGCCGCGATCCCGGGAAGCGACAGCGGAAGCGTCACCGTGAGGAAAGCCTTGAAGGGCTTGCAGCCGAGATCGGCCGCCGCTTCCAGCAAACTGACGTCGAGCTTCTCGAGGTTGGCGTAGAGCGGGAGGATCATGAACGGCAGGTAGGAATAGACGATGCCGACGTAGACCGAGAAATCGTTGTGCAACAGGGCCAAGGGCTCATCGATGATGCCGATGCCCAGCAGAAAGTTGTTGATCACCCCGTTGGTCTTGAGGATGCCGACCCAGGCATAGACCCGCAGCAGAAACGACGTCCAGAACGGCAAGATCACCAGGAGCAAGAGCACGTTGCGCCAGGTGTGCGAAGCCCGTGCGATCCCATAGGCCATGGGATAGCCGATCACGAGGCAGAGCAGGGTCGAGACCACGGCAATCTTCGTCGAGTTCAGGTAGGCGACCCAATAGAGATCGTCCTCCAGAAGGAAGAGGAAATTCCCGAGGTTCACGCTGATCGTAAGAGCCGCCTCTTCGGCCCAATCGAACAGCGGCGTAAAGGGCGGCCTGGCAATGACCGCCTCAGCCAGGCTGATCTTCAGGACGATCAGGAAGGGAACCAGGAAGAACAGCAGCAGCCAAATATAGGGCACGGCGACGACGAAGCTTCGGCCGGTCACGCCGAAGCGCATCAGGAATTGGCTGAACCAACCGAGCAGCGGCAGCGACTGGAGGCCCAACCTTGCGGACGCGGCCGCCGAAGCAGCCGTACCAGACCCTGCGACGCCGGCTTTGTCGGTCATGACATGAGAACGACGCCGCTGGACGGCAGCCAGGAGAGGTAGACCTCGTCCTCCCAGCTCAGATCGCGCTCGATCGACCGCACCAGATTTGGCCGCTTCACCTTGACGATCTTCTCGGAGGGCAAGCGGACGTGATAAATCGATTGATCGCCGAAATAGGCGATCTCGTCGATCCTGCCCTTCGCCACGTTGTTGTCCTGGGTCGGCGGCTGCTTGCTGATGTCTATTTTCTCGGGCCGAACCGCGACCCAAACCTCCGAGCCTTCGGTACCCGAGATACCGTGATCGATGAAGAGATCGCAGCCGGCCTCCTCGGATTCGATCAAGGCGTGATCCGGCTCGTCGACCTTGATGCGCCCGGCGAAGGTATTCACGGTCCCGATGAAGTCGGCGACGAAGCGCGAGCCCGGGTATTCGTAAATCTCGCTGGGCGTCCCGATCTGGACGATCTTGCCCTGGTCCATGACGCCAATCCGGCTGGACAGGGTCATGGCCTCTTCCTGGTCGTGGGTCACGACGACGAAGGTGATGCCGACCGATTCCTGGATGTTGACCAGCTCAAACTGCGTCTGCTCACGCAGTTTCTTGTCCAGCGCCCCCAGAGGCTCGTCCAGGAGCAGAAGCTTCGGCCGCTTTACCAGGCTGCGAGCCAAGGCAACCCTTTGCCGCTGGCCACCGGAGAGCTGGTGCGGCTTGCGCTTTGCGAAGGGCAAGAGCTGGACCAGTTCCAAGACTTCCTCCACCCGCGAATCGATTTCCTGTCGCGGCAAGCCCTCCTGCTTGAGGCCAAAAGCGATGTTCTGTTCCACGGTCATGTGGGGAAACAAGGCGTAAGACTGGAACATCATGTTGACGGGGCGTTCGTAGGGCGGGATCCCCGCCACATCGACTCCGTCGATGTAGATCTTGCCGCTCGTCGGCACCTCGAAGCCGGCCAGCATGCGCAGCAACGTCGACTTGCCACAGCCCGAGCCGCCGAGCAGGCAGAAGAGCTCGCTCTTGTAGATTTTCAGACTGACGCTGTCGACGGCGACAAACCCGCCAAAGGACTTGGTGACCTGCTCCAGACGAATATAGGGCTCCGCCTGCGGATCCTTCCAAGGTTCGCTGGCCGGATCTCCGACTTCGCCACCCGCCATTCTCGTCTCCCCACCTGAACGCGGATCCAGACTGGGCCCCAAAGCGCCCTGGCCGTCCCTGCAGAAGGCGCCCCCGCAGCCGTTCTCTTGCGGTCCTATTGCCCCGTTTTGACGCGGGTCCAGGCGCGCGTCAGCAGGCGATCGAACTTCTGCTTGTTCGCATTGCCCGGGAAGAGCTTTTGCTTGACGTCCAAAGGCGGATAGATGCCAGGGTCTTCCTTCACCTCGCCGTCGACGAAGGCGGTCGCCTCGGAGTTGGCGTTGGCATAGAAGACGTAGTTCGAGACCGCCGCCACGACCTCGGGCTCCATGATGTAGTCGAGGAAGAGGTGGGCGTTCTCGGGATGCGGCGCATCGGCGGGAATGGCCATGAGATCGAACCAGATCAGAGCCCCCTCCTTGGGGATCGTATAGGCGATCTCGACCCCTTGCCCGGCTTCATCCGCCCGGTCACGGGCGATCAGCATGTCGCCATTCCAGCCCATGGCAAGGCAGATGTCGCCATTCGCCAGATCGTTGATGTTCTGCGAGGAATGGAAATACTTGATATGCGGCCGGATCGACTGAAGCAGCGCTTCGGCCTGATCCAGATCGCTCTTCTTCTGGCTGTTCGGGTCGATGCCAAGGTAGTTGAGCGCCGCCTTGGCGACCTCGTCCGGCGCGTCCAGTAGGGTGACGCCGCAGTCGGCAAACTTCGATACGATCTCTGGCTTGAAGATCATGTCCCAGGAATCCACCGGTGCGTCCGCCATGCGGTCCGCTATCAGCTTGACGTTGTAAGCAAATCCGGTGGTGCCCCACATGTAGGGAATGGCATGGGCGTTGTCCGGATCGTGCCTGGCGACCCGCTGAAGGATGTCCGCGTCGAGCTTGCCGTGATTGCCGAGCTTGGAGCGGTCGAGCGGCTGGAAAATGCCCGCCTTGATCTGCCGCTCCATGAAGGTGCCCGAGGGCACCACGATGTCGTAGCCCGTATTGCCGGCGAGCAGCTTGGCTTCCAGGACCTCATTGGAGTCGAAGACGTCGTAGTTGACCTTGATGCCGGTTCGCTTCTCGAAGTTCGCGATGGTATCTTCGGCGATGTAGTCCGACCAATTGTAGATGTTGAGAACTTTTTCCTCGGCCTGCGCGGCCAGAGCCGACGCGCCGAGGAGCGCAGCCGAGACCAGCGCGGTTAGGACGCGGTGTCGCCAAATTTCCTGATGTACCAACATGTTCCTCCCAGCCTCCAGGTCTTCTTTTTCGTTTGTGGCGGCGCAGCGGGGCCGCGCGCCGGACCTCAGGTATTCAGCCTTCGGCCAGGGCAACTTGTCAAATGAAACGCTGGAACTGGAATGGCAGAGCGGTCGGGCCGCCGGCCGGCCCCGCCCCGGCGCCGCCGGTCGTCAGGTCGAGTGGGCTTCCCGCGTTTCGCGGGCGTCCCGGCGGTTGCGGATCATCCGGAGGATTCGCTGTCCCAGATCGAAGGCGGCGTCGGTCACCCGGCCACGCAGGCCGGACCGGCGCAGCGGTGCCTGCTGCACCGCCTGCTCGAGGTCCCAGGAGCGGACCGTGGCCTGGAGCGCGGTGTCGACCTCGATCGGCGGCTGCCAACCAAGCTCTTGGACGATCTCCTGATCGTCGAAAACCACGTCCCGGGTCAGGGCCCGCAACTCCCTACCGTAGCCCGCAAAGCCGGCGAGCAAGCCCAGAAGCGCGGTCGGACAGGGCCAGAGGTCAAGCTCGTGCTGCATGGCGTCGGCCAGGCGCTCGACGAGTTCCGGCGTCGATACCACCTCGCCGTCGCTGATCGAGAAGGTCCGATCCGCGGCCGCCGGATGCGCCACGCAGGCCTCGATCGCGCTGACCAGGTTGCCGACGAAGAGCAGGCTCATTTGGTTCTGAACGCTGGCCAAGGGAAGCGGCCGGTTGCGCAGGATACCCTCGGCCAGGGCGCGCAGCACATCCTGCTTCTCCGGGCCATAGAGCGCCGGAAGGCGCAGGACGACGAGCTCGATCGGCGACTCGGCGACGGTCTTGCGCAGCACCTGCTCGGCCTCGTGCTTGCTGGTTTCGAAGCCGGTCGGGTCCTCGTCGCGCTCGGCCGCGCGAACACCCACAGAGCTGAGGAATATCAAGCGCTTGACGCCATGGTCCACGGCTGCCTGGGCGAGCGACGCGGTGCCGGCCACGTTGATCTGGTTGTGGGCCACCAGCCAGCGACCCGAGGGTTCCGTGAAGTCTTCCGTGCTGCCCGCGGCATGGACCACGATGTCGACGCCTTGGAGCGCGCTCTTCCAATCGGTATGGTCGTCGATGTCGCCGATGGCGACGTAGTCCACACCCTCTTCCGCGTACGGCGGCTTGGCACGAAGAGCGCCGCGGACCGCGAAGCCTCGGCGCGCCAGGAAGCGGCAAAGGTGGTGACCAACGAAGCCGCCGGCTCCAGTGACCAGAACTGCCGATTTACGGTTTTCTTCCGTCATTTGCCTGATCCAGGCCTTAACCGGCTCCCACCTCGCCTGCGGGTCCGCAGGGGACGATAAGGCTAACGTGGCATTCCTTAAGCCTTTGTATCTTCCTGTCTTTTTCTAGTTTCTCTCATAAAATCAAGGACTTCTGAGGCGTCGCTGAGGCGCGAGGAACGGCCGTCTCCAGGAGCGTTGACGACTCCGGGGCGGAGCCTCCAAGGTAGCCCGCAGCGAACCTGCCGCGGGGGGCAGAAGGCCGAGACGGCGGCTCGGCCGGTTCTGAGAGGGAGACTATCTCTTGCCCGAGTATCGTATTGCAGCCATCCCGGGCGACGGGATCGGCGCCGAGGTGCTGGCTGCCGGACTGCGCATCCTAGAGACCCTGGCGGCCCGCGAACCGGAGCTGGAGTTGCAGGTCGAGAGCTTCCCCTGGGGCTCCGACTACTATCGCGACCAGGGCCGCATGATGCCGGAGGATGGGCTCGAGACCCTCAGGGGTTTTGATGCGATTTACTTCGGCGCGGTCGGAGATCCGGAGGTCCCCGACGACGTCACGCTTTGGGGCCTGCGCCTGGCCATCTGCCAGGGATTCGACCAATACGCCAACTTGCGGCCCGTCCGGATCCTGCCGGGAGTCCGGAGCCCCCTGGCCGGGATCGCCGGCGGCGACATCGACTGGATCATCGTTCGCGAGAACACCGAAGGCGAGTATTCCGGCGCCGGGGGCCGGGTCCATCGCGGCCTGCCCGAGGAGCTTGCGGTCGAGACCGCGGTCTTCACCCGGAGCGGCATCCGTCGGGTCCAGAAGGTCGCCTTCGAGCTGGCCCGCAGCCGGCGCCGCAAGCACCTGACCCTGGTCACCAAGTCCAACGCCCAGCGCCACGGTATGGTCCTCTGGGACGAGGTTTTCGCCGAGCTGGCCGCCGACTATCCCGAGGTCACGACCGAGAAGGTCCTTGTCGACGCCATGACCACGCGCATGGTCCTGCAGCCGGCCAGCCTCGACGTCGTGGTCGCCTCCAACCTCCACGCCGACATCCTGAGCGACCTGGCGGCGGCGCTCTCCGGCAGCCTGGGCATCGCACCGACGGCCAACCTCAACCCGGAAGGCGACTTCCCCTCGATGTTCGAGCCGATCCACGGTGCCGGCTTCGACATCGCGGGCAAGGGCATCGCCAACCCGGTCGGCGCCTTCTGGTCCGCCGCCCTGCTGCTTGAGCACCTGGGCCAGGCCGGCCCGGCCCGGGCCCTGATGACCGCAGTCGAGCAGACCTTGGAAGCCGGGACCCTGCCCCCCGACCTGGGCGGCAGCGCGACCACCGAAGAGGTCACGGAGCGGGTCCGCCGCGCTCTCGAGGGCGAGAACGCCTGAGGCGCCTAGCACAAAAGGGGCCAGGTCGATCAAGCGTTTGTGAAGCGTCTCAAGGCCTTGTGATTGGCCCGTGACGCCTCGACCGCGCCATGCTTGGCCTGCGATGATTCTGCGCAAATCGATCCTACGGAGGCTGCGGCCGTTCGGTCCGGCGGTGTCGGCTGCGCTTCTCTTGGCTGTCGTCCATCCGGCGGCCGCGCCGGCGAGCCCCTGGGAGGCCGCCTGGCCGCGGACCGACTTCTCGCTGCACAGCGTGCCCCTGGAGGAGATCATCTCCGGCGGCCCGGGCAAGGACGGCATTCCGTCGATCGACGACCCCCAATTCGTTTCGGTCGCCGAGATGCAGACGCGCGAAGAGCTTGCGCCCCAGGAGCCGGTGATCGGCTTCGCTATCGAGGGCGATGCCCGCGCTTATCCGTTGCGAATCCTGACCTGGCACGAGATCGTCAACGACGAGGTCGGCGGCCTACCGGTCGCCGTGACCTATTGTCCGCTCTGCAACTCCGCGGTGGTCTTCGACCGCCGGCTCGACGACCGAGTCCTGGAATTCGGAGTGACCGGCAACCTCCGCAAGTCCGACATGGTCATGTACGACCGCAACACCGAGAGCTGGTGGCAGCAGTTCCTCGGCGAAGCCATCGTCGGCGAGCTGACCGGCAGCCGGTTGAAGGCGATCCCGGCGCGGCTTGAGGCCTGGGAGAAGTTCTCGGCGCGCCACGCCGACGGCAAGGTCCTGGTGCCCAGCGGCAACATCCGGCGGCCCTACGGGGTCAACCCCTATCGCGGCTACGACAGAGCGCAGCGGCCCTTCCTCTACCGCGGCGACTACCCCAAGGACATCGCGCCCATGACCCGGGTGGTCGCGGTCGGCACCCCGGCCTGGAGCCTGCCGCTACTGCGCGACAAGGAACGAGTCGAAAGCGGCGATTTGGTGCTGACCTGGGAGCCCGGACAGAGCTCGGCGCTGGATGCCGAGAAGATCGCCGAGGGCCGCGAGGTCGGCAACGTGGTGGTACAGCGCAAGACCGGGTCGGGCTTGGTCGACGTCCCCTACGACGTGACCTTCGCATTCGTGTTTCACGCCTTCCAGCCGGAAGGGACCTGGCACTTGAAGTGACCGGGATGACAGGTTCCGCCTCCGGGCGGTCACGGGGCGTGGGGTGGTTATGGCACGGGCCGCCTCACGCCCTACTTTCTTGCGAACGCCGGTATCAGCTATTCACCGCGCCGATACAGCGATCCGAGGTGCTCTGCAGATAGGCCACGAAGTCGCTGCGCGCCGCCGCGGTCCGGATCGCACGATCGACCGCCTGCTCGAGGCCGGTCATCAGGAGGGCCTCGTCCTGCGTCGCTTCCTGGCTGTCCAGCCAGCGAAGTGCGGCTCTCTCGCTCAGGGCGAGGTATTGATCCGCCGGACCTTGCCCCGATGTGGCGCTGTTTTCGGCCCCCTGGACCGGCTGCTGGCGGTTGTGTGCAAGTAGGATGGTCGCCATGCCCGTGAAGACGGCGAAGCACTCCGCCCACTGATCCCCCGAGAGTTCGGCGCCAAGGGCATCGACGGACCGCTGTGCGGTCGCCGGCGCGGCGACCTGGGTCGCGAAAAACAAGGCCAAGATCAATACAGAACACGCTCTCATATCGCTCCCCCCAATAAATATAGAGCGAACGATATAGAATAATTGTTTCGAATATTATAAACGCACTCTCTCTATTTTAGATTGATATTTGAGAGTTATTTATTTCAAAGAGTGCTTATTCTTGATCATGCGGCGCTGGGCCGGGACTGGCACGCCACGACCGCATCGAAGGCCGCCGCGATGACCTCGGGTCCGGCGCCCGGCCGGTGCGCCGTTTCGCTTAGGCTGCGCCGCCAGGCCCGGGCCCCGGGCAGGCCGTTGAACAGGCCGAGCATGTGGCGGGTGATACACTTGACCGGGACACCCCGCGCGGTCTCGCGTTGGGCATAGGCGATCATGGCCTCGACCACTGCTTCCCGGCTGACTGCCGGCCCGGGCTCGCCGAAGAGCCGGCCGTCGGCCATGGCCAGGAGGTAGGGATCCTGGTAGGCCGCCCGGCCGATCATCACCCCGTCGACCCGCGCCAGATGGGCCTCGGCCTCGTCCAGGCTGCGGATCCCGCCGTTGATCACGATCTCCAGGTCGGGCCGCTCGGCCTTGAGGCGATAGACCCGCTCGTAATTCAGTGGCGGAATCTCCCGGTTCTGCTTCGGGCTCAGGCCCTCCAGCCAGGCCTTGCGGGCGTGCACCGTGAAGCTGCGGCAGCCGACCGACGCCACGCTGTCAACGAAGCGCAGCAGGTCGACGTAGTCGTCCTGGTCGTCGATGCCGATCCGGGATTTCACCGTGACCGGGATCCCGACCGCGTCCTGCATGGCGGCGATGCAGCGGGCGACCAGCGCGGGCTCGGCCATCAGGCAGGCGCCGAAGCGGGCATGCTGGACCCGGTCGCTGGGACAGCCGACGTTGAGGTTGACCTCGTCGTAGCCTTCGGCCTCGGCCAGGCGGGCGCAGGCGGCCAGGTCCTCCGGCTCGGCCCCGCCGAGCTGCAGGGCCAGCGGACGCTCCGCCGGATCGAAGCCGAGGAAACGGGCACGATCGCCGTGCAGCACGGCCCCCGTCGGCACCATCTCGGTATAGAGCAGCGTCCGCCGGCTGATCAGCCGCAGCAGGTAGCGGCAGTGCCGGTCCGTCGCCCCCATGATGGACTGGACGGACCGGCACTGCCGGTACCTGCTGCGGCTGATCAGCCGGCGGACGCTGCTCTATACCGAGATGGTGCCGACCGGGGCCGTGCTGCACGGC
>JAAUYK010224724.1_pt1 | contig 20258 bp, 20 predicted proteins | sample 7278021 | NCBI WGS metagenome assembly JAAUYK01 (sample SAMN14350223, study PRJNA611818) | marine sediment metagenome | isolation source: surface marine sediment (1.8m) | place: French Polynesia: Moorea | collected 2018-08
ACTTGGTATCCTTTGGGTAAGTAATTTCTAATAGTACGGGCTTTGGTTGGTGATTCAACAATAACAAGGGTTGACATAATCGTTGTTAATAATCAAGCAATTTTAGCGGATCTCATCAAGCCTGGGTAATGGGCTTATTCCTAGCTTATCAATTACAGAAAAAGGTAATCGGAACATCTATTATAAAAAATAACCCCTTTTAGGTAACTTAACACGAGCTTTCCTTAAGTTATATTTAATTTAATGAGAATTTTCTGAAGACCCATAACACAAAAACCTCCTGTCCAATCAAAGATTGTTACAGGAGATTAGAAAGATTGTTAAAGGAGATTAGGTCGAAAAACGCTTAAATGTCGAATTTATCGTTTAATTTATAGAGAATTTTTCCTTAATTTTGTTTTAAGGTTTGTAGTTGTTGCAGAAGTACATCAATTTCAGCTTGTAAATGTAAATATTTGACTTGTTGTGTTACTGAATAGGTTTCTCTCACTTTCATCATCCGATTCTCTCCATCTTTGACCCCATAAGTTTGATTATGAGAGTTTTTGGTGGTTGTTTTAGAAGAGTCGGAAGATACACGGGAAAGAGTTTGAGTTGTCATTGATGTTAAGTTAAGTATATCGACTTATATTGTTTGCTTTGCGATGTCCAGTATAACCAATCAGGTGCGATCGTGTATAGTCCATCACGCTAAAATTCTGGCATCGATGGGATCTCTCTACTGTTGTCTATGATACACAGTCATTAATTTTCCTTGAGGATTATAGACTTCTATTGATTTCCCTGTTTGATTACTAATTGTTTGTAAGCGGTTTTCAAAGGTAGAAAGATGTTTTAACAGTTCTACTTGAATTTGTAAATTTCCTTTTGCTTTTGCTTGTAAGGCAATCATCCATAGTTGTTCTAAATAGTTGGATTTTAGTTGGATTTTAATTATTTTTTCTGTAATATCATACTTACATATTGGCTCTTCACTGTTACAAATTGCATCTAATTCTGATGAAATTTTCTCTAATTTTCTGATTTCATTTGATTTATTTCGAGCTTTAGCGAATGATAGTTTATAAGTTGATATTAACGGTTGAACCTCTTTCCATTTAAAGGTATTTCTAGGAACTTTATTAATATGAACTGTAGCCATACTCCAATAGTTAACTCCTTGTAACCATTGATTATTTTGCTCTGACTTTTTAGCTAATTTAGCATAATTATTCGCTTTTTCATACATTTTCACTGCGATACTTTCTTGTTCTTTTCGTTTTCCAATTCTATTTTTATTAGATATATAGGTTTTTAAAAGAAGACGAGATTCTGGATAACTAGTTGTTTCTGCTGGTATTTCCTGCAAACTTTTTATAGCTATTTTCCAACTGTTATAAACTAATTGTAAACTGTTTAGATTGTCGGCAGCATTTTCTTTCCTTTGAGCTAAGGATGCTGCTAATTTTGCTTGTTTTAGACTCTTATTAGCTTGCTTTTCTCTTACTATTTTTTGATTAATGAGTTGAATATTTTTTGAATATTCTTGATATTCTTTGTTTTTTACTTCTTCTAAAACATCGTTATCGTTAATCAATTCTATCTTTGCAATGGCAGTTTTTAATTTTTGTTTAACTGCTTCTAATTGTTGAATAGATAGAGATGATTGTTGAGATAACAATATTGCTTTTGCTTGTTTATTTTTAGCAGATTCTAGTAATAAAATATCATCTAGCTGTTGTTGATATTGATTCTTAAGTTGAGAATATTCTTGATAATAATCTGACCAGAAAGGAATTTTAGCCAATAAATTAATAGCTGATTTTAAATTATTTTTAACTAGATTAAGTTCAGCATCATTCAGGGGATTCTGCAACAATATTTCACTCTTAGAAAAAAGTTTTTCTGCTTGATAAATGTCCGAACATTTATCAAAAACACAAGGACGAGTTAACCCATAAACAAGACTAATAGTTGTGATAGTTGCCAAACTCCAACCCATCACTAACCATGATAATTGATTAGCCTGATTTTTTTTCTTAGAAGAATCAGTTGGTTTTTGTTGCCATTTTAAACCTAAATTTCTATATTTATTAAATATTTCAGAAGATAATGTAATTAATGAATTTGCTTTTTTATCTAACTCTAAGGAGCAATATTTACCATCAATGAAATAATAAATTTCCACAAAATAATCTTGAGATAAATTCTCTTTTTTGAGTCTTTTATATAAGAAAGCTTGAATTTTTTCTAAATTAAAATAATAATTATCAGAAAATTCCACTAAAACAAGCAAAACCTCTCCTAAAAAACAATTGACCCATAAAGGTACAGGAGATAAACCAGACTGTTCTAACTGTTTAGTCAATGACTCTTCTAAAGCAGTTAGTCTTTTTGTATCAGGGATACTCACCACTCCTCTGTTATCCATTTTTCTATTTTGCTATATTGATTGTTTTTATTATTGAGGAACAAAATAGTTAAAATATGTTCCCAATAATTAGTAATTACAAGGATGAAAAATGCTTTATCTTCTCGATTTTCAGGTAGAATACGGTCCCACAATGACCCAAACCGATCTCTTCTCTATTTGGTCACAAGAAGCAGAAACAGCTTTAAACGCCAAAAAAGCTGGTGTTGTAGTAGACTTATGGAAGTGTGTGGGAGAAAGACGGGTTATTGCTATTGTTAACGTAAACTCTCCCGATATGCTTGATCAAATCCTCTTTACTCTACCCATTATGAAAACAATGGGACAGTATGTTAAAGTGAAAGTAACATCCCTACGTCGTTATGAAGATTTTGCCGCAGATGTCAATCAATGGCTAAACGAAGCTAACAGTTAAGGAGTGGTTTGATAGTCAACGATCGCAATATTCCATTCTCCTAGTTGACTGGTTTGAAAGGCCACTTGAGATCCATCCCCTGTAATGGTAGGTTGCCTCACAGAACCCCGAACATTGGCCGTGAGTAGAGTTGATCGCTGTTTGTTGCGATCGTAAACCATGACATCTGGTTTACCCCGTTCCGTGGAAACATAAACCAGATAACGTCCATCAAAACTTAAACCAGGTTGATCCTGACTGGAATCTCTGCGATTAAGATTGGGTAAAGAGACAAGACGTTTTTCTTGTAAATCGAAAAGATAGATGTCCCGATGACCTTTACGTTCCGATGCAAACGCCAAATAACGACCGTCTCCGCTATAAGTTGGGTATTCTTCAGGGGACTTAGTATTCAGTCCTCCTGTGGGTATTTCTGGGGTGATAAGAAGGGGGTGACGACAGCTACTTAACATCATCCCCATGAACAGAGTAGAAAATATAAAAATACGAAAACGGATTTTCACAGAAATGGACAAAATATCAGCCAATATCTTCTAATCGCGCCATTCTTGCTTACTTAATAAATCAATGATAGAGTCTCTGAGAAGAAAATCATGTCTTTCCAGTTCACATTCTACACCAGGCCATTCACGGGCAGGAATATATTTGCAAAGAGTATAAATAGGTTGTCGTTGATGAAGTCTTCTTTCTCGAACTAACCTAGCTGCCTCCCCTTTAATGACATCAATGGTGTAGGTGGTGGGAGACTGAATGATCTTAACCATAACGAACTGCCTCGCAAAGCTTGCTGAACACGACACTAATAATGACTAATACCCAATTATCCGTCATCAAAGATACAGTTTCAACAAAATAAAACAATTTTTAACGTAAAGACACAAATGTCCCACCCTTTAACAATAGCACAAGTCTTGACAGAGTGGAGGCTAAGCCGTTTTGTTTGCTGGTCGGGCAGAATTCCCTAACCCGTAAAAGATAAGAGAATTATGCCCCACATTAGGTTAAACAAAACTAAACTTAGAGTAAGCCACTACTAGCTAAACCTAAGATAACACCAGCCCCCAGAACGTGGCCAAAGCTAGTGGTTCCTAGTAATGCGCCTAAACTCATACCACCAAACATATTAGGTGCCGGCAAACCGGGGCCTTCGTTGGGTTTGGCAATGGTGTAACTGCCGATGACAATGGCCAAAACATTACAAGCGATCATAACTAAGGCAACTTTGGGACTCCATTGGACGGTAGTACCTGTAACAGCCAAAAAAAGAGTTGAGTACATCAGAGGTGAGTTCTCCTAGAAAAAAGATGTCTATTAGTTTTTAATGTTAAGAATTAAGGGATTTGTGTCAATGATTATGTTGCAATACTTAACGAAACAAAAAAAAATTGCTAGAAACCCGATTTATCTGTTATGATTATATACTGTGCCTTGGAGAGGTGGCTGAGTGGTTGAAAGCGGCTCCCTGCTAAGGAGTTATGGGGTAACACCCATCGAGGGTTCGAATCCCTCCCTCTCCGTTTCAGCAAGTCAACCAACCCTAACCGGTTAAGCATCTAATTTACTATACTAGACTGATACCGGAGACGGGGAGAAAGGGAGACGGGGAGAAGGTTTGCTAATTTGTTGCTTAACTTCATGATATGCGGTTTAAATGCACAACAGCTTACCAATATAGGATTAATTATTAATTGTGTCGCATTTTTTAAATTTTTTGACAATTAAGAGAATAAGAAAAGATATTGAAGAAATTACAACTGTTTCTTGTAAGACAGCTAAAAAATTGTTGAGTTGGATAATTCCTCCTGTGAAAGTAAGTCTCCCCAAAATAGGAAAAGGAAAAGCAAAATAATTAGTAGTAAAAGGAAAAAAACATTGTACTCCAGCCGGAGGGTTACTGTCATCAGCTAACATATCTAATACAGTATGACTAAAATAAAGTCCCCATAACCAAACAAGAAATAAATAGGGGATTTTTCTCGAAAATCTTAGGCAAAAATAAAGAATAATACAAACAATAAATCCAACAGAAAAACTATGAGTAAATTGACGATGAATAATATTAAAGTCTTGATATAATAAATAACCCAAAATAAAATCGATATCGGGCAAATTAGCGATTAAAATAGCAGTGATAATCAATCGTTTTGATGAATAATACTTCAAAAATTGCTCATTTTCAGAAACTAAAAAAAAGCCTAAAAAACCTGCCAAACTATGACCAATGGGAGATGCCATTATAACTAATAAGAATTATTAACCATGAAAATCTAACTATTTAACATTAGACCATAACTTCGGTAGAATAAGAGTAAACAAAAATAGATTGCCAGAAAATAATCCAATCTTTCCAGATTATTAATGTATCCATAATCTTTTTATTTTAGTTCTACTTTCTCAATTATGACCTTATCTGCTAATCATCATCAATCTTCTCTCACCTCAGACATAGAAAAACTGATAGACAATTTAGCCGAACATCAACATGGTAAATTGATAGAGCGGGCATTAGGAGTCCTATTACGCATTGCTGGGGAAGAAGTTGATAGTTTAGACTGGAAAATACTGACTACTGCCTTAGAAGACTTAGAAAAAGGCTTTGAGGTATTCTATCCCTATCGTCACACTCGTAAGGTTACCATTTTTGGGTCGGCCCGTTTATCCCCCCAAAGTTCAGAATATCGCCTTGCAGTGGAATTTGCCCGTTATATTACTCAGTTTGGCTTTATGGTTTTAACAGGGGCCGGAGGCGGTATTATGGAGGCAGGAAACGAGGGTGCAGGAAGACAACATTCTTTTGGCTTAAATATTGACTTACCCTTTGAACAAGGAAGCAACCCTTTTATTGCTGGAGATGAGAAATTAATTAAGTTTAAATACTTTTTTACCCGTAAACTTTTCTTCTTAAAAGAAAGTGATGCAGTGGCTTTATTTCCTGGTGGTTTTGGGACTCAAGACGAAGCATTTGAAACTTTAACTCTCTGTCAAACTGGAAAATATGGCCCTTGTCCTTTAGTCTTAATTGATGAACCTGGGGGAGACTATTGGAAAACTTGGAATGAATATAATTATAACAATTTATTGTCACGGGGTTTAATTAGTGCAGAGGATTCTAGTCTTTATACTATTACTGATAGTTTAGCCACAGCTTGTAATGTAATTCGTGAGTTTTATTGTGTTTATCATTCCAGTCGCTATATCGATGATTTATTAGTGTTGCGACTTAATACAGAATTAACCTATGAACAAGTAGAACAATTGAATGAAGAATACACTGATATTTTAGTTAAAGGAAAAATTGAAAAAAGTTCGGAATTGCCTCCAGAAATAAACGATGAAACCCTAAATCTTCCCCGTTTAACTTTACATTTTAATCGGCGTAATTCAGGAAGACTTTATCAAATGATTAATCAAATTAATAAATTTGGTACTTGTTTACCCATTGAACCTCATCCCGAATGGAAATAGTTAAACAGTTAACAGTTAATAGTTGATAATTAATTGACTTGTAAAAAAATATTAGGACATATAAATTTTTGTTTTAGGGAATAGGTAAAAACGAAACAAAAATAAATAAAATGTCCTAATATTAATTGGTAAGGCTATAATAATTGAGTTTTATCCCAGAAATCAATTTTCTTTTAGTTGTTGACATAATTCTTTAAAATGATTCCCTCGATGTTCAAAGCTTTGATATTGATCAAAACTTGCACAAGCAGGGGATAAAAGAACTACTTTTGCCTTAAGTTCTCGTCCTACAGTTAAACTTCTTACTACTGCTTTATCCATTGTTTCTACAATTTCATAATCATGATACTTAGCATCATGAAGACATTTGGCAAAATTTTCAGCAGCTTCACCGATCAGTAATACTTTAGCAGCTTTTGACTTAATTTGGGCAATCCATTTATTATTATCTCCCTCTTTCCCTTCTCCTCCTGCTATTAAGATTACAGGAGATTTTACGGATAATAAACCAACTTCTGCTGCATCATAATTAGTTGCTTTACTATCATTAATAAAGTCAATTCCATCAATTGTTATGATATATTCTAAGCGATGAGGAACACCGGTAAATGTTGCTATTGCTGAGGCGATCGCCCCTTTTTCAATACCTGCTAATCTAGCTGCTGCAATAGCCATTAAAAGGTTTTGTTGATTATGAGAACCTGGCATTTTAAAAAGATTTAAAGGTAAAATTAATTCTCCAAAAGCTACAATCCAATTATCTTGAATATAAACCCCTTTACTAGGATCACAAAGTAAATTATCTTTGCCTTTTATAGTTGTCCAATAAGCATCGGCCCATTGATGTAAACCGGTTTGATGTAAATAAGGATCATCACCATTAAAGACTTGATATTCACTACGATATAAGAGAGATGCTTTAATTGCGTAATAGTTTTCCAGGGTTTTATGACGACTCAAATGATCGGCAGTAAAGGTTGTCCAAAGACCAATTTTAGGGCTTAATTCTTGAGATGATTCACATTGATAACTACTAACTTCTGCGATTATCCAATCATAGTTAGATGTGCTATCTTTTTGTAATTTAGATAAGGCTAATTCACAAGCAGCATAACCGATATTGCCACAAGAAGGTGCATTTAATTTTGCCCCTTTAAAAATAGCTGTAACTAAAGCAGTGGTGGTGGTTTTGCCATTTGTTCCTGTAATACCTACCCACGGAGATGAGTTAAGATATCGCCAAGCTAATTCTATTTCTCCTATAGTATCAATATTCTTTTCACGGGCTTCTATTAACAAAGGAATATCCCAAGGAACACCCGGACTAACGACAATTAATTGAGGTAAGGCACTAGAATTTAAGTTAGGTGTATGACCTAATTTAACTGTAATTCCTTCTGCTTGCAATTGTTGCTGTAAAGGGTTTAGACTCTCGGAAGTAGCACGATCGCTAATTATCACTTCCCATCCGTCTTGTTTGAGACATTTTGCTGCAGCAATACCTGATCTACCTAGTCCGATAATATAAGCTATGGCCATCGTTTTTATGGCTTCCTTGTCTATTGATAAATTATGGGTTATTTTACCACTTTATCAGGATTAAACTCAAGATTACAAATGTAAAATCACTCTCCTGCTTGTACAGTCTAGAAAAGGGTGTTAGTGTTCAAATTTAAAATGTAAATAATATAGCAGTTCTCATACTTTTTAGGTACACAGTTTTCTAGTTTTAGGAGTTAGATATTAGGTGTACTTCATGAGTCTGAAAAACACTATATATTACATTACATCAAACTAAACAAGCAAGAGGAAATAATAAATATTCCAAGAAAAATAATCGCCAGATAAACTGATAAAATTGAGCAATGGAATTTTTGTTTTCTAAATCAACCTTTTGACTACGCCATAATAGCAAGATTAGTAAGGCAACATGAGAACCTATCAATAATACTTGATTGATGTTAAACTTTGATAAAAATCCAATTGTTATCATTCCTAAATAGCAAAAGATAATCACACCACAAGAAATTTTAAAAATTGCTTTTTTTCCTAGTATGATCGTGAAGGTTTTAATATTATATTCCTTATCCCCTTCGAGATCGGGAACATCTTTAAATATGGCGATCGCAATGGTAAAAATAACCACGAACGCAGTCAAAATTAAAACTTCAGGCACTAGAAAAGGTGTGGTAGTGAAAGAGTAAATAAAGTATAAAAATACACCTAAATTAACAACAACTCCCCTAACCGTAAAAATACAAAAAGCAGCTAACAAAGGGAACCTTTTTAACCTAATGGGAGGCAAAGAATAAGCAGTACCAATAAGCAAACTAAGAACCACTGTTATCCCTAACCACATACCTCCTAACCAGGAAGTAATTATAGCTAAAATTCCTGTTATACCGACAATATAACGTCCTTGAACCTGAGAAAAATCTCCTGATGCTAGAGGAAGGTAAGGTTTATTAATTTTATCTATCTCTTGATCTTCTAATTGATTTAATCCAACAATATAAATATTGCCACATAAACAGGGAAATAAAGCAATTAAAAAATATTGAATATTTTCCAAATTAACCATACTATCTACAGTTGATAAAGCAATTAAATATAAAGCGAAGACACTTAAACTTGTACCAACAATGGTATGAGGACGAGAAAATTCCCAGAAACTTGATAACCAAGCGAGGGGATTTTTCCAAAAAATTCTAGGACTATTAATAGAGGTTTGAGACATGAATTTTTAACTAAATTAAGCCTGTAATTGTTTTATTTTACTACATTTTTCATATTCCTACTTTTAATTATCAGGAATAATTAACAACAAAATTAATTCTATATTCTACTCCTATTCCCCTCCTGGGAGGGGTTAGGGGTGGTTCGGGTTATAGTTTGGTTAAATTCCTAAATTATCATTCCCATGAACAACGAATATTCTTAACTTATTAATGATAATTTGTCGTGTCATCAATAATAAAATTCAACCTTATAGCGTTTCCCGGACTCATGAGGTACACCTAATATCGCTCCTCCGAACTCCGAACTCCGAACTCCGAACTCCGAACTCCGAACTCCTAAAACTAGAAAACTATGTACCTCACAAGTATGGGAACTACTATAATTGTTCTTATCTTAGTCGAGAATTGCTAATCATTTTTCTTTCTCCATAAACTAATAATTTATCTAAAGTTTCTAGTCTGTTTTCCCAAACTTGAACTTGATAAGTATAAATTTGTTTATGGTTTCTCATCCAGTTAGGAAACTGTTGTTTAAATTCCCTTAAAGTTTGTTGAGCTATTTTTAAATTTTGCTGTGATGGTTTCATTGCTAGTTGTTCCAAAGCTTTTTCTAAATTTTGTCCTTGATTATCAATATTTTTTAAGGTGTTTTTATCCATTTTTAACCTTTGTTTATCCGCTAAAAATCTCCATTCTTTTTGTAGAGATTGATATCGGAATAAAGCCGTTTTAAAAGGTTGACGATAGGGTAAAGGTTGGGTATTTTCAGAACTTTGAACCCGACTCAATAAACCTTGTAAAGAAGGAGTCAAATTTTCCGTAGCAAAGAGAGAAAAACCACTAATAGGCAAATTACGAACAAATTGTAATTGATCGATAGTCACAGGGTCAGGAACCTTCAATAAACGTAACCCAGGAATCACTAAAGCAGAGCGAGATAAACTATCATCAAAAACTAACTTAATCCGTTCTTCCAAATTATCAGTATCGAGAGCATAAGTCATCAAAACTATCATATCAACCCATTCTTGTCTCATCCATTCTTCCCAATTTTGTTGCAAACGAAAGACGCGATCTCTTTGTTCAATAGGAAAGACAGAAGCAGAAACAATTAACTCAGGTTTAACCCTTTTTAAATGACGAGATGCTCTGGCCACAAAACTATCAACTTGATTAACACGAAACTCCGTCCATTGATTCCATAAACGATGGCCGGGAGAAATTTCTATAGGGTCAACCCCAGTCATTTCTTGAAACAGATAACGAGAGGATTTACTATAACCAAAAGTTTGATTAATTTGCGGTTGTTGAAAGGGATAACGAATGTAATCAAATTGAATTCCATCTACATCATAATTCCGAACAATTTCATCAAATAATGACAGTAAATAGTCTTGAACTCTGGGGTTAGCAGGGTCAAGAAAAGCCTTTTTAAATTGTTGCCCCTGATCAAAATAATTACCCTTTTTATCCGTTATTCCCCAATCAGGATTACGGGAAAGCACTGGCCCTAAATAATTTTTCGGTTGTTCTAAGACCTTATTATGACCTTGATTAGCTGCCGCAAACACCCAAACCCAAGCATGAAGTTCCATGTTGCGTTCGTGGGCTAATTTAATGGCAACTTTGAGGGGGTCCCAACCTTTAGTTAAGGGGTTTTGTTCCGGTGCTACCTTAGAAGGATAAATAGGATAACTAGCGTTGACAGTTTCCATGAAAACCGTATTAATACCAGCTTCGGCCATACGGTCGAATAATACCGCTAACTCCGCTTCTGAACTGGTTTTGACAATACTGCCCCGGTCTAACCACATAGCCCGCACTTCCGGTTGAGCCACAGAGCGATCGCTAGGATAATTATCCCAGAGACTACGACGGGCCTTTAACCAGACTTGTCGCGCTTGTTTGTCTTGTTTTTGTTGTAATAATCCTTGAAATTGTTGCAGACTAAGTTTAGCTTGCTTGAGAGCTTCTTGGGACTGACTCAGGGCTAAATTATTTTGGTTGGAAATTGGTTGGTTATGGGCAAGGGAGGCGATCAGGGTACTTTCAAAGCGAACAATGAGGTTAGATAACTCCTCTGTCATGTTTTGGGCTTGTTGAGGGGAAATACCCGGCACTGTGGCAGGATTTGGCCGATAATTCAACCCTTGAGAACGGCGATCGCTGATCAAAATTTCTGAGGGAAGAGAAGACTCTGGGGTGAGATCGATTTTAATTAAAGTTTGTTCTGGGGTGGTTTGAGGTTTTTCTGGTTGGGGAAGATATACAGGGGGCAAAATGGGGGAAGATTGCTGAGGGGTATTGAAATCTACTATATTGCAAGGGGGAATTTCTCCACTATTTTCTGCGACTAATTGATTGGTTTCGTTGATACCATAGCGATTTAAAACAGTTTTTAACCAAGTAACATCAAAGGCGGCAGAGGTTACACCATTAAACCCCCAACGCCACCCTAAAAAAATGGTTTGCTCATTGATCATGACTGCCGGAGGTTTGTTTTCTGTTAACCAGACAGCAAGGGGTTGAGCAGTAAGGGAACTGGGAATGATCACCCCCCCGATCAAAGAACCACTGAGACTGGCCGGGTTAACGAAGCCAAGTTGACTGGTATCTTGAACTCTGATGGTAGAAGGACTGGAGGTAGAAAAGCCCCAATAAGCCCCAAATAAAGCCCGTAACTGGTCTCTAACGGCAGATTCAGATAAATTACCCGTTGGTCCGCTAACAATCAGATTTCCGCCCCTTGATACCAAATTTTCTATGGCTTCTGCCTGTTGCCCGGTAATGGTTTCTATATTGGGCAGAAATAGGGTGCGAACGTTTCTAAGGTCTTCTGCTGTCTGCCAATTTTCTGCTTCGAGCAAACAAAATTGCATTCCGGTGGCGAGGAGACGATTCCGAATGGATGTCCACTGTTGTTGATTTTCGGGACTTCTCACTACTCCTACTCTACCCAGGAGTGCATGGGAGGGTGTGATTAAGAAACTCGAAGCAATGAGGGGTGAAAGTAATTTCAGTAGGGATTTTAGACTAAAAACTACTTTTTTTTTCTTCAATGGCTTAGTTTGTTCCCTTTTGACTTTCCTCAACACAACACACTCCTCACTATCTGATTTATTGGCATTTTTTAAATTTCGATTATTCTATCGTAAACTGTGCTTATGGTGGCATTTCGTAATAGCATTATTCTCTAATTTCTTTATTGTAAGCAATCCCTAAGGCTTTGGGTGGGGAGACTTTACCCCCTAATCCTAATAATGCTAATAAAGCAACAAGATATGGCAACACATTCAAAAATTGATAGGGAATATTGAGATTAAAAGCTTGTATTCTTAACTGTAGGGCTTCTGTTGCTCCAAATAAAAAACAAGCTGCCATTATTCCCAGAGGGTGCCACCTTCCAAAAATTACGGCAGCTAGGGCAATATATCCTTTTCCGGAGACAATTCCTTCAGCAAAATATTGGATATGAACTAGGGCTAAATAAGCTCCCCCAATTCCACATAATAGCCCCGATAAAGTTACACAAATATAACGAATGAAGTTAACAGAAATTCCTGCTGTTTCTGCGGCTAAGGGATATTGACCTACGGCTCTAACTGACAAGCCAAAATTTGTATCAAATAAGATATGAATACTAAAAAATGCACAAAAAATCAAGAAAAATACAAATAAGTTTTCAACAGATAAAATCAACTTGTATTTTTCAGAAGTTAACCAATCAAAAATGGATAGTTTAGGTAATGTATTGGTAGCTCTTTGGGAAAAAATAAGGCGACTCAAAAAAGCAGATAATCCACTTATAGATAAATTAATTCCTAAAGCTGAGACAATTTGATTGACTTTTAAAGTAATAGATAAATAAGCGTGTAATAATGCAACTAATCCAGCAATTACAGAGCCTAGTATTAATCCTAACCAAGCATTATTAGTTAGCAAAGCAATAGAAGCACTCACAAAAGCTCCTGTTAATAACATTCCTTCTAAAGCAATATTTAAAACCCCAGAACGTTCTGACCACATTCCTCCTAAAGCAGCAAAACCAAGAGGAATAGATAAACGAATTGTTGCTGCTAAATAATCCACCAAAAAACTCATTTCAGAAACAAAAAAATAAACTTTACAGTTGAGAAGAGGCAGGAGGCAGGAGGCAGGAGTAGCTTTACAGCTATATTTATGTCCGACTACTTATATTCCAATTAGCTCTCTGTTTCCTTCCATAACTTCACCTATTTCATAAGCTAATATATCTTTACTTTTAAGCCATTCTATGGTACTAATTGCTTGATTTTTAGGAACAATAATAACGAAACCAATTCCCATATTAAAAGTGTTGAACATAGCAGAAGATTCAACATTTCCCATATCAGCAATCCATTGAAAAATAGGTAAAACTGGCCAAGCTTCTGGATTAATTTTAATAGATTGATTTTCCTTTAAACAACGGGGTAAATTTTCAGGTAAACCCCCTCCTGTAATATGAGCCATAGCCTTAATTTCCGAACCTGATTTTAACGCTTCTAGAATAGGTTGAACATAAATTTGTGTCGGTGTTAAGAGAACTTCTCCTAAAGTTTTCTCACCTAATTTATCAAAGCGATCGCTCCAGTTTATATCATTAACTTCAACAATTTTACGAACTAAACTAAAACCATTACTATGAACTCCACTACTACTTAACCCAATAGCCACATCACCAACCTGAATTTGTGAACCATCCAGCAGTTTACTTTTTTCCACAATACCCACACAAAATCCTGCCACATCGTATTCACCCACTCCATAAAAACCCGGCATTTCTGCGGTTTCTCCCCCTAATAAAGAGCAACCACTCAAACGACATCCTTCCACAATTCCTGTTACCACATCACTCAATTGTTGAGGGTTTAATTTTCCTGTAGCCAAATAATCTAAAAAGAATAAAGGTTTAGCCCCAGAAGTTAAAATATCATTGACACACATAGCCACCAAATCGATACCAATAGTATGATGAGAATTGATAGCTTGAGCGATTTTTAACTTAGTTCCTACCCCATCGGTACCAGAAACTAAAACAGGATTTTCATAACCTGTGGGTAACTCAAAATAACCTCCAAAACCCCCTAATCCTCCTAAAACCTGGGAACTGTAGGTACTCTCCACAGAACGACGAATTTTATCGACAAATGAACGACCGGCCTCAATATTAACCCCTGCGTCTTGATAGTCCATAGAAAACTGGAGAAACTCTGTTAACTTGCATTCAGTCATTGTAACTGATATTCTCTTAAATATCTCAGAAGAATTTATCCTCTAAAACTTTCATAATTAACTTATTTATCGAGATATAGTCTCTTAAGAATTGGCAATAGCATTATGTCTTTTAATCCTAATCAAGTAGAAATATCAATTATTGTGCCTTGTTACAATGAGGAAGAGGGTCTTGATGTGCTTTTTGAGAGGCTGTTCAAGGTTTTAAATCATCTAAGCTTATCCTATGAGATTGTGTGTATAGATGACGGTAGCAAAGATCGAACCCTAGAACTTTTAATTAATTATCATCATCGTTGTCCAGAGATTAAAGTTATTAGTCTCTCTCGTAATTTTGGCAAAGATATTGCCCTAACCGCAGGGTTAGAAAACGCTCAAGGAAAGGCTATTATCCCTATTGATGCTGATTTACAAGATCCCCCTGAATTAATCGAACAATTTGTTGAAAAATGGCGAGAAGGGTACGATGTTGTTTCTGGAAAACGTCGTTCACGACAAGGAGAAAGTTGGTTTAAAAAGACAACAGCTAATGCCTTTTATCGTATAATTGGTCGTATTAGTAGTGTTCCTATTCCCCGTGATACTGGAGATTTTCGTTTACTAGATAGACGAGTTATAGAAGCGATCAAAACCATGCCGGAAAGGACTCGTTTTATGAAAGGGTTATTTGCTTGGGTTGGTTTCAAACAGACTTATGTATTATACGATCGCCCCAACCGACTCCAAGGGACGACCAAATGGAATTATTGGAAGTTATGGAATTTTGCCATAGATGGGATTACTTCTTTTAGTTTAGTGCCTTTAAAAGTTTGGAGTTATTTAGGAGTTGTTTTATCTTTATTAGCTTTTATTTATGGTAGTTTTCTCATTATTAGAACGATTATTTTAGGCATCGATGTGCCTGGATATGCGTCTTTGATGGTTACAATACTCTTTATTGGGGGTGTACAGTTAATTACATTAGGAATACTCGGAGAATATTTAGGCCGTATTTATGAAGAAACCAAACAACGTCCTCTCTATTTAATTCGAGAACGTTACGGGTTTGAGAATCAACAAGATTCTAAACAGTTAGAAAACTCTAATTTAAGTTAATCAGCTTGAGCAAATTTCAAATAACTTTCACTCAATTCTTTAACAGCTAATTCATACAATTCTTTACCATGTTCGGGGGTTGCTAAAGCTGGATTTGATCCCATTCTACCATCAGGATAATGGGCGCGAAAATCCGTTGCTCCATAAATAGGATAACCCGAATTAACATCAGGAGATAAAGAAGCATTTTTAATAGACTCAGGATAAACAAATTGAGTTACAGCTACTTCGGAAGGAGTCGCATGAGATCCCTCTTGATCACCATATAATTCTTTAGCTTTTTGATAAACTGAACGACACATAAACCAGTTCCCTACCTTAGCTCGAACTTGATCTGCTTGGGGCAGATTGAGATGGGATAAATGATAATAACTTTCAGAAAAAGCAGCTTTTAAAGTGGCAATATTACCGCCATGACCATTAATAAAAAAGTAACGAGTAAATCCGGCTGCTGTTAAACTGGTAAGATAATCAAGGATTACTTGAATCAGGGTACTAGGTCGTAAACTCATGCTGCCAGGAAAGGCTGTATGATGTAACGCCATCCCTACATTAATCGTCGGTCCAACTACGGTTTGAGTCGCTTTTCCTACTCCTTTAGCGATCGCTTCTGCACATATTGCATCGGTTCCAATTAACCCGGTTGGTCCGTGTTGTTCGGTTGAACCAATGGGAAGAATAATCCCTGTATTGGTTTGTAAATAGTCTTCGACTTCGGGCCAGGTCATTAAATGTAGCAACATAGTACTTAATCCTGATTCAGTGGTATAACAAGGATGAGAATGTTTTCTATTCTAACGGTTTAGTTTTGTTGTCTACATTGGCATAGAATCACAAATTAGGTTAATTATGTTGTCTATTGATACCAATCAAAATCCCCCTAACTCTTCTGTAGTCAACACTCACCGCATCCTGGTGGTGGAAGATGAAGACGTGATCAGAGATATGATTGTCCTGGCCTTGGAAGAGGAAGGTTATGACATCACCGCAGTTAGCGATGGAAGAACGGCACTCAATCTATTACAACAGGAAGAGGAAAATCCGACGGCAACAGCAACGGAATTTGATATGTTGGTTTTAGATTTGATGTTACCTCAAGTGAATGGTTTAGATATCTGTCGTCTCTTGCGTTATCACGGCAATATTATTCCTATTTTAATTCTCAGTGCCAAGGCCAGCGAAACTGACCGTGTCTTGGGTTTAGAAGTGGGGGCGGATGATTATTTGACTAAACCTTTTAGTATGCGAGAATTAGTCGCCCGTTGTCGGGCTTTAATTCGCCGTCAAAACTTCACCAGTTCTTCATCGAGTTCTGTTAAACAGTTTCGTGATATTACCCTCTACACCCAAGAATGTCGCGTGACACTAGGGGAACAAGAAGTTAACCTTTCCCCTAAGGAATATCGTTTATTAGAATTGTTTATGAGTTATCCCCGTCGGGTTTGGTCAAGGGACCAATTGATTGAACAAATTTGGGGACCGGATTTTTTAGGAGATACCAAAACTGTTGATGTTCATATTCGTTGGTTACGGGAAAAATTGGAACAAGATCCCAGTCAACCCCAATATTTAATTACGGTTCGGGGGTTTGGTTATCGGTTTGGATAATTAACAGTTAACAGTTATCAATTGTCTGTTGATAAAATCGCTTCCATTTCTCGAAATTCGGCGAGACTTTTTTCTGCTGCTTCTTGGTCTAAAATACTAAGGGCAAACCCCACATGAACAATTACATAGTCATCAATTTTTACTTCGGGAACATAAGCTAAACTAACCTCTTTAATGACTCCCCCAAAACTAACTTTTCCTTTTCTCAATAAGGGATCATCTCCACTAATACTAACCACTTTTCCAGGAACCGCTAAACACATAATTATTTAAACCTCAATGGATGGATATGGGATAGAAATGTGTTCTCTGTCTTCTTTTCTGCTAAAGACTCTCAGATAATAATCCATAAGTAAATTTACCTGATGGATTAGCTTTTATGATACAGTAACAATAAATATTCCCTTAGTTGATTAATTAATTTTTTAGGGTTTGTTGCTTGTTAATAAACTTTCGTAAATTTGATGCGTCTTACCATTCAACCTTTTACCGTTCATAAACGCTTTCCTTTAACCATTAGTCGGGGAACTACTGCTAAAAATACTAATTTATGGATCAAAATAGAAGCAGAAGAAATAGAAGGTTGGGGCGAAGCTTCTCCTTTCTCAGTAACAAAAAAAAGTAGTATAAATAGTGAACAACTAAGACAAGAATTAATAAAAATTATTCCTGATCTAGAAAAATATCATCCCTTACAAAGACAAGAAATAGAAAGCATTTTATTAGAAAGTAAGCTGAATTCTTCCCTACGCGCTGCCATTGATACTGCTTTGTATGATTGGTTAGGAAAAAAGGTTAATTTACCTCTTTGGAAACTTTGGGGATTAAAAGACGATCGCTGTTTTTCTACCTCTGTAACAATTGGAATTAGTTCCCCAGAAAAAGCAGTTGAAAGAGTGAGAAATTGGCTCAATTTTATGGATGTAAAACTATTAAAAATTAAGTTGGGTTCTCCAGAGGGAATAGAAGCAGATAAAGCGATGATTTTAGCTATCCGTGAAGCAACTCCCCATCTTCCTTTAACAGTAGATGCTAACGGAGGATGGACATTAAAAGAAGCTATTGTTATGAGTGATTGGTTAGCTAAACAAAATGTTAAATATTTAGAACAACCTTTAAAAGTAGGAGATGAGGGCAATTTACCCCAATTATATCAGCGATCGCCTTTACCTATTTTTGTGGATGAAAGTTGTTTTCAAAGTGAAGATATTATCAAACTATCTCCCTATATTCATGGCATTAATATTAAACTAATGAAAGCAGGAGGATTAAGTGAGGTAATGAGAATGATCGCCGTAGCTAAAACTTGTAAATTACAAGTTATGTATGGTTGTTATTCTGATAGTAGTTTAGCTAATACTGCTATGACTCATTTAGCTGCTTATGCTGATTATTTAGACTTAGATAGTCACTTAAACTTAATAGATGATCCCTTTCAAGGAGTTAGTCTAAAAGAAGGAAAATTAAGCCTTAATAATTTAGCTGGATTAGGGATTGAGATGAGGCAGGAGGCATGAGGCAGGAGGCAGGAGTGAGGTTGACACTGTTAAGACAGTTAACTCTATTTACTGTAATAAAGGTAAGAATAAAGTAACAAAATAATAGACTAAAGGGGCAGTAAAAACATAACTATCCGTTCGATCTAAAATGCCACCATGGCCAGGAATTAATTGACCAGAATCTTTAACTCCCGCATCTCTTTTCATCATCGATTCTGTTAAATCGCCCAATAAACTAACAATACCAATTAATAGCCCTAAAACCATTCCTGTTAAATACCAATAAGGCCATCCCAAATACCAAGCACCAATTTCTCCAACAATAATACTTCCTAATAAGCCAAATAATGCCCCTTCTACTGTTTTTTTGGGACTAATATCAGACAGACGGGTTCTCCCTAACCATTTTCCCATAATATAAGCCCCAATATCCGCCGCCCAAATACAACCAAACGCTAAACAAGTGACGGTTAAAGCAGGGGGAAATAATTTGGGTTCGGTCCAGGATTCCGGCCAATAACCCATAAACGGTAAATTGCTACTCGCTACATCCACAGTAGGAACAGCATGGGCAAAACCTACTCGTAATCTTACCCAATAACTTGGTAAATAACCTCCATAAAATAGTCCTAAGACTGAGGTGGAAATATCAGCAATACTGGCTAATTTTGGCTGAAATAATAGGTAAAAACAGATTAAAGCCCCAGTTAAGGGAAATAAAGCGTCCGTCAGGGGTGGGGCGATGGCGGAACTGATCAATAATATTTGAGATACCACCAGAGTTGTTTTCGCTGCCGGGGCGATCCCTTTAGCGCGAACTAATTGAAAATACTCCAGTTGTCCCAAAAAGACGATAACACAGAGTCCGACGGTAAAATACCATCCCCCGACAATTAACATTCCCAAGGCGAGGAAAATAGCAACAATGGCCGTAATAATTCGAGTCCAAGGCATAATGATAGAAATAGATTAAGGTGAGGAGTTATGAACCAATAAGATTAAGGATTCCTTATGAAAGGTTAACAAATTTTTTTCCCTTCACCCGACCAATTTTCCAGAATTCTTAGTAATTGCCTCTTTTTCTATCCTACAAAACCTTAAAATTTTTCACCACTGAGAATAAATATCGGATCAACCGCAGCCAGAGTTTGAGAAATTCCTCTGGTTTCGAGACGGTTCACCCCTCCTTGAACTACCTCTATATTCCGCGCTTGGAGGGCTGATAAACCCTCTGAAATCAGATAAAGGTTTTCTAAGTTAGAAGCAGTGGCTACTAGCCTTCCTTCGGGCTTTAATCGTTGCCAAAGTTCTGTTAGGATATCTTTGATGGGTTTTCCCCCTTCGAGGCAGATGCGATCAGGTAATGGATCTAGTTCGTTGAGACAGTTAGGGACTTGTCCTTCAAAAATCTTCACGTTTTTTACACCGAAGCGATCGCAGTTTTGACCAATGAGACTAACCACATCTTCATCTCGTTCAACGGCAATAATTTGACTATCAGGGCATAATAGGCCAAGTTCAACGGGAATGGTTCCTGTTCCTGCACCAATATCCCACACTACTGAGTTTTGTTTCAATCTTAAGGCGGAAATGAGCAGTAGACGCACTTCTCGTTTACTGAGGGGGATACCTGGTAGTCTTGCAAAGAGATTATCAGGAATACCAGGGGTTTTATAAGGCCAAAGCATGATTGTATAACCTTTTGGAAGTTAAATAAAGTAACAATTTGTCCCACTGTTAGGAATCTTCTTTTTGGGCTGTTTAATATTGTAGAA
>JAAUYK010091356.1_pt1 | contig 20257 bp, 16 predicted proteins | sample 7278021 | NCBI WGS metagenome assembly JAAUYK01 (sample SAMN14350223, study PRJNA611818) | marine sediment metagenome | isolation source: surface marine sediment (1.8m) | place: French Polynesia: Moorea | collected 2018-08
AGCAAGGGGTCCTTGGGATCGGCCAGATTGGCGAGCATCAGCCGGCTTTCGCGGACGGCGTTCTGCAAGCGCAAGACCTCTTGCCAGTCCTTGACCTGGTACTCCGCCGCGAGCTGATACAGGTTCTCCATGCGTTGCTCGATCCATTGGATCTCGGCTTCCGCCCGGGCAACTTCGGCATGAACCAGCTGTACGGTCCGATCAGGCCCGAAGAGCGCACGGAACAGGGTCAGCCTCTCGCGCCATTTCTTTTCCGCGATGAGGCGCCGGCGTCGGTAGGTCGAATCGGCGGCGCGAGTCTCGCTCGCCGAGCTCGTTTCTATCGGCTTCACGTCCAAGACGCCGGTCATGCCTTCCATGCCCGGCATGACCTTCTCGATCAGCCAGAAGATCTCCGCCATGCCCGACTCGTGGGACTTCGGCGAGGAGCGAGAGAAGTCTTTCAGAACATCGAGCAACGCCTCGGGGTCGTTCTTGACCTTGACCAGGGCCTGCGCGTAATCGAGCAATCGCCGGTGGGGATCTGTCTTTGGCCGGCTGCGGACCTCGGCAATGTCGAGGCCCATGATCTTCATCGCAAGAAAGGCACGTTCGAGGTATTTGCCGAGCGCGCGCCCGGTTTCGTAGAAACCCTCGTGTCCGTGGTTGAAGCCGTGGACATGCTCGGCGATGAACATGATCTGATCGTCGAGCATGGCCTTGATGTCGCTCTCCGAATAGGCCTCGCCAAGCTCGCCTTCGATGGTGAAATTCGGATCGTCGAGACGGTCCCGCGTTTTCATCTTGTCGCCGTTCGGCAGCTTGGCCTGCTGGACGCGGTTGACGATGATGTCGACGGTCACCGGGCTGGAGTAGGTCTCGATCCCATGGCGCAGGGCAGCGGCGATGTCGCGCAGGATTTCGGCGCGCAACTTGAGGGCCTCGGCGCTGTTCTGGTTCTTGATCAGTGCAAGGCGGAATTCCTTGAGGCCGATCTTGGTTAGGTTTCGGTCGTAGACCGCATCGAGGGTCAGAAGTTCGATCTCGCTGTCCCTCATCCCTGGATGACGTTTTGCGATCTTGGCGCGTTCCTTGGTGAACTCTGCCTCGGCCTTGGCCAGGCTGTCCTCGGCGAAGGCGACCTGCTGTTCGAAGCGGTCCAAGGCGCGCGGATCCGCCGTACCGGCTTCGATCCGGCCTTTGAGCGTCCTGCGCCTGTTGTCCAGATGGCTCCGGCGGTCGCCATCGCTCATGAAGCGCATGGCCGCCGCCAGTCCGAGCGCTTCCATGGCCGCTTCGTGGCGCAAGTTCCCGGGACCTTCCTTGGCGATGAAGTCGACCATCTCCGGGAAATACTCTCCGCTCTCGGCGACAAAGGGAATCACGTTGAAATACTCGTTCGTATCGAAGGCGCGGGCCGCGGTGGGCGGGTCTCCATCCTGCAAGAGCCTGACATCGGCATCGTAGATCGCTCGAAGATGCCGCCGGACCCAGGCCGACGCGCTGGACCGGTCGATATCGCTGGTCGGATCGTCCGAACCCGGCGCGATGATCTTTTCCCGGACCAGCGACAGCTCGTGCTCGCGCCGGGCATTCAATTCGGTAAGCTTTTCTTCGAACTTGCTCGCGTCCGCGATCTCTTTGCCGGCCTTGATCACGAGAAAGTCGAAGAAGCGATTGACGTCACGCGTCGCGCGGGCGACGGCGTTCTCTTTCATCGCCTCGGTATAGGTTTGGCGCAGCACGCGGAGGTCTTCCATGGCCATGCCCAGCTCGTCCTTCATCGCTGGGTAGACGACCTTGGTCAGGTCGCGCCAGTTGAGTTCGCCGGTCGCCAGGTCCCAGAAGAGACGAGCACCGGTAATCGCCGCGCCTTCGTTCTTTTGCCGAAAGACCTCCAAGGTCCGTTCCGCCGCGGCCAGTTGCCTTTTCACGTTGGCCAGTGTTTCCGCGGCGAGGCGCGGATTGGCATCGAACTCCCGTCGCAGATCCTCCGGCAGATGCCTCCTGACCTTGCTCCAGGTCAACGGCCTCTGGATCCGCGCTTTGTGGAGAGACCCCGCGACCGCACGAGTCAGAGCGGCATTCATCATGACCGTCGTCCAGGATGTCGAGTCCATGTGGCCCTGGACATACATCTGGAAGAAGGTGGTCAAGGCGGTATCGGAGGCGATTCCAAGCCCGGTTTGTATGAAGTCTTCCGCAAGGCGCGCCGACCGCGGATTCCGCGCGATGAATTTGTAGAGCGCGGATTTCGGTGTCGCCCGGCCCAGAACCTTGAGGGATGATCCGAAAGCGGAATCGACGGCGCCGCCGGTAAACTGTAGGACGCTTCCCAGGACCACGGACTCGAGAATGAGGCGATCCCACTCGACGCCTTTCACCTCCTCGCCCGCTTTGGCATCGCGCCAGTTGCGGTGATACTCCATCGTCGCGTCCATCAGCGTGCCCGCCACGTTCTCTCGGAAGTAAGCCGAAAAGGGCCCAGCCCGGGAAATAGCCACGCCACGCCTGCTTATGCTGATTGCCCGGGCTGCCGCCAACTCCGGAACCGCGACAGAAAGCACCGCTTCGCCGATGTTGCGCAGATTGACGACGGAAAGCATGCCTTCGCCTGGCAGCTGAACGCCGCCGCTGGCACGAGCGGCGAAGGTGCGAAAATCGGCCTGTGTCTCGGGAATGACATAGCGGGCCCGCGCCGCTTCCCCATCGGGGATCTCGATGTAGCCCATCTTGCGCATGAGCTGGTAGCTACCAGGTTTCTGCTGCTCCAGCTCTTGCGGCGACATGGCGCGTGCGTTGACCAGAGCGTCGTGCGCCGCGTCCATTTCCTTGAGATACCACTCGAGCCTTTTCTTGACCTCGTCGATGTTCTCCTCGAAATCGACGTCCTGGTTCAGAACGCGCAAAATCTGTTCGAGATCGACCTCGTCGAAATCGCCGCCCAGATATCCGTCGTTGTAGGCCCGGACCAGCGATTCCTGTTCCGCCCGGATCACGTTGGCCAGGATCAGGAAGAGCTCCTTCGGCGTCGGCTCCTCGCCGAACTCGACGTAGCGCAGGATCTTGTAGTCCGGCCTTTCCTTGATCTGATCGATCATGGCCGTGCCCAGATCGCGCAGCGGCTCGCCTTTCCAAAGTTTTTGGTATTCGCCCTGCCGTCCTGCGCGGTCGAAGTACTGGATCAGGGAGCGTTCGGCATTCTTCGCGATCCGGATGCGGAGAATGCCGCCCAGCGGGGCGCGGGTCTCCGGGTCGACCACCAGGCCGGTCAGCGCCAGACGCTGATATTCCTCCAGGTCCAACTCGTGGCGTATCCGCGCCATCTCGTTGGCGAGATCGCTGCTCACGTCTTTGTCGCGCTCCAGCTTGCTGCGCTTGTAGTCACTCGGAAGGTTGGCGGCGATGCGCTCGGCGAGCAGCGCCAGGCGGTAGATGGTCTTGCTGGTGCAACGACCGATAAACAAGGCGTGGACCCGCGAGGATTCGATGGTCGCATCAAGCTGAAGAGCTTCCCGGTTTGGGCAGATTGTCGGGCTGTACGAGGTAATGACTTGATGGGCTGCCGACTCCTGGACTCGGGTGAGCCGAAGCCCCGTCTCGATGCGCGCCTTGAGCCCGACGTCCAGGCCGCTTGGTCCGAGGTTGGTCCAGCGTTCGAAGGCGCCGGGCGTGCTCTTGAGATAGGTCTGTAGCCGATGGGCCGCGTTCGCATCGGCAGACACCCGCGCCGCACTGGCACGGCGGTAGGCGGTTGGGGCGACGAAAGAGGGACGATCGGCGGCGGCCATCTCGTCGAAGATGAGCTTGGAGTAGGCGGCCCGGTAGGCGCCTTCGGCCCTGGATAGGCGTATCCGGAGATTGATGAGTTCCTGCTCGTCGAGATCCTCATCCTCGCCCTTGCGAAGGCGCACCAGGGCGGTGCGGACGGCGGCTTCTTCGCCGTCGAGACCTTCCGGGCCCGTGTAGAACACCGGTCCGACCAGATCGCCGGCGTGGTCTTCTCTTCCGGGCGGGGTGTTTTGCGCGCCGGCACCCGGCGCGCCAAGAACCAGTGCGAGCGCCAGGGCGGCCGAAGTGGCGCCTTGTCGACGTTTGTGCATAATCGCCGCTTGCTGCATATTCTTATTGGTTTCCAATTCGATAGCTAAAAATACGTGACAACTACAAAAATCATAGCGGTGAAGCTGATGAAAAAAAATCGACAAAGTATCTTGGCCGCAAGTGTCCTAACGCTACTGGCCGCGAACGACCCGGCGGCCGCCGACCAGATCATCTTTCATTACTCGGAAGGCCCGGCTGCCGGGACCGTGGCGCGACTGGCCGAGCAGCTCGCGCCAGCCAAGCCCGGAAAGAACATGCTCGGCCTGTTCTTTGCTGGGCGGGTGCTCAAGGTCATTCCGGCGGTCGATCCCTCCGCGCCCATGACAGAATCGGATCACTGGCCTCGTATCCTTTTCGAGGCCTATGGCGAGGGGGGACAACCCAAGAGCCGCAAGCCGGCCGTCTTTAGCGTTTCGCCCTTGTGCTTTTGCACTGTTCATCCCGCGATCGATACGGTCGAGGACTTTGCCCGCCTGATGTCGAACCGCCACCAGGTGCTGGGCCTCGATTTCGGCGGTCCCGGCCACCGGGCGGCGATCTTTGCCGCACTCGATCCCGACGGATCGATGGGCCTTTCATCAGGCTCGGCGCCGGCAGCGGCCAGTGGACTGAAGGAGGGAGCGCTTCTGGTCTTCGGGCAGCAGGGTGCCACGGGCGACATGCATCAGTCTCTCCAGCGAATGCAGGTCAATCCGATCGATCTCCTCCCGCTGTTCGGCGGCCAACCGGGAAGCGAAAAGGATTCCATACCTCTTCCCGGCGAACTGCTCTACGAGTTCGCCAGATCGAAGCGCTACCCGGGTTACCAAGCGGCCTACGGCAAGATGGCGAAGGCGACCTTGCAGATCTTCTACACCCTGTCGCTGGCAACGCCGGATCTTACCTCCGAGCCGTATCGGAACCAGGCAAAGCGCTACAGCCATATCGGGCGCTCGACCTTCGACGCGCTCAGTCGAGCCCTGGACTACCACCCGGCGGACACAGAGAATATGTCGTTCGTCAATGGCCTGCGTCCCTTCATGCCCCTCGAGGTTTCGGACCTGCGGCGCGCCGCGGTCGACGTGCTGGCCGAGGGGCCGGTCGTGCCTGTGCCTGGCATTTCCCATCAGGGCAAACTGGTCACGAGCCTCTTGCAGGTGATCAGCAAGGACCCGGACTTGGCCCCGGTCGCGCGCAAGATTCTCATCCGCCTGATTGCCCCTGAGCGGGGCGAGAATCCGACCGTGACCGCGCGCCACGAGTTCGACCGGGAGACCTACCGCCGGCAAGCCCAAGATCATCTCTTCGGAAAGGATGAACTGGCGTTACCCGCTGGACGCGCGCTCGCCTGGACCGGTTGGGGCGAGAAGAAGGAGGTTGAACAGCTTATCGACGCCTTGGTGGTCTGGGCCAAGCAGGGCGTCGACGATGACAATGTCATACCGATCTTGCGGCTGGCCGCGCGGCCGGAGGCTTACACGCGCGAAGACCGAAAGCCGAGCGCCGTGGTCGCGGCCAACGAAGTCGACCGGCACATCGCCAACATCCGCACGGACATCGAAAAAGGATTCGGCGGTGGCGACGAGCACCGTTTCATAGAGTTGTGGGATGCCGAGACCGAATAGCGGACGCTCGGCTAATCCAGATGGCAGGGACCTTTTCCATCTCGCACGCCCGGCGCCAGGGCGGCTCAGGGGTGCGAGCACCTGGGTGCCCTTGAAGTGGCCGCTGCCTCACCGCGGCACGACCCGGCGGTAGGAGAGCGCCTCGGCGACGTGGGGCCGGCGCACGGTCTCGGCGCTCTCCAGGTCGGCAAGGGTGCGTGCGACTCTCAAGACGCGGTGGTAGCCGCGGGCCGAGAGCTTCATGCGCTCGACCGCCTCGCTAAGCAGGGACCGTCCCTCGGCGTCGGGTGATGCGACCTCCTCCAGCAGGCGGCCGTCGGCCTCGGCGTTGGCGCGCGGCCGCTCCGCCGCCGGAACGTCCTGGTAGCGTGCCCGCTGGCGCTCGCGGGCGGCGGCGACCCGGGCCGCCACGGCGGCCGAGCCCTCGGCCGGCGGCGGCAGCGAGAGGTCCGCGGCGCTGACCGCCGGCACCTCGACGTGGAGGTCGATGCGGTCGAAGATCGGGCCGGAGATCCGGCTCTGGTAGTCCTGCGCGCAGCGCGGCGCCCGGCTGCAGGCCTGGCCCGGATCGTCCAGGTAGCCGCAGCGGCAGGGGTTCATGGCGGCGACCAGCTGGACCCGCGAGGGATAGGCGACGTGGAGGTTGGCCCGGGCGACCGCGACCCGGCCCGACTCGAGCGGCTGGCGCAGCGCCTCCAGGGCCGAGCGCTGGAACTCGGGCAGCTCGTCGAGGAAGAGCACGCCCAGGTGCGCCAGGGAGACCTCGCCGGGCCGGGCGCGCTGGCCGCCGCCGACCAGGGCGGCGAGCGAGGCCGAGTGGTGCGGGTCGCGAAACGGCCGGGCGCGCAGCAGCTTGCCGCCCTCGAGAAGCCCGGCGACCGAATGGATCATCGAGACCTCCAGCGCCTCGGCCGGCGCCAGCGGCGGCAGCAGGCCGGGCAGGCGGCTCGCCAGCATGGACTTGCCCGAGCCGGGCGGGCCGATCATCAGGAGGTTGTGGCCGCCGGCGGCGGTCACCTCCAGCGCCCGCTTGGCGCTCTCCTGACCCTTGATGTCGGCCAGGTCCGGCGCCTCGCCGGGCCCCGCCGCCAGGGCGGGCGCGGGGGGTGCGAGCACCTGGGTGCCCTTGAAGTGGTTGACCAGCGCCAGCAGGCTGTCGGCCGCCAGGATCTCCAGGCCCTCGGCCCAGGCCGCTTCGCCGCCCTGGGCGGCCGGGCAGACGAAGCTCCGATCGGCGGCCAGGGCGTGCATCGCCGCGTTGAGCACGCCGGGCACCGGGGCCAGGCGCCCGTCCAGGCCCAGCTCTCCCAGCGCCGTCGTCGCGCCCAGCTCGTCGGCCGGCAGCACCTCCATGGCGACCAGCAGGGCGAGCGCGATCGGCAGGTCGAAGTGGCTGCCCTCCTTGAGCAGGTCGGCGGGCGCCAGGTTGACCGTGATCCGTCCGATCGGCAGCGCCAGGCCGAGCGCGCCCAGGGCGGCGCGCACCCGCTCGCGGCTCTCGGCGACCGCCTTGTCGGGCAGGCCGACCACGGTGAAGGCCGGCAGGCCCCCGGCCGACATCTGCACCTGGACGTCTACCGGCACCACCTCGATCCCCTGAAAGGCCACGGTCCCGACACGCGCGACCATCCCGCTCCCCCGCTGCAACTCCTGGTCGACAGCCTAGAGCAGATCCGGGTTCGATGGAATCGCCACGGGCGATCCTGGCCGCGGCCGCCGCCGCCCCTCCATTGGTCATAGTTCATTTATCTTGCCGGACTAGCATCCGGGCGGATCTCCCGCTCCAAGGCCTTTTCTGCGATGCCGAAGAAAGCCGGGTCCTCGAAGCCCAAGACAGCCGGGCGCAAATCGGCCAAGCCCCGGAGCAGGACCGCGTCCGCCAAGACCACTGCCAAATCCGCCCCGAAGGCCGCGTCGCCCAGGGCCTCGACCTCCAGAGCGAAGGCGTCCAAAGCCACGAAGCCCAGGCCCGCGGCGGCGAAGTCCTCCGCGAGGCCCGGGTCCTTCGAGCGCGCCGTCGCGCTGCACGGCGAAGGCCGGCTCGCCGAGGCGAAGAAGCTCTACCAGGGCCTGCTGAAGAAGACGCCGGGCCACGGCGCGGCGCTCTACAATCTCGGGGTCATCGCGCTGCAGGAGGGCGAGCAGGAGCAGGCCCTCGACTTCTTCGGCCGGGCGGTCGCCGTGGACCCGGGACACGCCCGGGCGCTGCACAGCCTGGGCGCCCTGCAGCAGACGCTCGGCCGGCTCGACACGGCGGCCGACAGCTTCCGACGCGCGATCGCGGCCCGGCCGGCCTGGTCACCGCCGCGCCGCGGCCTGATCCAGGTCCTGCTCGACCGGGAGCAGCTGGGCGAAGCGAAGGCCGAGACCCGCCGTTTCCTCGAGGTCCAGTCGGTCATCGCCGATCCGCGCAACAAGGGCCAGCCGCGCAAGGTGCTCGCGCTCTACGGCCTCGACAATCCCGACTTCGTGCTCGGCGGCCAGCGGGGCGCCGCCTTCACCTTCGCGATCAACTCCGGCCACTTCAAGATCGAGGACGTCATCGACCACGGCCGCCTGGCGCTGGACCGGGCCTTCCTCGGCGGCGGCAGCGACCTTCGGCGGATCGCCAAGGTGCTGGCCGAGAGTGACCTGGTGATCAACTGCATCGCCGACCCGGAGCTCGAGTCGGGCTCGCTCGAACGGGCCATGAAGCTGCTGCGCGGCTCGGCGCTGCCGGTGATCAACGATCCGGCCCGGGTGCTGCAGACCTCGCGGGACGAGATCTACCGGCGGCTCCAGGGCATCGAGGGGCTCACCATGGCGAAGACCCTGCGCCGGCGGATCGATAAAACGACAGCGGCGGCCCGGCTGCTCGAGGAGGCGGGCCTGGCGCTGCCGCTCATCGTGCGGCCGGTCGAGAGCCACACCGGCATCGACATGCGCCGGGCCGAGACCGAGGCCGAGCTGGAGCAGGCCCTCGCCGACTTCGCAGGGCGCGAGGTCTTCCTGATCGCCTATCGCGACTTCAGCGATCCGAAAGACGGCCTCTTCCGAAAGATGCGGCTCTTCTGCATCGACGGCCGCTTCTTTCCCGAGCACAGGCTGATCCTCGATCACTGGAACCTGCACAGCGCGGACCGGCTGAAGCTGATGCGCGGCCGAAAGTCTCTGCGCGCCGAGGAGTTCGCTTTCCTCGAGGACTACCGCGCCATGATCGGCCCGAAGGCGGCCGCAGCGCTGGACCGCCTGCCCGCCGCGCTCGGCCTCGATTTCTTCGGCGTCGACTTCGCGGTCCTGCCGGACGGCGCAGCCCTGATCTTCGAGGCCAACCCGGCAATGCGGATCAACCTAGACTACGTCGCCGCCTTTCCCTATCAGGCCGGCTACCTCGCCCGCATCACCAACGCCTTCAAGGCCATGCTGGCGCGGCGACTGGAAGCAGATCCGGGCAAGGAATCGCCAAAGGCGATATAGCAGCTGTTGAAGATGTGCTCAGTCGGGACCGTCACCCTTCGACAGGAGTGCGCAGCACTCGCGCTTCGCGCGGGTGAGGGCGTTATGTTTCAGGCACTTACCCTCATCCGCGCGTAGCGCCGGGCCTACGCCCCCTTGTCGAAGGATGATCGTGATCAAGGGCTCCAGGGTTTTCAGCAATTCGCGTGTCGTGACCCAGTCGCATTGAGCCGATCCGGCGGGCCGGGGCCATGTCGCTAACCGGGCGGCGTTAACCGGACGGTAGGTTTCGGCGGTCATTGATGAGCGCGGGAGACCGACCATGCACATGCTGCTGCGCAACCTCGCCATCGCTTTTGCCGCCGGCGCCGGCGGCGGCGCCATGAAGTTCGCGGCCTACAAGGTCGCGCTGGAAACCGGCATCCTGTCGTGGTTCAAGCTGCCGCTCGCCGCCCACGCCTTTCCGGCCTTTCTCTACAAGCTCGTGACGCTGGGCGGGCTGTTCGGCTTTCTGCTGCTCCTGCCGCTCTTCGCCCGGTCCTGGCTGATCCGCGGCATCCTGGTCGGGGTCGCCGCCACGCTGGCCGACATCCTGTTCTTCCAGAGCGGCGCGCCGCTCGCCGCCGCCCTCGATTTCGGCCAGGACGTGATGGCGACCTTCGAGTCCTCCCCGGAGCCGAAGCGGGACTGGCTGTCGGACCTCAGGCGCATCACGCCCGTCGCGCTCGGCACCAACGTCATCTGGGGCCTGGCCGCCTCCTATATCTACGACGCGATCGCCGAGCGCTGAGCCCGCCGACTCCACGGGCAATGCAACGGGGCTTCCCTGCGAAGCGGCCCTTCGCCTAACATGTTCCGAACAAGCAGAACGGGCGTCCGTGTCCCGTCGCCCGCCGAGGCATTGGGACCCGGGCAGGGAGGAGGAACATGTCCAAAGCGAAAACCCCCAAGAAGAGCGAGCGGGGCATCTGCGAGCTCTACCAGGAAGATCCGGAACGCGCCGATTACCTGCTGTTCGGCAGGCGCGCCAACGGCGACCGGCGCGGGTTCCTGAAGGGCGCAGGTCTCGCCGCCATGGGCGCGGTGGTCGGCGGCACGATCCCCTATCACCGCAACATGCCGGCCGGGCTGATCCCCGCCGCGCTGGCCGAGGACAAGTCCAGTTTCAAGCTGGTCGGCAAGGAAGGCCTGACGGTCCTGAACGACCGCCCGATCAACGCCGAGACGCCGCCGCACCTTCTCGACGACGACGTGACGCCGAACGAGCGGCACTTCGTGCGCAACAACGGGCTCCTGCCCGAGATGGCCGAGAAGATGGACGCGAGCGGCTGGACGCTGGAGATCGACGGCGAAGTCTCCAACCCCATGACGCTCACCCTCGACGACCTGCGCAGCAAGTTCGACGTGGTCAAGCTCAAGCTACAGGTCGAGTGCGGCGGCAACGGCCGCGCCGCGTTCAACCCGCCGGCCAAGGGCAACCAGTGGACCCTGGGCGCGATCGGCAACGCCGAGTGGACCGGGGTGCGCTACAGCGATCTGCTCAAGGCCGCGGGTGTCAAGGAGGGCGCCGTCTATACGGCGCACTTCGGCATGGACGGCCACCTGTCGGGTGATCCGGAAAAGCTGCCGATCTCGCGCGGCGTGCCGATCGCCAAGGCGATGGAGCGCCATTCCCTGATCGCCTTCGAGATGAACGGCGAGCCGATCCCCACGCTGAACGGATTCCCGGTGCGCACGGTCTGCCCCGGCTGGCCGGGCTCGACCTCGCAGAAGTGGCTGCGCCGCATCCAGATCCGCGACGTGGTGCACGACGGGCCGAAGATGACCGGCACGTCCTACCGGGTGCCGCGCTACAACGTCGCCCCGGGCGAGAAGGTCCCCAAGGAGGACTTCGAGATCATCGAGTCCATGCCGGTCAAGTCGCTGATCACGACTCACGAGTCCGGCGTCACGCTCGGCGGGAGCTCGATGACCGTCGGCGGCCACGCCTGGGCCGGCGACCGCAAGGTCGCGGCGATGCACGTCAGCATCGACTTCGGCGCGACCTGGATCGAGGCCAATCTCATGGATCCGCCGAACCACTATTCCTGGCAGCGCTGGTCCGCCAAGCTCAGCTTCCCCGGCCGCGGCTACTACGAGGTCTGGGCGCGGGCGACCGACGACGGGGGCGTTATGCAGCCCTTCGCGATCAATTGGAATCCGAAGGGCTACCTCAACAACGCCATGCACCGCATTGCGGTGCGCGTTCCGGCTTGAGGGGCTCGCGCGCAATCCTCGGGCTTTTGCCGGCGCTGCTCGCCGTTGGCGGCATGGTCCATGCCGCCAGCGAGCGGGCGGCGCCGGCACGATCGCTGCAGGTGGCGGAAGCGGACGAATGGGGGGGCCTGCCCGCCGGTGCCGGCCGAGAGGAGGTCTACAGCCTATGCGGCGCGTGCCACTCGCTCATGATCGTGAAGCAGCAGGGCCTGAGCCGAGAGGCCTGGGACGAGACACTGGTCTGGATGGTCGAGGAGCAGGGCATGCCCGAACTCGACGCCGAATCCCTCGCTCTCGTCCTCGATTATCTCGCGGACCACTACGGCGCGGACCGGCGGAACCGATAGAGGTCTCAGAGATCAGCGCTCCGGTAAAGGGCCCCTACCTGCTGCGCGGGTCGGCGAAGCCGTCGGTCCGATAGTTGCTGTTGAGTTCGGAATGGGCGCCGGGCGTCGACCCGACCGTCCCGGTGGAGGGCATGCAGCCCACCAGGACGAGAAGGGACGCTAATCCAAACGCCGCTATGTTCAATGTTTGCTTCAAGCGGTTCTTGCCTGATACGCGGGCGGCGGCGCGAGGGCCGCCGCTCGAGACTGCCCATTAGTCGCGATACTCTTCGAGCTTGCTGTCGATCAGCATCCAAGCAACGAAAGATCCGAGGATCGCCATGTTCAGGATCGGGAAAGCAAGTTCAGCCACGGTTCCACTCCTTGTTGAAAGGGTTAGTAAGCGCGGCCCCCCGTCAGTTTCTCATTGCGGGATATTACGCCCCCTGCCTGGGAGCGGATCAGCCAAAAGATTTTCAACTGTGGCGTGATCTAAGCGCCGCATATCGCGCGTAATATGTCGGTTTATGTGGAGGACGGGATGCGATATCTGAGGCAGGCCGTGCTGGTCGGCGCGGCGACCCTGGTACTGTTGACCGGTTGCGCGCAATCCGGTGGACAGAGCTCCGAACCGGGCGCCACGAACCAGTATCCCAACATGACGACGAACTACCGCCGGGGCGGCTTCGCCGGCAAGGGCGGACGATAGGGGCGCAGACCGCTCTATGGGCGTTGATCCGTCCGAGAGAGCCGGGACGTGGGCTCTTGAATGTGGCTTCTGGGAGGGCCGACCATGAAACACTTGCAGCGGCTTCTTGTTGCCGGCGCTTCTGCGCTCATGCTTCTGACGGGCTGCGCCCAATCGGGCGGCACGGCCGGTACGCCGGACGAGAAAGTCGACGGACCGGGCGCCATGAAGAAGGCTGGCGGCAGGACCAACTACCGCTTTGACGGCTTCGCCAACCCGCGCGGACGCTGAGCCTGGCGGAACGCGCTCAGCGGAGGTGCGGGCCGCCGATCCAGCCGACCAGCGGGCGCCGCGATCCCCGGCTCACTGGGGCGAGCCGGTGCCGCAGGGAGTCTGGAGCCCCGCCACTATTTGCCCCAGGAACGGGCAACCTTGCTGGCCAGCATCCGGTTGAACAGCTGGTCCATGGTGCTTTCCAGCGAGGGCGTGCGCTCCAGCATCTTGCGTAGGGCGTCGGCCGGCCACTCGATGTACTTGGTGCCCGGCGCCAGGAATACCGTGGCGGAGGCTGGCGTGTTCAGCAGGAAAGCGACCTCGCCGATGAAGACGCCGGGCCGGCTGGAGAAGGCCTTGCCGTCCTTGACCATGTCGATCTGCCCGTCCAGCACGAAGTAGAGGCTGCGTACCGGCTGACCCTGCTGAGTCAGCGTGGTCGTGACTTCGGTGACCTGCCAGCGCGCGAGGCGCATCAGTCGGCGCAGTTCGCCCGGGGTCAGGACCTTGAGGGTCTCCAGGAAATGCCGCTCGTCCTCGCTTTGCCGAAAGTGCAGGCGTTCCAGGATGAGCCGGACGATCCCCACCAGGTTGGCCGCGCCGAGGGCGGCGCTCCAGAAGGCCGCCGCCAGCATCGGCTCGGCCGTGTGCCAATAGAAGTAGGCGACGTAGACCAGCGAGCCGGCCAAAAGGAAGATCCGCAGCACGAGCTGCCGCCGCAGCACCAGGCCGACGACCTGCAGGAGTGCCGCGACGTGAATAAGCCAAGCGCTGTCGAGTGTTGCTCCGAGCACTGCGTTGCTCCCCTTGACCGGAACCAAAATGCCGCCGGCTCCAGTATCGCCGGGCGGCATTCCGCCGAACTTCCCACGCCGTCCGGCCTCGAACTGTGGCTTTGCTCACAAGGTTGGTTCTGCGGACTTCACCGGAAGTGGGGGCCGCCGATCCAGCCGACCAACGAGCGCCGCATCCCCCGGCTTACCGGGGCGACCCGGTGCAGGACGTAGGAGGGGAAGAGGATGACCGAGCCCTGGGCCCGCGGCATGGCGTGGGGCTCGCGCGCCGAGAAGATCTCGACCGCGCCGCCCTCGTAGTCCGCCGGGTCGGTCAGCTGAGCGATGAAACTGAGCTTCCGAACCGAGATCGGGCCGTTGCCGATGTCGAGGTGCCAGTCGTAGTGCTGGGCGGGGCCGTACTCTGCGAGCTGCAGGGGCTCGGTGAAGCCGGCGATCTCGACCCGGAAGTGGGCCTCGTTGGCGTGGCGCACGAAGTCCAGCATGCGGCTGAACAGCCAATTCGTTTCGGGTCCAGGCCGAATCCACGAGACCCTGCTGTCGCGATAGCCGCTGTGCGCCGTCGCGCCCCCCTCGTCCTTGATCCCGGCCTCCCTGGTCTCGCCGCCCTGCGCGACGATCCGGGAACATTCCGCCGGCGAAAAGACCCCGTCGGCGGCGATGGCCGGGTGCCAGTTGGTCAGGAATTTCTGGGCCGGAGGCGGCACGCTGGTCTCCCGCTCGAACAGGCTGCCGAAAACCGATGGAGCCCTTGATCAACGTCATCCTTCGACAAGCTCAGGATGAGGGTAAGTGTTTGATGCATAACACCCTCACCCTGAGCTTGTCGAAGGGTGATGGTGCCGGCAAGGCGACCCTCATAAGAGCCTGCTAAGCCGCTTCCTCGAAGCCGGTCAGGACGTTGACCGCGTTGACCCCGATCGCCTCGACCGCGTAGCCGCCCTCCATCACGAAGAGCGTAGGCTTGCCGAGCGCCTCGACGATCCGGCCGATCTCCAGGTAGTTCGCGCTCTCCAGCTTGAACTTGGAGATCGGGTCCTCCTTGAAGGTGTCGACGCCGAGCGAGACCACCAGGGCCTCGGGGCCGAAGGTCTCGATCCGGGCGCAGGCGTCCTCCAGGGCCTCGCGCCAGGGTCCCCAGGCGGTGCCCCAGCGCAGCGGATAGTTCCGGTTGCAGCCTTCGCCCTCGCCCTCGCCGATCTCGTCCTCGTAGCCGAGAAAGAAGGGGAACTCCTGGGCCGGGTGGCCGTGGAGCGAGCAGAACAGCACGTCCGAGCGGTCGTAGAAGATCGACTGGGTGCCGTTGCCGTGGTGGTAGTCGACGTCGAGCACGGCGACCCGCTCGGCGCCGCCGTCGCGGAAGGCCTGGGCCGCAATAGCGGCGTTGTTCAGGAAGCAGTAGCCGCCGTAATAGTCCTTGGCCGCGTGGTGGCCCGGCGGCCGGCAGAGCGAGAAGGCCGCCCGCTCGCCGCGCTCGACCAGCTGCTGACCGGTCAGGGCGACATCGACCGATCCGCTGACGGCGCGCCAGGTGCCGGCGGTGATCGGCGTGCCGGCGTCGAAGGAGTAGTAGGACAGCTTGCCGTCGATCGTTTCGGGCGCCCGGTCGCCGCGCATGCCGCGGACCTGCCAGTTGAGCGGCAGAGCGTCCCAGTCGCGGCCCTCGTCGGTCCAGGCGTCCCAGGCGTTGGCCAGGAAGTCGACAAAAGCCGTGTCGTGCACCCGGTCGATCGGCTGCCGGCCGTGGGCCTCCGGCTCCAGGACCTCGCCGAGGCCGACCTCGCGCACCCGGCCGATCACGATGTCGGCGCGCTTCGGCATCTCGAAGCAGGGCAGGAGCTTGCCGTCGATCAGCTCGGCCTTGCCGTCCTGCAGCCGGTGGTCGTCGCTGTAGATGGTTTTCATGCTCGCCCCTTTGTGATCGTCGGGTCGAGCTTAGCGAATGTCAACAGGCCCTAGAGCGGATCTCCGGTGCTTCAGGGCAGGGTATGCCGCTCCGCGTGCCGCGCTTCGATCGCGTCCCAGATCTTCGCTTCCAGCGAGACGCCGTCGAAGCGGTCGATCTCCTGCAGGCCGGTCGGCGAGGTCACGTTGATCTCGGTCAGGTAGCCGCCGATCACGTCGATGCCGACGAAGATCAGCCCGCGCTCCTTAAGCACCGGGGCCAGCGCATGGCAGATCTCGTGGTCGCGCTGGTTCAGTTGGGCGGCCTCGGCTCGGGCGCCGACGTGCATGTTGGCCCGCGCCTCGCAGGGCGGCGGCACCCGGTTGACCGCGCCCGCCGCCTCGCCGTCGATCAGGATGATGCGCTTGTCGCCCTCGCGCACTTCGGGCAGGTAGCGCTGTACGATGATCGGCTCGCGGTAGAGCTCGGTGAAGAGCTCGAGCAGCGCGCCCAGGTTCTCGTTGCCCGGCTCCAGGTGGAACACGCCGGCGCCGCCGTTGCCGTACAGCGGCTTCAGGATGATGTCCTTGTGGGCGGCGCGGAAATCGAGGATCTCCTCGCGGTCGCTCGAGATCAGGGTCGGCGGCATCAGGGGCCCGAAGTGGGTGACGAAGAGCTTCTCGGGCGCGTTGCGCACGTGGACCGGGTCGTTCACCACCAGGGTGTCGGGATGCACGTGCTCCAGCAGATGGGTCGCCGTGATGTAGGCCATGTCGAACGGCGGGTCCTGGCGCATCAGCACCACGTCCATGGTGGCGAGGTCGATGGTCTCGGGCAGGCCGAGGGTGGCGTGGTTGCCGAGCTCGCGCCGCACCTCGAGCGGCCGCACCCGGGCGTGGACCCGGCCTTCGCGGAAGCTGAGCGCCTGGGGCAGGTAGTGGTAGAGGCCGTGGCCCCGGCGCTGCGCCTCGAGCGCCAGCGCGAAAGTGCTGTCCGCATCGATGTCGACCAGCTCGATCGGATCCATTTGAATGGCCACTGCGAGACTCATGGCCGCCCCCTTGCCGCTTATCCGGACCCGGGTTTCACCCGGGCTCAACGTGACTTACCTCAATTCAGCCGGCCGCGCACCTGTTGCATCAAGCGGGCGGCTTCGTGGCGGACGCCGGGGTCCTCGGAAAGCTCCAGCACGTGATCCAGGGCGACCACCGCCGCGCGCAGGTTGCCCAGGTGGGCGTGCAGCAGGGCGGCGTCGCGCCACAGCTCCGCCTGGCCCGGCGCCAGCATGATCATGGTCTCGACGGTTTCCAGGGCCTCGCCGGGCCGCTCGGCCTGGATCTGGCGCAGCTTGATGTTGTTCTGCAGGCGCAGCAGGATCTCCCGGTTGCCGGCCGGGGCGTAGTGCTCGGGCCTCAGCTCGGCGTCCCCGCCGGCCTGCGCCTTGAGCAGGCCGCGCAGCTCCGCCGGCTCCAGCGCCCGGCCGCCTTCGAAGGGATCCAGGATCGCCCGTTCGCCGCCGCCCTCGATCGAGATCAGGAAGTGGCCGGGGAAGTTGAGGCCCTCGGCCGGCCAGCCCTGGGCCCGCGCGCCGGCGAGATAGAGGATACCGAGCGCGACCGGCAGCCCCTTGCGGCGGTCGATCACCCGCATCAGGTTGGCGTTCTGCAGGTCGTCGTAGGTCAGGCTGTCGCCCCGGTAGCCGTAGTCCTCGGCGATCACCTGGGTGAGCGCCCGGACCCGGCGGTCGATCACTCCCGCGGCCTCCAGCGCCGCCGCCGCCTTGGCGACGTCCCGGCCGAGCAGGTCGATGTGGTGACGATAGCGGTCGAGCGAGACCCGGGGCCGGTCGAGCGACGCCAGCATCAGGGCGGCGTCGGCGAGGTCGATCTCTGAGTCGTCCCGGCCGCCGAGCGCCCGCAGCCGCGCTTCCAGCTCGTGCCGCCCGCTGGCCCCCGACCAGCCCATTACGACCAGCCCATCACGACCAGCTCATCGTGGCCGGCCCATCAGAGCCGGCCGGTCATGACCGGATGGTCGGGGCTCATGACTCCTGGCGCTCTGGCAAGGGATTGTCCTTCAGCCGCACGTAGTTGGTCAGCCGCCGGACGTAGGAAATGTCCTTCGCGTGGGACATGACACGGTCGAGCTCCGCCTGGTCCTGGGCGATGCCGATCAGGAAGATGTGCTGGTTCACCACCTCGATCGAGTAGTTCAGCGAAGAGACCTCCTTGTCGGCCAGCAGCCGGTTCTTGAGCTTCCGGCTGATCACCGTGTCGCGGGTCATGTCGGTCAAGGTGGTCTGGTCGTCGACCTCGATCTCGTTGATCACCTCGCGCACGCCTGTGGCCTGCCAGGCCAGGCGCACGGCGTCGACCCGGGTCTGGGGATCGGGCACCGCGCCGGTCAGCAGCACCCGGCCCTCCTGGACCTGGAGGTTGACCTTGCGGTAGAGGATCTCGCTGGCCTGGAACCAGTAGTGATTGATCTCCAGCCGGATCTGGACGTCGCTGACCGCTTCGGACGCGCTGCGCTCCTGGAGCGCGACGGTGCCGGCCGTGGAGGCGCCGGCGCCGCCGGCTACGACGGCGGGCGCACAGGCGCCGGCCGCCAGCGATGCGGCGAGCAGGACGGAAAGAGAAAGGCGATGAAGGGCGGCGGGATACATGGCGTTCTCAGGCTCCCAAAATGATATAGCGATGGGCGACTCTCCGGGAAAGGGTCAAACGCCGCCCGGCGGCTCATGGCGCCAGGCGTCGGGGACGTGACGCGGCATTCTACCAGGTACGATGAATATAACGTCAAAACGCAGGCGCAGGGCCGAGAGCGCCGGGTGGCGCTGGAGGAATGCCAGTGCCGCGCGTGCGACGCGGCGCCGCTGCTCTGGCCGGACCGCCTCGGCGGCGGCCTCCTCGGACTGCCGGGCCTTGACCTCGACCAGGGCAAGGGTCCCGCCGCGCCGGGCGATCAGGTCGATCTCGCCGACCTTGGCGCGGAAGTCCTGCGCCAGGATCCGATAGCCCTTGCAGCGCAGCCACCAGGCGGCGAGGGTCTCGCCCCGGCGGCCGAAAGACCAGGCTGCGCGGCGCCGGTCCCGGCTCATGCCTCGGGTTCCCGCCCGCCGGCCAGCGCCAGGGCCCGTTCGTAGACCCGCCGCTTGGGCAGGCCCGTGGCCGCCGCGACCAGGGCGGCGGCGTCCCTCAGGCTCGCCCGCTCCAGGGCGGCCAGGAGTTGCTGGTCGAGGTTCTCGCCGAGGTCGGCCGCGGCCTCGGGCGGGCCGACCACGATCACGATCTCGCCCTTGGGCGGCCCGGCGCGGCGGTAGTGGTTGGCCAGCGCCGCCAGGTCGTCGCGGCGCACCTCCTCGAAGGCCTTAGTCAGCTCGCGGGCCACGGCACCCGGGCGCGGCCCGAGCCGTTCGGCGAGCGCGCCCAGCGTGGCGGCCAGGCGCCGGCCGGACTCGAGCAACACCAGCGTCGCCGGGACCGGGGCGAGCTCGTCCAGGGCCCGCCGCCTTGCGCCGTCCTTGGACGGCAGGAAGCCGGCGAAGAAGAAGCGGTCGCAGGGCAGGCCCGAGACCACCAGCGCGGTCAGCGGCGCCGAGGCGCCCGGCAGCATCGTGACCGCCACGCCCTCGGCGATCGCCTCGCGCACCAGCTTGAAGCCCGGGTCCGAGATCAGGGGCGTGCCGGCGTCCGACACCAGCGCCATCGATTCGCCATTTTTCATGCGTTCAATCAGCCGCGGGCGCACGCGGGCCGCGTTGTGCTCGTGATAGGGTGTCAAATCTGTGTCCAAGCCATGGGCTTGCATGAGTCTTCGCGTGACCCGCGTATCCTCGCAGACCACCTGATCGACCCTGCGCAAGACATCGAGGGCGCGCAGCGTGATGTCGCCGAGGTTGCCGATCGGTGTGGCGACGACATGGAGCCCGGGCTCAGGCTTGCCCGGTTTACTTCGCGGAACGGCGTGGCTAGGCTCGGCGCCGTTCCGACTCGGCGTTGACGGCTGTGAGGACTGATCGCGTGCTTTTCGTACCATGCGTGACCCGCGTTCCGGGGGGCGGACGCCTCGTACCGGCCCTGCTCGCGGCGCTTGCTCTGATCGTTTTGTCCGGCTGCACGACCGACCCCAAGTTAACGAACGAATCCTTCAAGGCGCAACCGGGGCAGCCGCTGTTTCCCCCGGGCGTCCTGCCCGACAACATCTGGGGCGAAGACTTCGTCGGCCCGGTCCGCCCGGTGTCGCCCTCCACGCCCTACGTCGCCCTGCTCCTGCCGCTCACCGGCGAGCACGCGCCGATCGGCCAGGCGCTGCTCAACGCGGCGCAGCTCGCCGTGTTCGAGATCGCCGGCGACGAGTTCGTCCTGATCGTGCGCGACACCAAGGGCACACCGGAGGGCGCACGCAGGGCGGCCCGCTCCGCCCTCGCCTCGGGGGCAAGCCTGATCCTCGGGCCGCTGTTCGCCACCTCGGTGCAGACCGTGGCACAGGAGGCGCGCGCCCGGGGCGTCAGCGTGATCGCCTTCTCGAACGACCCTTCGGTCGCGGGCGACGGCGTCTTCGTGATGGGGCTGTCGCCCCGGAGCCAGGTGCGCCGCGTGGTCGATTTCACCAGCCGCCAGGGCGTGCGCCGTTTCGCGGTCTTCGCGCCGGCCTCGCCCTACGGGATCGCCGTGATCACCGCCCTGCGCGACGCGGTCGACGCCAACGACGTCGAGCTGTCCCGCGTGGTGGCCTACAATCCCGACGAGCCCGACCCCTCGCTCCAGGTGCGCACGCTGGCCCAGTACGACGCGCGCCATGAGGCCCTGCTCGAGCAGCGCGAGGAGCTCGAGGAGAAGGAAGACGACGAGTCCAAGGCCCTGCTGGAGCAGCTCGAGACCCGCGACACGCTGGGCAGCCCGGACTTCGAC
>JAAUYK010145456.1_pt1 | contig 20244 bp, 10 predicted proteins | sample 7278021 | NCBI WGS metagenome assembly JAAUYK01 (sample SAMN14350223, study PRJNA611818) | marine sediment metagenome | isolation source: surface marine sediment (1.8m) | place: French Polynesia: Moorea | collected 2018-08
TATAGCAATAGACAGGCTAGTTAGGACACATAAATTATATTTTAAGGGAACAGGGAACAGGGAACAGGGAACAGAAAAATGTCCTAATAGCTTTGGCGACTGCTATAACAGCCCTTCGGGCGAGGCAGAAGGCAGGGGGCAGGAGGCAGGAGGGAAGATTTTTAGTTAAAGTCAAGCCTTTTTGCTTCGCCCAACTGGGTCCCGCGTCCCCCAGCAAAATCTGCGATTTGGTGGTCTCCGGTTAGATGCGGGTTAAAATCCCCATCTATACCGGCCTCCTGCCTCCTGCCTTTCAACTCCTGCCTTCTTTTAACAACTTTTTTCTTTCAATCTACTTTAGATATTTATATTGATTATGGATTTTGCTTGGTCAGAAGAACAAATAGCTTTTAAGCAACGGGTAATTAAGTTTGCCCAAGAGAACCTAAATGGGGACATTATTGAACGGGACTATCAAGGAATGTTTTCTCAGGAGAACTGGAGAAAGTGCGCTGAATTTGGTATTCAAGGAATGTGTATCCCGGAAGCCTATAGTGGTTCTCCTGCATTGGACATTATGACTGCCGTTCTAGGGATGGAGGGATTAGGTTATGGTTGTGAAGATAATGGACTCACCTTAGCTCTCAATGCTCAGATGTGGACAGTACAGATTTTACTGTTGCAGTTTGGCACCCAAGCACAAAAACAACGTTATCTTCCTCTTCTTTGTAATGGTGACTGGATAGGGGTTCATGCTTTGTCTGAACCCAATTCTGGGTCAGATGTTTACAGTCTCAAGACGACAGCTAAAAAGTGCGAAGGGGGCTATATTCTTAATGGCCTTAAAAAGTTTGTCACTTGCGCCCCTATCTGTGACCTAGCGATTGTTTTTGCCACTCTTGATCCCAGTTTAGGGAAGTGGGGTATAACTACGTTTCTGGTAGAACGTTCATCACCTGGTTTTTCTACCAGTGCGGTTAAAGAAAAAATGGGCTTACGGACTGCTCCTTTTGGGGAGATTATCTTTGAAGATTGTTTCGTTCCCGAAGAAAATAGACTCGGTCCTGAGGGTGCAGGTTTTAGCTTTTCCCACAACTCCCTAGAATACGATCGCTGTTTTAATCTTGCTAGTGAACTGGGTGCCATGGAAAAGCAGTTGGAAGAAACCATTGCTTATGCTAAGTCTAGAGAACAATATGGACAAGCGATCGGCAAGTTTCAATCTGTTTCTAATCGAGTTGCTGAGATGAAGTTGCGACTAGAAACAGCTAGATTACTACTTTATAAAGTCGCTTGGCTCAAAGATCAAGGAAAACCTGCTATGTTAGAAGCGGCTTTACTTAAGCTCCATTTAAGTGAATGTTTTGTTGCTTCAGGTTTGGATGCCATACGCATTCATGGAGGAAACGGTTATTTGACTGAGTATGGAGTTGAAAGGAATCTTAGAGATGCCATTGGTGGCGTTATTTATGCGGGGACATCGGATATTCAACGCAACATTATTGCTAGTTTATTAGGATTATGATTTATCTTCTTCCCCATAGTATAGATTATTCTGCTGAGAAATTTCCCCACCAGGAAGCCTTTCGGTTTGAAAATAAAAGTCTGACATATCAAGAGTTGGTAGAACAGGCCAATACTCTGGCACATCTTCTTATAGACCAAGGGTTGAAAAAAGGCGATCGCATTGGGGTTTATTGTAATAAAAGCCTAGAATCAGCGATCGCTATCTATGGCATCATGAAAGCAGGAGGGGCTTATGTCCCCCTAGATCCCTCTGCACCAGCAACCCGAATTAGATTTATCCTTAAAAATTGTCAGATTCGGGGTATCATAACTCAACCCCAAAAACAACCATATATCAAAGAAATTTTGCAGGAAACAACCCCTTTAGAATATGTGGTGGGACTTCCTGGAAATAGCGAACTACCTATCCGTATTTTTGATTGGAAAATAGTAACAGATATCTCTGCCAAGTCCTCACCCAAAATAAAAATAATTGAACAAGACTTAGCTTATATCATGTACACCTCTGGTTCAACAGGAGAACCAAAGGGAATTATGCACACCCATAAAAGTGGTTTAAGTTATGCCAAAATGTCGGCTCATACCTATAGCTTAAATGAAGGCGATCGCTTGGGAAACCACTCCCCATTACATTTTGATATGTCAACCCTGGACTATTTTACAGGTCCTTTGGTGGGTGCAACAACGGTTATTATTCCGGAAGCTTATACTAAAATTCCTGCTAGTCTTGGCCAACTAATTGAAACAGAAAAAATCACTATTTGGTATTCTGTTCCCTTTGCCCTAATTCAATTACTTCATCGTGGACTTCTGCCTAATCATGACTTGAGTTCTTTACGTTGGATACTATTTGGAGGAGAGCCTTTCCCTCCCAAATATTTATACGAATTAATGAAATTACTTCCTCAAGCACGTTTTTGTAATGTTTATGGTCCGGCTGAAATTAATCAATGTAGCTACTATCATATTCCTTCCTTAGAATCGATTCTAAATGAACCAGTCCCCCTTGGTAAAATTTGGGACAATGCAGAGGAATTGGTGGTTGATGAAGAAGATAAAAGGGTAACGGAAGGAGAAATAGGAGAATTATTGGTCCGAACTCCTACCATGATGCAAGGATATTGGCAGAATCCTGATTTAAACAAAAAAGCGTTTTTTTATCGTAATACAATAGGAAATCATCAAGAGGTTTTTTTTCGGACAGGGGATCTAGTACGGTTAGAACCCGATGGTAATTACCGTTTTTTGGGACGCAAAGACCGACAAATTAAAACACGAGGTTATCGAATAGAACTGGATGAAATAGAAACCGCTCTGGTTTCCCATCCTTTAGTAGAGGAAGCAGGAGTTTTTGGTGTTGAAGACGACTCAGGTAGTCAGCATATAGAAGCAGCTGTTACTTTAAAAGGACAAGAAAAAATTACCCCCACTGAGTTAATACGCTATGGTTCTAATATTTTACCCAGATATGCAGTTCCTCTTAAGATTTCTATTAGGGAGGAATTACCAAGGACAACATCGGGTAAAATCGACCGTCGAGCTTTACAACAAGAGGCCGTCAGAAACATGAATTAATGCTTGATGGTTAACTTTATGAAAAAATATCATTAGAATTAAAATAACCTATAAAAAAATAAATAAATGGATACTCAAAAAACACTCATAACCTATATTAGCGAAGACCTACTCAACGGACGCTTGGTAATTAAAGCAGAAGATGACTTACTCGGAGAAAACTTACTAGATTCAATGGGTATTATGTGGCTCATTGCTTTCATCGAAGAAAAATTCGGAATTAAAGTTCCTTTAGAAGACGTAACGATCCACAATTTTCGCACAGTCCAAACTATTGATGCTTATATAAATAAAATGTAACTAAACTGTGAGCAAAAAGTTTAAACATAAATTACTGAACATTAGTTCTTGAGGGAGAAACTATGAGTGATATTGCCGAAAAATCGAATTTAACGACGAGTCAATTTATGTTGTGGTTGGGACAAAAGTTGGCTCCAACAGCCCCCATATATAATATGGTATTGGCTTTTACAATTAATGGCGAAATAAACTCTTTATTATTTCAAAAAGTCTTTCAAATACTGATCAATAAAAGTGATATTTTGCGGACTGTGATTGAAGAAGTAAACAATATTCCACAGCAAAAAGTACAATCTACATTAAATTATACTTTACCTTTATTAGATTTTACTGCTGAAAATAATCCTGAAATTACTGCAAAAAAATGGATTCAAGAGAAATGTCAACAGCCTTTTAATTTACAGGAAAGATTGTTTGATTCTGCTTTAATAAAAATAGATTCAGAAAGATTTATTTGGTATCTTAATCAACATCATTTAATTACTGATATTTGGTCTGTTAGCCTTATTTATCGCTATATGAGTGATTTTTATCGACAAGCAGTGGAAGACACTTTGATAGATTTGTCTGCATTACCAAGTTATGCTGAATATATTAATTATGAAAATAACTCTCGTGATTTTTCTATTTATAAAAAAGCCGTTGATTATTGGCAGAAAAAACAAGATAAATTATCTAAACAAATTATTTTTTACGGTAACAATATAACGAATACACAATCTCGGACTAAAAGGGTATCTTATTATTTAGATAAAGATGGACTATCTCAAAATTTAAGAGCAATAACCACAGAAAAAGAGATTCGTTCTCTTACAGTTCATCTGTCTCTTTTTAATATTTTTGCTACTGTTATTTTTGCCTATCTTTACCGTATTAGTGGTCAAGAATCATTAGCTATTGGTACCCCCGCTCATAATCGTCCCACTAAGAATTTTAAAGAAACAATTGGTGTTTTTATTGAGGTATTTCCTTTTCAGATTTGTATTGAAGAAGGAGAAACTTTCTTATCTTTATTGAAAAAAGTACAACAAGAATCTAATGGTTTTTTACGTTATGCTCAACCAGGTACGAGTAGATTTGCTTTGAACAGAGAAATTAATGTTATCTTAAATTATATTAATGCTTCTTTTCCTGATTTTAATGGTTTAGAAATGCAATCTGATTGGGTTCATGCTGGTTATGGTGATAGTCGTCATCATCTAAGAATTCAGGTACATGATTTAGACAAAAGTGGTAATTTTTTGTTACATTTTGATTTTAATAATGACCTCTTTGATGAAGCATTACAGCAGAGAGCGATCGCTCATTTTATTAGTCTTCTGAAAGGATTTATTGAAGATAGAAACCAACCCATAGACAAGGTTAATTTAGTAACAGCAGAAGAAGAGAAAGATATAATTAATCATTTTTCTGATATCCAATCAAATTTTGATGATTCAAAATTAGAAAAAAACGTTATTGATATTTTTGAAGAACAAGTTAATCAAACCCCTAACAGTCCTGCGATTAGCTACAATCAACAACAGATTACTTACGATGAGTTTAATAAAAAGGTTAATCAATTAGCCCGTTATTTACAGAAAAAGGGGATTGGGCAAGAAATTACTGTTGGGATTTTTATGAGGCGATCACTAGAAATGTTGATCGCTATTTGGGCTATTATTAAAGCAGGTGGGACTTATGTTCCTCTCGACCCTAATTATCCTTCTGAGAGAATCAATTTTATTGTAAAAGACACTCAAGTTTCTTTGATATTAACAGAAGGTTCTTTAGGGGAAGAAATATCGGTTGATAGTAATTTAGATATTATTGATCTTGATAAAGACTGGATAAAAATCAAGGATGAGTCGTCAGAAAATCTTGATAAGAAGATTCAACCAGGAGATTTAGCTTATATTATTTATACCTCTGGTTCGACGGGTCAACCTAAAGGGGTTATGATTGAACATCGAGGATTAATTAACTATGTATCTTGGGCAAAACAAGAATATATAAACAACAATGATCCTAATTTTAAAGCTAAATTTCCTCTCTTCTCTCCCCTTTCTTTTGACTTAACTGTAACGTCTATTATGGTCCCACTTATTAGTGGTGGAGAAATTATAATTTATGAAGAAAATACAGAGGAAATCGATTTGTCGATTGCTCGTATTATTGAAGATAATGCAGTCAATATTATTAAGTTGACTCCTTCTCATCTATCTATTATCAAAGATTTGGATTTGAGTCAGTCTCAGATCAAAAAAATGATTCTGGGTGGTGAAGATTTAAAAACGTCCCTAGCGAGAAAAATTACAGAAGCGTTTGATAACAATATTGACATTTATAATGAATATGGACCGAGTGAAGCAACCGTTGGTTGTATGATTTATAAGTTCGATTATCAACAAGATCAAGGAGTATCCGTTCCCATCGGTAAACCATCTGCTGGATCACAAATTTATGTCTTAGATAAGTATCTTAATCTCGTTCCTCAAGGAGTCGTAGGAGAAATTTATATTGCTAGTCCAGGGTTAGCAAAAGGTTATCTTAATCGTCCTGAATTGTCCAGAGAACGTTTTATTTCTAATCCTTTTAAACCTGGAGAAAGATTATATAAAACAGGAGATTTAGGACGGTGGAAAAACAATGGACAATTACAATATTTAGGACGTAGCGATCGCCAAGTAAAAATAAGAGGAACCAGAATTGAATTAGGAGAAGTAGAAACAGTCTTATTATCTCACCCTAAAATTACTGATTGTGTTGTAGATATTGTCCAAAAAAAAGCTTCATTAGATAGTAAATCTTCCATAATTCACTGTTCTCAATGTGGAATTCCTTCTAATTATCCTAATATTACCTTAGATGAAAATGGAGTTTGTAATCTGTGTAATGCGTATGAAAATTACCAGCACAGAATTCAACAATATTTTAAACCCTTTGATGAACTCAAAAAAATTTTAAATGAAGCAAAAACAAACAAGAGAGGAGAATACGATTGTTTAATGTTACTTAGTGGTGGAAAAGACAGCACTTATGTTTTGTATCAACTGGTAGGAATGGGTTTAAAAGTATTAACTTTCACCTTAGATAATGGTTATATTTCCGAACAAGCAAAAGGGAATATTCAAAGAGTGGTTGAGTCTTTGAATGTGGATCATATCTTTGGTAATACTCCAGCGATGAATAAGATATTTGTTGATAGTCTGCAACGTCATTGTAATGTGTGTAATGGTTGTTTTAAAACCATTTATACCTTGAGTATGCAACTTGCTGATGAAAAAGGTATTCCTGTTATCATCACGGGGTTATCTAGGGGACAATTTTTTGAGACACGATTAACAGTGGAACTATTTACCCAACCTAATTTTGATGTCAATGAAATTGATAAAATGGTGTTAGAAGCAAGAAAAGCATATCATCGAGTTGATGATGCAATCTATCGGGAATTAGATGTAACTGCTTTTAGTGATGATGAGATTTTTAACAGAGTTAAAATTGTTGATTTCTACCGCTATTGCGATGTAGAACTAGAGGAAATGTTACGGTTTCTCAAAGAAAATGCACCTTGGATCAGACCTTCAGATACAGGACGTTCTACTAACTGTTTAATCAACAATGCTGGTATTTATGTCCATACTCAACAGCAAGGGTATCACAATTATGCTTTACCTTATAGTTGGGATGTTCGTTTGGGTCACAAAGAAAGAGATACAGCATTAGAAGAACTGAATGATAATATAAATGTTGAAGATGTTGAAAGAATTTTACAAGAAATTGGTTATGAAGAAGTTGAAAATGAAGACAATAAACTGGTTGCTTATTATGTCAGTTCTACCCATTTAAGTTCTGCTGATTTAAGAACTTATCTTAGTCAAAAACTTCCCCGGAATACCATTCCTTCTTATTTTATTCCCCTTGATAAAATTCCCCTAACAAATAATGGCAAACTTGATCGCACTTGTTTACCCAGTCCAGAAAATACTCGACCTGAACTAGATACAACTTTTGTTATTCCCAGTCAACCCCTTGAAAAGACTTTAAGTCAAATTTGGACAACAGTTTTAAAAGTCAATCAAATAGGAATTTATGATAACTTCTTTGATCTTGGTGGCGATTCAATTATGGCGATTCAAATTGCAATTAAGGCCAATGAATTTGGGTTACAATTGAGTCCTAATCAGTTATTTCAACATCCAACCATCAAGGAATTAGCTGATAATATTGACACTTTATCAATCATTTTATCTGAACAAGGACTGGTTACCGGATCTGTTCCCCTTACTCCTATTCAACATCGTTTCTTTGCTCAAAATGTGCAAGAACCGAACCATTGGAATCAAAGTCTTTTGCTTGAAATAGATGAAAAATTAGATAATAATTTGTTAGAAAAAGCACTCCAACAGTTACTAATTCATCATGATTCCCTTCGCTCACAGTTTAAAAAAGAATCATTTTCTTGGCAGCAATTTATCCCCGAATCGATTCCCAATGTAACAGTAACATCCGTTGATTTATCCCATAAAACTGTTTCAGAACAAGATGATTCTACTGCTAAAATAGAAGAGAATCTACAAAAAAGTATCAATCTTGCTCAGGGAGAACTTATCAAAATTGCCTTGTTGAATTTAGGCAATAATCAAAAGAATCATTTACTCATTATTATCCATCATTTAGCCATTGATGGGGTATCTTGGTCAATTTTATTAAAAGATTTACAAACCCTTTACCAACAACTAAAAAATGGACAACCTTGCCAACTTCCTTTGAAAACAACCTCATTTAAACAGTGGTCTGAAAAATTAGTTGAATTAGCTAACTTAGATAATAATTTGCAAACAGAAATTGAGTATTGGCAATCATTATCTGGGACTGAATTACCATCTTTATCGTTAGATTATGATAGTACGGAAAATACAGAAGCAACTGCTAAGAATATTACTGTTTCTCTCACTGCTGAGGAAACTAACTTACTGTTACAAGACATTCCAAAAATTCATCATACCCACATCAATGAGATATTAATTACTGCGCTAACATTGTCAATTACAGAAATAACTCAAAACCCATTAATTCAGATAGACTTGGAAGGTCATGGTAGAGAACAAGAAATCGTAAAAGGGGCAAATTTAGTCCGTACAATAGGTTGGTTTACCTCTATTTTTCCCGTTATCTTCAAGATAGAAAATAATAAGAATTTAGAATTATCTCTAACATCTATTAAAGAAGAATTAAGTAATATTCCCAACCGAGGAATTAGTTATGGAATATTACATTATCTCCGTTCGGATGAGATATTAGAAGCAATATCGCCATCAAAAATTCTTTTTAATTATCTTGGGATTATGGAACAACTATTAGCAGAAAACTCTCCCTTTAAACTGTGTCGTGAACTCACATTATCTCGAAGTGATCAAGAAAAAAGACAGTATATTCTCGAAATTAATGCTTTTATAATTGAAGAGAAACTGACAATTGATTGGCGTTATAGTGGTAATTTTAATCAAGAAAAAATCGTTAAACAGATGATCGATAATTTCTCGAAAAAATTGCGATCGCTTATTACTCATTGTAGTCAGTCTCAAGCAGAAGATTCTACACCTAATGACTTTCCTTTAGCTAATTTAACTGAAGACAAAATCAATAAAATAGCTAAGTTACTGGGTTAACCTAAGTTAGATATAGCGTTTCTCGGACTCATGAGGTACATCTAATATCTCACTCTGAACTCCGAACTCCGAACTCCGAACTCCGAACTCCTAAAACTAGAAAACCCTGTACCTCACAAGTATGAGAAATGCTATATAAGTCACAAAACATCAATATGTTACAAGTATTCTATAATCTTATTAGTTCACTGAAAATACACAATTGTTTCCAATGAAGCTAGAAAATGTTGCCGATATATATCCCCTCTCTCCTGTTCAGCAAGGAATGCTTTTTCATACCTTAACTGCACCAAATTCAGGTGTTTACATAGAACAATATACCTGTAAAATTAAAGGTGAATTACAAGAAAAATTTTTTAAGTTAGCTTGGGAAAAAGTTATAGAACGTCATGAAACTTTAAGAACTGCTTTTGTTTGGGAAGGTTTAGATGAACCTTTACAAATTGTTCGTCAAAAGGTAGAAATTTTATGGACATTTGAAGACTGGTGTAAACTAGACTCTACAAAACAAAAAGAACAATTAGATGACCTTCTTGAACAAGATCGCTTTTTAGGATTTCAGTTAGAAAAAGCACCATTAATGCGTCTAAAAATTATTTATCTTCAAGATAAAAATTATCAGTTAATTTGGACATTTCATCATCTAATTAGTGACGGTTGGTCAACTCTGATTATCTTAAAAGAAGTATTTGCTTTATATGCTTCTCTCTGTCAAAAAAAAGAAATTAGTCTCCCATCTTCTCCTCCCTATAAAGATTATATTGCTTGGCTACAACAACAGGATTTAAACAAAGCTAAAATCTTTTGGCAACAAGTTTTTAAAGGATTTACAGAACCAACTCCACTTCCTATTAGCAACTCTTTTAAATCCACTTCTAACTATCAACAAAAACAAATTTCATTAAATCCTAAACTCTCAGAATCTTTAAATACTTGGGCGAAACAGAATAGACTTACCCTAAATACAGTTATTAATGGTGCTTGGTCTTTGCTTTTGAGTCGATATAGTGGTGAACAAGAAATTGTTTATGGAACAACAGTTTCTGGTCGTCCTACAACCTTCTCAGGAGTTGAAGAAATGGTAGGAATTTTTATCAATAGTTTGCCCGTCAGAGTCAATATTTCTCCTCAACAACAACTGATTCCTTGGTTGCAAGAAATACAGTTACAACTGCTCAAAATTCGTGATTTTGAATATACTCCTTTGGTCAATATTCAACAATGGAGTGAAGTCCCCCAAGGAAAGTCTTTATTTGATAGTTTGGTTGTCTTTGAAAACTATCCTGAACCTCCTCAAACAGAAGATATTGACTTAACAATAGATGAAATTAATTACCGAGAACAAAGTAATTATCCTCTCGCTTTACTGGTAGTTCCGAAAGTATCATTAAAATTAATTTTAATCTATGATGGAAATCGTTTTGATTCTGGGATAATAACTCGAATGTTAGCTTCTCTAGAAACTTTATTACAAGGATTTTTTGAACATCCTAATAGTAATCTTATTGACTTACCTATATTAACCGAAGCAGAAAAAAATCAACTCCTTTTAGAGTGGAATAAACCTCAAACAAAAATAGGAAAAGATGTTTATATTTATGATTTATTTAAAGAACAAGTCAAGCAAAATCCCCATGCTGTTGCTGTTACCTTTGAGAATCAATCTCTAACGTATCAAGAACTAAACCAAAAAGCTAATTGTCTAGCTCATTATTTACAATCTTTAGGTGTTGGGTCTGATGTTTGTGTCGGCATTTTTTTAGAACGTTCTTTAGAAATGGTGATAGCAATTCTTGGTATTCTTATTGCTGGTGGTGCTTATGTTCCTTTAGATCCAGACTATCCTCAAGAAAGATTGATTTATATTTTGCAAGATACTGAAACTGCTATAATTTTAACTCAGCAAAAACTGCTCAATTTGTTGCCCAAGACCCCGTCTTTAACGACGGGGTTTAATATACCCACTTTTTGTTTAGATACAGATTGGCAAAAAATAGAAGACAATGAGGATTTAAAATCTTCACTAATTAACCTAAAATCAAATGACTCTCTTGCTTACATCATTTATACATCAGGTTCTACAGGTAAACCCAAAGGAGTCTTAGTAACGCACAGTAATCTTGTTCATTCTACAACAGCCCGAATTCAGTATTATAATCAATCCGTTGGTAACTTTTTGTTACTCTCTTCCTTTGCTTTTGATAGTTCAGTTGCCGGAATTTTTTGGACAGTATGTCAAGGAGGAACTCTCGTTTTACCAAAACAAAAATTAGAACAAGATATACAAGCATTAGCAACCCTAATTTCCCGTGAGCAAATTACTCATACCCTCTGTTTGCCATCTCTTTATAACTTATTATTAACCTATACGAAAAATACAGAACTTGAATCTCTAAAAGTCGTCATTGTTGCAGGAGAAGGGAGTTGGCAATCGCTTGCTACACTACACCATGAAAAACTTCCAGATACCTCTTTATATAACGAATATGGTCCCACAGAAGCAACAGTTTGGAGTAGTGTCTATCAAGTACCAAAAACTATGGAAAGTTCAACTATTCCCATTGGTAAACCCATTGCCAATACACAAATTTATTTACTCAATAATCTTCAACAGTTAGTTCCTATAGGTGTTCCAGGAGAAATCTTTATTGGTGGTTCAGGAGTTGTTCAAGGATACTTAAATCAACCAGAAAAAACGAATCAGCAATTTATTCCTAACCCCTTTAGTCAAGTGGAAGGAGATTATTTGTACCGAACCGGTGATCTTGCGCGTTATCTTCCAGACGGAAATATAGAATTTTTGGGACGAGTCGATCGCCAAGTAAAAATTAGGGGTTATCGGATTGAGTTAGGGGAAATTGAAGATATACTCAAAGAACATGAAACGGTTCAAGAAGCAGTATTAGTAACTCAGTCCATTCAACCGTCTTCTGACTCTGATAGTGTAGAGAGTTTGGTCACACAATTGTTAACATTGCATGAAGATCAAGTAAAGCAATTGCTGATTAATATCGAGGAAAATGATTAAAAATGGCTCATATTGTTTGCATCACTGGTGGACTGACAGGAATATTTAACGCGAGTATTGCATTGGTTAAGCACTTGGAACAAGCAGGTCATCATGTTACCTACGCTAGTCCTAAAGACTGGTCTGATCTAACGAATCAATATAATATACCCTTTGTTCAACTTGATCCTTGGATATTTGATTGGCAAGAACCCCCTCTGAGTCGCTGGCAAAAATTTCGGCAACTCAGAGAACGAAGAAATCAAGGAATAAAAGCATTGGGTGTCGAGAATTTTGTAGAAACAATTAAGGAATTAAAACCCGATCTACTGCTCATTGATATGGAAATGCACCCCCATATTATGACTGCGGTTGCTAACAAGCTACCAGTCGCACTTTTATGTCAGTTTTTATCAATTTGGAAGCGACCTCATTTACCTCCTATTCACACTAATATTATTCCAGGTAAAGGGTTGCGAGGACAATGGTTTGGCATTGAATGGACTTGGTTCCGCTATGGTTGGACAAAATGGCGAGAATATCAGTCCGAACGTTGGCAAAAGATGGGAGTTGATCGAATTTCTGTCTTGCGTTGTTATGCTAAGAAAATAGGCTATCCCTTCAGAGAAAGATTCGGGTTTAAGCAGTCTCTTGTCCCTTATCCCCATAAGGCCATTCCTGTTCTCTGTTTCAACGCTTTAGAGTTAGATTATCCCCACGTTCCGCATCCTTCAATGCACTATATTGGACCAATGGTTTACGAAAATCGTCATGAATCAAACGTTGAACCCAGCACTTATAAAAGTCTAGAGCAACTCTTTGAAAAACGTCAATTAACTGGGAGTTCACTAATTTATTGTGGTTGTAGTAGCTTTAATAGAGGGAATCAAAGATTTTTAAAAAAACTTATAGAAGCAGTATCAAATTGTTTACAATGGGATTTAGTAATAGGAGTTGGTAATCAGCTAGACTTGAATCAATTAGGTTCTCTTCCTTCTAATGTATATGCTTTTAATTGGACCCCTCAAATTCAAATACTTAAACACGCAGACTGTGGGATTATTAATGCTGGGATTAATAGTATAAATGAGTGTCTTTACTTTGGTGTGCCTATGTTAGTTTATTCTCTGCGACGTTATGATCAAAATGGAAATGCAGCCCGCATCGCTTATCATGGCCTTGGTATTACTGGTGATATTCAACAAGATAAACCTACTAAAATTAGACAAGATATTGATAATATTTTAAATAATCAGTCCTATAGGATACGAGTTAATCGTATGCGTGATTGTTTTGATCACTATAAGCATAAGAGTGTTGCGGTTCAAGTCGTGAAAGATTTATTAAATGAACATAAGTAGAAAAAAGATATAGCCTTTCTCGGACTCATGAGGTACACCTAATACCGAACTCCGAACTCCGAACTCCGAACTCCGAACTCCTAAAACTAGAAAACTCTGTACCTCACAAGTATGAGAAGTGCTATATATTAGTCTAGAAAACTAGAAGATTTTTAAACAAAATTATGAACAATCAACAAAAAGAAAAAGAAATTCTTTTAGAGGAATTTAGCACAGTTGCAAAATCTGTGGGATATCCAGTTACCAGCTTGCATAATATCAAAAATATTTTTAGATTATGGTTAAGCTTTCATTTTACCCAATTAATGATCAAAACTGGATTTAATCGCCGTAAAATAGCAAATTTTTCTCAAAATTCACCTCTTATTTTAAATATTGGCTGTGCAGGAAATGAAAAAGAAGAATATATTAACGCCGATGTATTTCGTGTCTTCGGTGATTGGGGTTTTGCTAGTATTAGACGGTTTTTATTTGGGAATAGGGATAAGACTAAGTATGATTTGTTTTTGGACTTAACTGTTCGAGATATTGATTTATTAGAAATTGCTGATTTTATTATTCTTTCTCATGTTTTAGAACACATCCATCCTCAATATACTCTAATTACTTTGAAAAATTGTTTTGATTATCTAAAAATAGGAGGGTATATACGGGTTGTTGTTCCTTATCTAGAAGCTTACAATAATTCCTTTGATTTACCTCAATGTCAAGAATCAACCAATCCGATCTTAGCTAAAAATAAGTTGATTTATGGATGGGGTCATTGTTTTATGTTTGCTCCAGATTTATTGAAAATATTGTTAGAAGAAGTTGGTTTTTCTGAGGTAAAACAAGTTGATTTCGGTTCAGATATTTTAGGAGAAAGTGATTTAGAAATATATCGAAAAGAATCTATCTATATAATAGGAAAAAAATAATTATAAAAGATAGGAAAAGTAAAAAAAATGAAAATTCAATGTTGACCAATAAAGTCATTCATTTAATTTAAAATCCCCATCTATACCTTTTCTCGGACTCATGAGGTACACCTAACTCCTGCCCCCTGCCTCCTGCCTCCTGCCTCCTGCCTTTCACCTTCTGCTTTCTTTTAAAGCCAACATCAAATTCAGATAAATATGGAAAAACGTTGTAAAAATCAAAATCCCATTTTTATTGTAGGAATGCCAAGATCAGGCACAACTTTAATGCGTTCTTTATTATCAGCACATCCTAATATTGCCATCGCACCAGAAACTCACTTTTGTAAAAATTGGTTCAAACCCTATCAACATTTAGATTTGAATCAACCAGAACAATTTGAGACTTTTTGGCAAACGCTTTGTCGTAGTAAAATGTTTGAATCTTTTGGATTAAATGCTGAAAAAATCCAGACAAATCTTTTAGTCGATGGAAATATAAACCATAAAACTGTTTTAACCGTTCTCCTTGAATCTTATGCTACGAAAATGGAAAAATTAAGATGGGGAGAAAAAACACCAGATCATTATCAATATCTAGATATTTTATTCAGATGGTATCCTCATGCACAGGTCATTTGGATGTTGCGAGATCCCCGAGCAGTAAGTTCTTCTTTAATAACTAAAAAATGGGCGAGTTCTTATATCGATGTTCATGCTCGTAAATGGTGTGAAAGTGTGGAAAATTTTAGAAAAAAATGGTCAAAAGATGAGCATATTATCTTAGTTAAATATGAATCCTTAGTACGAGAACCTGAGCAAGAAATGTCTCGTATTTGTTATTTTTTACAAGAACAGTATAGTCCCCTAATTATTTCAGAGAATCATAAATCTCCGAGTATTTTTGGGTTAAACCATAATATCGATCCGTCTGTTCAAGAAGTCTTAGCCCCCGTCCATAAAATGGCCTTAGAAAAGTGGCGGGAAAAATTATCCTCCTATCAAATTGCTGTCGTAGAACATTTAACTAGAAATGAAATGAGCAAACAAGGATATCAACCTATTACTAAGAAACTCAGTACATGGCAATCTTGGCGACTATTTCTAATTGTTAATTTACGAAAACTAAGAAATAATTTAAAATCTATTAGGAGTTAAAAATAAACAACGTTATATAATGTTACCAAAAAAAGAATTATATCAAAGAGTTAAACTTCTCTCCCCAAGTCAGCGATTAGAGCTATTACAGCAAATTCGTCAGCTTAAAGCGCAAAAGTCACAATCAGTATCTCATCAAAGATTAATAGCTTATGTTGTTCCTCAACCTTCTGTTACTGATGTAGATACTTCGATCTTACGGGACTATCTGAAAACAAAACTACCTAATTATATGGTTCCAGCCGGAATTATATTCTTAGAAGCATTACCCCGTACTGCTAATGGGAAGATTGACGCGAAAGCACTACCCGAACTGCAATCAGCAAATTTTAACTCCCATCAATCAACTCCCCCAGAAACGTCCATAGAAAAGACACTAGCTGAGATTTGGAGCGAAGTTTTAGCACTTGATACAATTGGTATTCATGACAACTTTTTTGAGCTAGGAGGGGATTCTATCCTCAGTATTCAGATTACCTCCAAAGCAAGAGAAGCCGGACTAAGATTCTCTCCTAACCAGCTTCTTGAGCAACCGACTATTGCTGAGTTAGCGACTGTTGTTAATGTTACTCCTGAAGTGATTGCTACTCAAACACCAGTGACCGGTTCACTACCACTCACTCCTATTCAACACTGGTTTTTTGAACAGGAGATGATTGCAGCAAATCATTGGCATCAAGCCATGTTACTAGAAATTCCCCTTGGGGTGAGTTTATCTAAAATTCAAGAAGCGATCGCAACCTTGTGGACTCATCATGACGCTTTAAGACTCAGTTTTAGCTATCATTCAACGGGTTGGCAACAAACCAATACAGATGTAGGAAACCCACCATCCTTAGTTGAAATAGACATTTCCCATTTGAGTCAAACAGACCAAATCAAAGCAGTTGCTCAATACGGTACAGATATCCATAGTGCCATGAATTTAGCTGAGGGTAAACTGATGGGAGTTGCCCATTTTATCCGAGGTGGAAATCTATCTAATTGGTTTCTCATCAGCTTACATCATTTAATTGTAGATACAGTTTCTTGGCAAATTTTACATAACGATTTAGAGAAATTATTAAACCAAAATAATTACCCAACATCACTACCAACAAAAACAACTTCCTTTAAAACTTGGGCTGAAATTCTTACGTCTCAAGCATCTCAGCGACAGTCTCAAGCTGATTTTTGGTTTAAGCAAGTTGAGTCACCCTTCATTCGTTTACCACGAGATTATTCCGATACACCACTATCAACTGAGGGGACTGTAGAAACAGTTAATGTTCATCTTAATTCCCAGGATACTCAAGCTTTGCTGCAATCAGTACCAGCTATTTACAACACACAAATTAACGATATATTGTTGAGTGCATTAGCACAAACATTGCTTCAATGGAGTACGCTAAAAGCAGGAAATATTCGTATTGATCTCGAAACCCATGGCCGTGAACAGATTGTATCTGACATCGATTTATCGAGAACCGTAGGTTGGTTTACGATGGTTTATCCCTTGAAGCTAGAATTCACTCATAGTGATGACTATGGAATAATGATCAAATCTGTGAAAGAACAAATTCGACAAATTGGCGATCGTGCTATTGACTATGGAATTTTACGTTATTTAGGTGATAAAACCATAAGTCAACGATTAGCTAAAGCACCGAGATCAGAAGTATTATTTAATTATTTAGGTCAACAAAATACTATAAATAAACACACACATATTCCAATCATTCAAGATATTTCTCTGGGTCAGCTAAGAGATATAAATAATAGTTGTAGCTACTTGTTAGAAATTAATGCTTGGATTGCTGATAAACAACTTCAACTTGATTGGCTCTATGATAAACACATATATCAATCAAATACCATTAGTACAATAGCAAATAACTATCTCAGTACACTCAAAGCCATTATTTTACATTGTCTAACTAGGGATGAAATTGGTTTTAGTCCCTCTGATTTTCCTGATGCGGAACTTACTCAAACTGAACTAGATGAATTTATCGATAACCTGAGTTCTATATAAGGAAATTTATAGATAAATTGTCAAAATAAGAGGTATAAAACACTTATTTTTCTTTTAAAAATCCTCAACTCCCAACTCCGAACACCTAACACCGAACTCAGTCTAATAACATTACATAAAATTTGATATGGATAAACAAAACATCGAAGCTATATATACTCTAACTTCTTTACAACAAGCATTTTTATGGCATAGTCTGCAAACTTCTTCTCAAGAAGGATTACTGCACGTCAGTTGTGATATTTATGGAGAACTAAACCCACTTTTGTTAAAGCAAGCGTGGGAATTTGTCTTCAGTCTTCATCCAGCATTACGCACTTCCGTTCATTGGCAATCAAGTAAACAACCGCTTCAAGTTGTTAGTCGTCAGATAACATTACCTTGGGTTCAACTGGACTGGCAAGGAAAAGAAAATCAAGATTTGATTCTAGCAGAGTTTCTTCTAGAAGATCGTCCTAAAAGTTTCGATTTTACCCAAGCTCCTATAAGTCGTATTTCTCTAATTCAACTGACTGATTTAAACTATAAATTGCTCTGGAGTTGTCACCATTTGATGTTAGATGGTTGGTCTAGTGCAGTGGTACTAAATCAAGTATTTTATAGCTATGAAATATTACTCAAGGGAGACTCTCCTTCAATCTTAAAACCACAAACTTATCAAACTTATATTCGTTGGCTCAAAGAACAAGACGAAACCGCCGCCGCTAATTTCTGGCAGAAAAACCTTGAAGGTTTTACAAATACTACCCCTCTACCCATTTCTCAAACAGAAAATAATAATCCCTCTGAAACTGAAAACCTCTCAATCACTATTTCAGAAAAAACCACCCAAGAACTAGAACTATTTTTGCGATCGCATCAACTAACAGTTAATACTTTAGTCCAAGGGAGCTGGGCTTTATTACTCTATCTTTATAGTGGCAAAACTGATGTGTTATTTGGAGCAACAGTATCAGGGAGACAAGCTGATTTAGTGGGAATTGAAAATATTGTTGGTTTATTGAACAATGTTCTGCCTGTTCGCTTACAAATTACGCCAGAAGAAAATATAATTTCTTGGTTAGAAAATTTACAAACTAAACAAACTATAGCTAGTAAATATGCCTATGCCTCTTTAATTCAGATTCAAACTTGGACTCAACTATCGGGTTCATTATTTGATAGTCTATTAGTCATTGAAAATTATCCCATGAAAATAGGTGGCTCAAGCAAAAGTTTACAAGTAGATAATTTTAAATCAGGTATTATTAGCACCTATAATTTAACCTTAATAGTGATACAAAAAAATGAGCTTACTGTTACTTTATCTTACAAAGTAAACTATTTCACTCCTCAAATTATTCAAACTTTGTTAAAGCAATTTGCAGAAATTTTAACCAATATTCTTCAAAATCAGTCAAAAGCGATCGCAGATATTTTGCCATTACCTGAATTAGTAATTAAAGAAAACCAATCTTCAAAAATTACATCCCCTTCCACCCCTTACCAAAACCTTAGTAGAGAACAACTAGAAGGTAATTTTTTAGCTCCAGAAAATCCCACAGAACTTAAACTCACTCAAATATGGGAATCTATTTTAGGGGTTAGTCCCCTAAGTGTTGAAGCCAGTTTTTTTGACTTAGGTGGAAATTCTCTAATGGCAGTACAGTTATTTAACCAAATGCAGCAACAACTTAACTGTACACTACCTCTAGCTACTTTATTTCAAGCACCCAATGTTCGCAAATTTGCTCAATTACTTAATCAGGAGCAACCGATTTCGTCCTGGACAAGTGTTGTACCCATTCAAGTCAATGGCTCTAAATTACCATTCTTTTTTCATGGTGGTTCAGCCGATGCTCTAACATGGGCTAGATTTTCTAATTTGTTAGGTTCAGATCAACCTTTTTATGCGTTACAACGTCCTGATCTCAATAGTGGAGAGATTTGCAACGATACAGTTGAAACCCTGGCAGAAACTTGTGTTAAGGAAATACGAATGATACAACCCAAAGGACCTTACTTGATAGGAGGACATTGTTTTGGGGGTGCAGTTGCATTTGAGATCGTTCAACAACTTCAATCTCAAGGAGAAGACATTGCAAGTCTGATTTTGATTGATGCTTATTGTCCTAATTCTTTCTCTATCAATGTTCTCAGTGAAGTTCAAACCAAACTGCAACTGGGACTCTTTTGGTTCAGGAAAAACTATTATTATCATGGTGGTTGGGATAAAATTAAACTTTTACCCAATAAAGTTTGGCAAAAATTAGCAAAACAAGCACAATCTTTCCCAATCATTAATAATGAAGAGACAGAGAAAAATATCGTTCCTGAAATTCCGCAAAATTCCCCTAATGTTGATCAAACCACTAAACCAATGATACCTTATGAAAATCGATATGCCCTTGCTCAAGCGGCCAATGAAATTGCTGCAAATTCATATTTCCCTCAACAATATTCAGGGAAAGTCAAACTTTTTCGGGCAGAAGTTCAAACATTAGACTGGCACTTTGGTTTTCCTCTGGGTTGGCAGAAAGTTACTAAGGAAGAAATTGAAATTACAACTATTCCTGGTTTTTTTGGTAATTTGTTTAATCAAGAATCTGGATTATTACTCGCTGAACAAGTTAAAAATTATCTTTTGATATTAGGCTAAAATTTCTTATAACCTGAGTTGGATATAACTCACATCTTGCATTAGAACAAGAATACTTAATAAGTAGAGGCAGAAGGCAGGGGGCAGGAGGCAGGAGGGGAGAAAAAAGTTGAAAAATAAGATTATTTAGCTTTTAAA
>JAAUYK010060195.1_pt1 | contig 20195 bp, 15 predicted proteins | sample 7278021 | NCBI WGS metagenome assembly JAAUYK01 (sample SAMN14350223, study PRJNA611818) | marine sediment metagenome | isolation source: surface marine sediment (1.8m) | place: French Polynesia: Moorea | collected 2018-08
CTGTTCGCGCAGGGGCTCGACCAGCTCCCTGAACTCCTCGACCAGCTCCCTGGAGATCTCGGCGAAGTTGTTGACGAAGTTGAGCGGGTTCTTGATCTCGTGGGCGATGCCTGCCGTGAGCTGTCCGAGCGAGGCCATCTTCTCGGATTGCACCAGCTGCTGCTGCGCCAAGGTCAGCTTCGCCAGGGCCGTCTCGGCCTGCTCCTTGGCCAGCCGCAGCTCCGCCTCCGCCTGCTTCAGGTCGGTGATATCGTGGCCCTCGGGCACGATCAGAGTGACCTCGCCGTTCTCGCCCCTGACCGGCCTCGCATGAAAATCGATGACGCGTTCGTCGCCGTCGGGCGTGGGGTGGGTCGCCAGGAACTGCACCGCCTCTCCATCGGCTGCACGCTCCACCGCCCGCCTTAGCCGTAGTTGGAGATCCGGATCGTGAGCCCACCATGGACAGTCCCAGAAAGGCCGCCCCACCACGTCCTCTTTGCCGGCGTCGATCATGTCTAGGGCGGCGGCGTTGGCCTCGATCAGGGTTCCGTCCGGCTTCAGGAGGCCCTGAAGGTGGGTCGCAGCGTTCAAGGTCGCCTTCGCCCGCATCTCGCTTTCACGCAGCGCTTCTTCGGCCCGGTTGCGTTCCTTGATCTCCGCCAAGAGGGACTCGTTGGTCTCTTGCAGCGCCGCGGTTCTTTCCTCGACCCGCAACTCAAGGTCGTCGCGTGCGCGTCGCAGCGCATCCTCGGTGTTTTCTTGGACCGCTTGCAGCTTGTTGAAGGCTTTCACGACCTTACCCAGCTCGTCGCTGGCGGCCCAGTCGACCCGTTCGCGCCCGCCACCCTTGCGGATTCTTTCGATCGACTCCTGCAACAGTGCCAAGGGCCTTCCGACCATTCTGTTCGTGACGAGAATTGTGGCGCCGGTCAACGCCGCCAGGAGCACGAGCAAGACGATCGCATCTTCGGCCAGTCTGTCCTTGATCGTGCTACGGATTTCCCGATCGTGCGCGATGATCTTGATCGACCCGAGCGCTTGCGGGCTTGCCCCGTCCCGAAAGACAAGAGACGCCTGTGCAGAGAATTCAGCGCTCTTTGGCGGCGTATCGATGTCGCCTATCGACGAGATCAGAAATCCAGTGCCGTCGGTGACAACAGCTCCCTGTACGAAGGGCAGCTTCCCGACTTCTTCCAGGAATGTGTCGATCTTGTCGGTATCGAGCTCCCACAGCGCCGCCGTGATCGGCACGCTTTGAGTCTTTGCCAGCTCCTGCAGATCGGCAACGAGGTCTCGGCGCTGGGCGAAGTACTCCCGTGTCACGAGGGCCGAGAAAATGCCGACGAGCGCGGTCCCGATGATCAGGAGATAAAGTGCCAGGAGCTTGGCACCCAGTCTGGTGAGTCCGAACACCTTCATTTCAGGCCGGCCATCTCATCGTCGCCAATCGAACAGGACCGTTTCAAGAAATTCACTACGGTTCACAAGAGTTAAGTCAATCGTATGTGGCGCGCATTGTTTCGAACCATTTTGTATCTCGAAGCTGCGCCGATGTTGACCAGAAGCACTCGACCAACTCGCGGTGATCTTCGTAGAAAATCTTGGAGAACATCACATATCCGACTCTTTTCTGAATGGGCGATTGTAGCTTGATGAGGCGCTCCGCAAGGTCAGGATGCTGGTCGAGAATGGGATCGACGTTGTCCTCGATCGCAACGGTGGCATCGACACGTCCGTTTGCCGTCATGCGTAGCATGGTCAGTTCACTTACGACTTCATAGACGTTGGCGCCACGCGCTTTGAGTTCCGGAATGATTGAGGCCTCTCTCTCTGCCGCAACCGTATGCCCCTGGAGTTCATCGCCTTCTGCCAGAGCCGCTTTGTTGGCGTCTTTTCTGACATATGCAACGTAGGCGTATTTCTTCGATGCCCGATCTTCATCGGGGTTTCCGTTTTTGAGTGGATAAGCCCCATACTCGGCCCGGTCCGACTTGTAGCTGCTATTGAATGCGGCCTGGATTTCTCCCCTCTCAACCATCTGGAGGGCGCGGGACCAGGGCATGAAGGCGAATTCGGCCTTCGCTCCACAGTCGCCAGCCGCGCGTTTCGAGAGCTCGACGAACCAGCCCGGCTTCTCTGCCGGGAGCTTTCCCTCCGCAACCCTGACCCTCTCGTTAGGCGAGTTCGTGGTTGCCAGGACCATTGTGGTTTCATCACCGGCCGTGGCAGCTTGGGGAACGACAAGAAAGGCAACCAGCGCACCGCCGACAACAAGGCTCGAGGCGCGCCCAGGATCCGAAAGCGCAGAGCCTGCTTCGCGGCATCGCATTTCGTGATCTTGAAACATGGAACCCTCCCGCGTGACCAAGCCAGCGGCGCACAGAAACGGACGGATCCTTGCTGACGTTGCACTTGCCCTCCATCCAGCAAGTTCAACCAGCGAGGGTGCTCCGCACGCCGATCGCGTTGGGCCGGGGCCTCTTCGGTGGTCCAGTTCCAGATTTGCTGCCCAGTCAGGTAACTGACCCGCAGTCGGCCGGCCCGCTCCATAGCCTAGGCCGGCCGGAATGCGGGAGGCAAGTTGGCTTGTTGGGCTGAAGGACGGGAAGGTTGGGTCTTGCGCCTTCATCCAAACTGCTCGGCGACGTCGGTTGAATGAGGCAAAGCGATTCCCACTGAGCGAGCTACGCGTCGCTGGGACCGCCCTGCCGTGCAGCGGCCCAATCGCGGCGGCCCGCTGACTACGGCCCGGCCGAGCCTGAGGACTTGAGGCGCGGAGCCGCGAAATCGAGCTCTGAAGTTGGCGGGCTCTCATGCTCGATACTCGCGCCGTCCGCGCCTCGCGCCTGCCGAAGAAAGACTCCTTGCTCTTGGTCCCACCGCCACCCCTCCAGCCGTCGGCCGGTGAGTGGGTGTGCAGCGGCCGCTGGTCTATTCGCGGCCCGAGCTACTGCACGCACTTGCCAAGCTGGGACTTTTTCTGTTGCCGGGCGTAGAAGTCGGAGACGCCGATCTCGAAGGCGCTCACGTCGTCGGTATCGCTGCCGAAGCCGCCGTCCCATACGCCGGCCTGATAGGCGCCCTGAGCGGCCAGATAGCAGGACTCCATCCGGGCCTGCCGCTCCGGCGAAAAGCCATCGGCGTCGGAATGCCAGGCATCTGTTTCCAGGCTGAGGAACGAGCTATCCAGATTCAGGACCGCACCCGCCTCGACCGCCGGCTCGGTCGGAAGCGCCGGCTCCACCTGAACTGGCGGCTCGGCTTCGAGTGCCGCTTGCTGCAGCGACTGATCCTGGGCCTTGGCTGCAGAGATCGGGGCAATCACCGCCAAGCCCAGCAGGACCAGAGAGACCTTGGTGATCGCTTGCATCTTGCTGGACAGATCGAAACGGTTCATCGGTAACCCCCCTTTGGTTCCGCGGCGCCCGTATTCCTCACTTCTCCGGGCTAACCGCGCCTCATTTCCTGAACTGAAGTCTGCGCCAAGGCCTGGGCGGCTTGTAGTTTCTAACCGTTAGAAACGTAGCCAACGGACGTTAGAAACCGCGCCCGCCGTGAAACGCCACGACGGTGATTGGGTGACGCAAACCGCGCCGGGCGCTGATCAGGCCGCGACTTGGTAGCGGCGGTACTCGCTCGGCGTCACTCCGGCCCAGCGCCTAAAGGCCCGGGTGAAGTGGGCGGAGTCGGCATAGCCGAGCTCCATGGCAACATCCGTGATGCGGATCTCGGAATCCTGGAGCAGGCGGGTCGCCGCCTCAAAGCGGGCCTGATCGACAATCTGGACGTGGGCGAGACCGCACTTGGCCAAGCGGCGCTGCAGCGAACGCACGGAGAGGCCCGTGATCTCGGCCATCATCTCGACCCGCGGCGGGCCCTCCTGCTTCAGCAAGGCCGCGGACAACTGGCGCAGCGAGCCGCAGAACTTCGTGGACGGCGCCGTATCCCAAAGCCGGGTTTCCTGCGCCTCGCTGACCTCGCCCGGCGTCCGGCGGTGCCGCAGGGGTAGCGCGAGGCAGCCGCGCGGCATGGCAATGGCCGTGAACTTCTGCCCGACGCGGATCTCCGGGTCGCCGAGCGCGTCTTTCAGTTCCTGCCCCGGCGCTTCCGGGGTCTGCAGGCGGACCTTGGCCGGCTGCCAGGATGGGCCCGCACCAAGGCGCACGTAGTCGATCAGCCGGGTCAGAACGTATTGCTCGAACTGCGTACGGCCGAACTTCGGTCCGCGGAACTGGCTGCGGCACAACCAGATCTCCTCGCCCGCCGGGATCAGCCAGAGACGGGCGTCCGAGGTATGCAGGTGGATCAAGCGGCAGCTTCTCTCCAGGGCCTGCTTGACGGTGGGCGCGCTCGAAACCACGGTGCCGTAGGAGCCCAGGGTGGCGATGCTGCTCTCCAAGCCGACCTGAAGCCCGAACATCCGGTTCCCCAATGATCGGGCGGCCTGTCCCAGCAGCGCATAGATGTGGCGCGTGGGGATCAGGTCGTCGGGGTCGCAGAAGTGCCACATCGGCAGCCCGAGCTTCTCGAGCAAGCGTTCGGCCGACACGCCAATCCGCTCCAGTGCATCGGTGGCATGGATTATCTGACTGGCCCGTGTGAGAGCGATGGGTTCCATCGAAGTCGACCCTCCCTTGGTTCCGCCGCGCCCGTGTCTTTTTCCTTGTTCCACGGGCTGCCCGCGCCTTGCTGGCTGGGTTGGAGTCTGCGCGACGGCCGGGGCGGCTGGTAGTTTCTAACGGTGTGAAACGTTGCTATTCTGGGCTAGAAGCCGTGCACGACGAGAACTGTCGCGACGTGAAATGGTAGTCTGAATCGGGCCTGGCAGCGTACGAGGGGATACGAAAGGAAAGTTGGGGCGCGGGTCGCCCCGGCGAGGGGATCGATGACAATCGAGAGACAGGGGGGTATCTCGCAGGCTGCACCGGGCGCTCAGCCGCCCACTGACGCCGTTCTAGCCGGTCTTGAGCGGATAGCCGCCAGTCCCGACTTCGTACGATCCAAGCGGATGAGGGAATTCCTCCGCTATCTGGTCGAGGCGAAGCTGAGCGGCGAGGTCGACCGGTCCAAGGAGTTCTCGATCGCGGTCGACGTCTTCGGCCGGGACGAGAACTTCGATCCGCAGACCAGTTCGCTCGTCAGAGTAGAAGCCGGCAGACTTCGGCGCACGCTGAAGCAGTACTACCTAACCCACGGAAAGGACGATCCCCTCAGGATCGAGATCCCCAAAGGCAAATACGTGGCCGAATTCCGCATGGTCGGCGATCGCGGGAACCAGCCGGCGTCCCCCGTTGAAAGTTCCGCTCCGGCGCCTGCCCCGGTCAAAGCCGGTGACGGCGGCCAGGCCGGGCCGGCCGCTGCCGCCGCGACCCGGAAGAGGGCCACGAACGGCTCCAGGCCGCCGACCATCCTAGTGGTCGACGACGAACCGCAGGTCGAGGCCCTGATCACGCAGAAATTCCGTCGTCGGGTTCGCGACGGTAGCCTGTCATTTCTCTTCGCGCATGACGGCGAGGAGGCCCTGGACACCCTGCTCCGCACCTCAGACATCGACATGATCCTGACCGACATCAACATGCCGCGCATGGACGGCCTGACCCTTCTGGATCATCTGCCCGAGGTCAACCCGATGCTGATGGCGGTCGTCGTCACGGCCTATGGCGACATGCCGAACATCCGCACGGCGATGAACCGGGGCGCCTTCGATTTCATCACCAAGCCGATCGATTTCGACGACCTCACCGCGACCATGGAGCGCGCGCTCGCGCAGACGACCATCCTGCGCGAGGCGGCCGTTGAGCACGACCAGCTGCTCGGCCTGCGCCAGGAGCTGACGATCGCGCGGGGCATACAGAGCTCGCTCTTGCCGGACCACCTGCCGCAAGAGCAGCGCTTTGCCGTCCATGGCCGGAGCAAGCCCGCCGCCGAGTTCGGCAGCGACTTCTACGACGTCTTCCCCATCGACGACGACCGCTGGGGCATCCTGATCGGCGACGCCTCGGGCCGGGGCATCGGCGCCGCGCTCGGCATGGCGGTCTCGCGCACCGCCATCCGGACGGCGGCCCTGACCGGGCTCTGCGTGAAAAGCAGCGTCGCACGCCTGAATGACCTGCTCTCCGAGCATTCCGGATCGGAGATCCTGGCGTCGCTGTTCTTCGGGACCTACGACGCGGCGACGGGGACTCTGGCCTATGTCAATGCCGGCCATCAGCTGCCCTACGTCCTCCGGGCCGGGGGAGAGCTCGAAATCCTGTCCGGCGAACCGGGTTCGCCCGCCGGCCAGCGGACGGAGGCCACCTACACGGCGCACGAAACGACCCTGGCCCCGGGCGAAAGCCTGTTGCTTTACACCGACGGCGTGCCCAGGGCCTTCGATGGCGACCACCGGCAGTTCTCCATCGGGCGGCTGGAGGAGGTGCTGGGCGCCGGATTCGAACTCTCGTCACAGGACCTGGCCGAGCGCGTGCTGGTGGCGGTCGAATCCTTCGTCGGCGGGGCCGAGCAGACGGACGACATCACCTGCATGGCGCTCAAACGACTCGCATAGGGCGTTTTCCGATCAGATGGAATCGCTTTGCGATCCATCTGGCCGGATGTAACGCCCTGACCTTCAACGCTAGCGCAATACTCCCGGCCAGACGCGAACGCGTCTGATCGAAAAGTGCGCTAGTCAGAAGCGCTCGGCCGCACCAGTTAGGATCTTCGCCTAGCGGAGGACGGGTTGCCGGCGTCCTTTCTCAACGACTCCCGAGCCCGGCCCCGGCCCGGCGGCCACACATGTCAGTTCAAGAGCTGCCACTTCTTGCCAAGCTCTTCGAAGAAACCGCGTTCCTGCTTGAGGGCGATCCAGGTGTTCACGTAGTTGATCCAGACCTGGTCGCCCTGTGGCAGAAGCATGGCGATCGGCGTCGGCGCCTTGGGCGCGGAAACCGGAACGATCATCATCTGCGGATACTTGGCCACCAACTTGTTCGCCTCGACGTTCGAGGTGATGTGCGCATCGGCGCGGCCGGCCAGAACCTCCTGAAAATCGCGCGCCGGAGCCTCGACGATTTGGTGCTTGGCGTCCGGGAAGAATTGTTTGACCTGCTTTTCCTGCGTGGTGCCGAGGGTTGCCGCGACCGTGACATCGGCCCGGTCGAGATCCGCCCAATCCTTGAAGCGGTCGGCGTTCTTGGCAAGGATCAGGGGCACGGTCGCCAGCGAGAAGTAGCTGCTGGAATAGCCCGCCGCCTTGGCGCGTGCCGGCGACACGGAGGCCGACCCGGTCATGTGGTACTTGCCGGAGGTCACGCCGTTGACCAGCGTCTTCCAATCCGTGGGCACGAATTCGACCTCCACGCCAAGGTCCTTCGCCAGCTCGCTCATGACGTCGATGTCGTAGCCGGTGTAGCTGTTGGTCGCAGGGTCCTTCATCGTCATGGGATTCCAGTCGCCGGTGGTGCCGACCTTCAACACGCCGTTGCTCAAGACATCCTGCAACGCCGATTGCGCGTGGGCCTGCGCGGCAAGCGCGACCAAGAGGAGCGCCGCCGGGACCGCCTTCAAGAGTTTCATGGATCGCCTCCCTGCGTTGGTGCCGAACCCCGATCATCGCGTGGAACGCCGTGCATTGCAACGCACTAAACTTATTGCATGTGGCTCAACAAGGTGGTGAAGTGTCCAGACAGGGAATCTCTGGTCCGGGACCTCTAGAGCCATGCAATCCGCCGCTGCGAACCCGCTCATTCGCATTATGGAGGTGTCCAAGTACTTTGGCGACTTCCAGGCGCTCAAGGCGGTGTCGCTCGAGGTCGCGCTGGGCGAGCGCGTGGTGGTTTGCGGCCCTTCTGGGTCTGGAAAATCGACTCTGATCCGCTGCATCAATCGACTGGAAAAGCACGAGAGCGGCCGGATCATCGTCGAGGGCGTGGAGCTGAACGACACGCGTGACAGCCTGAACGCCATCCGCTCCAACGTCGGCATGGTGTTCCAGCAGTTCAACCTCTTCCCGCACCTGACGGTCCTGGAGAACCTGACGCTCGGCCCCATGCGGACGCGAAAGCTGACCAAGGCGGAAGCCCGCGACCTGGCCATGCGCTATCTCGAACGGGTGCGGATCCCCGAACAGGCCGAGAAGTACCCCCGGCAGCTATCCGGCGGGCAGCAGCAGCGCGTGGCCATCGCCCGCTCCTTGTGCATGGAGCCGCGCATCATGCTGTTCGACGAGCCGACGTCGGCCCTGGACCCGGAGATGATCAACGAGGTGCTGGAGGTCATGACGGAACTGGCGGGCAGCGGCATGACCATGATCTGCGTGACCCACGAGATGGGGTTCGCCCGGCGCGTGGCGGACAAGATGGTGTTCATGGACCATGGCGAGATCGTCGAGATGGCCGCGCCTCAGGTCTTCTTCACGCAGCCGGAGAGCCCGCGCTGTCAGGACTTTCTCCAAAAGATCCTGCACCACTAGGGCCTGGGTGATGAAAAAGGCCCTCCTATTCCTGGCACTGGCCGCTTTGTTGGGCGGTTGCTCGGACAAGTGGGGCTGGTACGTCGTCAACCCGGCGACCCTGTCGGGCGGCACCAATCTGAAGTTCCTGCTGTCCGGCCTCTATTACACGATCCTGCTGTCGGTGACGGCGATTTCCATTTCCGTCGTCACGGGACTTCTGGTGGCCTTGCCGGGACTCTCGACGAACCGCCTGCTGCGCAGCTTCAACCGATTCTATGTCGAGGTCGTGCGCGCCGTTCCCATCCTGGTGCTGATCCTCTGGGTCTACTACGGCCTGCCGCAGCTGACCGCTCTGTCGATCACCGTGTTTTGGGCCGGCGTCATTGCGCTGGCGCTTTCGGACAGCGCCTTCGAGGCGGAAATCTTCCGCGCCGGCATCCAGTCGATCGACAAGGGGCAGTACGAGGCAGCGCATTCGATCTCGCTCAGCTATGCCGACACCATGCGCTTCGTGATCCTGCCGCAGGCGATCCGACGCATCCTGCCGGCCTTGGGCAACCAGCTGGTCTACATGCTCAAGATGTCGTCCCTGGTGTCGGTGATCGGCATGGGTGAGCTGACCCGCAAGGCCAACGAGCTGGTGGTGACGGAATACCGTCCGCTGGAGATCTATACGGTGCTGGTCTTGGAATACCTGGTTCTCATCCTGATCGTCTCCGCTTCGGTCCGCTGGCTGGAACGGCGGATGCGGGCGGATGAGCGTCATTGAGAGGAAAGCTGGATGTCGGCGTGGATAAGGATGGTCGGAGACGACGAAGCGGACGCGGCGCTTCTCGAGGTCTTGCAGCTCGCCCGCTCGCCCCACGGCACGGTCGACAACGTGATGCGCGTGCACTCGCTGCGGCCGAATACGATGAAGGGCCATGTCTTGCTCTACCGGGCAGCGCTGCACGACGCGGCCAACACGCTCGAGCCCTGGCTACAGGAGACGATCAGCTCCTATGTCTCGATCCTCAACGACTGCGCCTACTCGCTGGCCAACCACTGGACCAACGCCCGCCACCTGATCGGCGACAGGGCGCGCGCCGACGAGATCGAGAAGGCTCTCCACGCCCGACGTCCGGTGCAGGCCTTCTCCGGCGCGGAGCTGGCACTGCTGCGCTACGCGGAGAAGCTCACCCTCAGGCCGGGAGAGATGGTAGAGGCGGATGTCGAGGCCTTGAGGGCGGGCGGCCTGGATGACGGCCAGATCCTCGAGGCGAACCAGATCGTCTGTTACTTCAACTACGTCAACCGCTGCCTCAACGGGCTCGGCGTGACCACCGAGGGCGACATCGTTGGTTACTATGCCGAGACGTGACGCGCTGCGGCGCTAGGGAGACCTCGACCATGGCTTACGCCCGGGCAAGAACGGTGAAGGCGGATGCGATCCCGGTGATCGACGTGACGCCGTTGCGCGACGGCTCCGACCCGCAGGCCGTCGCGCGGGCCCTGCATGCGGCCAGCCAAGGGCTCGGCTTCATCTACGTCACCGGTCACGGCATTCCGGAGGAGAGCGTCGAGTCGGCCCGGGCCGCGGCCCTGACGTTCTTCCGCGCAGCCCCGGCGGAGAAGGAAAAGGTCGGCGTCTCGGGACGACATCGCGGCTGGATCGCCCGCGGCGGCGCGAAGATGCAGGACGACGCCAAGGCGGATCTGAAAGAGAGTTTCATCTGGGGCTACCAGGATGCGGAGGGCGCCCTGTCCGACGATCATCCCCTGCGCGGCCCGAACCTCTGGCCGGCCTTCGTGCCGGAGCTCGAAGGCCACGCAATGCGGTTTTTCCGCCAGGCGCACGAGGTTGCGCAGCTCATGATGCGGGGCTTTGCCCTCGGCCTCGACCTGTCCGAAGACTTCTTCCTGCGCAGCGCTGACCGCCCCCTCAGTCGGGCGTCCTTCGTCTACTACCCCGCGCAGCCCGAAGCGATGGGCAGCCAGCAGTTCGGGGTCGGCCCACATACGGATTTCGGGGTGTTGACGGTGCTGTGCCAGGACTCCGTCGGCGGCCTGCAGGTGGAGACGGCCGCGGGCGAATGGATTCATGCGCCGCCGATCGCGGGGACGCTCGTCATCAACGTGGCCGACTTGCTGGCACGCTGGACCGACGGGGCCTACAAGTCGACACCGCACCGGGTCGTGAACAGTTCCGGGCAGGAGCGGCTGTCCCTGGTGTTGGCCTTCGACCCGAACCCCGAGACCTTGATCGATCCGCGCGAGATCTATGGCGCCGACTACGAAGCGCGGGAGCCGCCGACCACCTGCGGCGACTACCTGATATGGCGCTTCGACAAGGCCTTCGCCTACCGGAAATCCTGACGCCATGACGCAGAGCGAGACCATAGCACGCGAAGACAGCGTCGACCTGGCGATTGGCGCTGCCCTGCGCGACCTGCGGGAACGCCGCGGCCTTTCGGCCCGGCAGCTTGCGGCCCACGCGGCGGTCTCGGCGGCGATGGTCAGCCGGATCGAAAACGGTCAGGTTTCGCCCTCCATCTCGACCCTCAGCGCCTTGAGCAAAGCCCTCGACGTGCCGCTGGTGAGCCTGTTCCGGGAGACCGCTTCGGTCCACACCGACTGTACCTTCGTGAAGAAGGGTGAGGGCCTGAAATCGACCCGGATCGTCGAGGATCACGTCCACGAGTATGTCGATCTCGCCTTTCACACCCGGCGCGACCTGCAGTTCGAGGCGCGCATCGTGACGCTGACCCGCCAGGAGACGCGGCCGCCGGTCTACATCGGCCACGGCGTCGTCTTCGTCCACGCAATCCAAGGCGAAGCGATTTACGGCTACGGCCAGCAGGACTTCCGCCTGAAGCCCGGCGACAGTTTGAGCCTGGACGCCGAACTCAGCCATGGGTTCAAGAAGGTGATCACAGCCCGGTTCGTTTTCCTCACCGTGCAGGCGGAGCGGCGGCGATGACCGGCGGCGTGGCAGAAGCCCTCGGCGCGCGCAACCTGTTGATCAACTGCGCCGGGCTCGAAAAGGGCCAGCGGCTCTTGGTCGTGCACGAAGACCCGGATCTCGGCTGGTACGATCTGGACGCGCCTCTGGCCGTGGCGGCGGAGGCGGCGAAGCTGCAGGTCCCCACGACTCTGCTCGCCGTCGGCGGCCCCGGCAATTCGCCGGACCCGCGGGTCGAGGAGGCCATCGCCGGTCACGATGTCATCGTCTTTTTCGCGCGCATCGGGGATCAGGATCGCTTTGCCGAGCCGCCCCCCGGCAAGACCATTGTCATGAGCTACGCCCAGACCCGCGCGATGCTGGCGTCCGCCTTCGGGACGACGGACAACCGGGCCTTCGTCGCCCTGAAGGACGCCGTCAATTCCATTCTGCTCGCTGCGGGGGACATCGAGATCCGCTGTCCGCTCGGGACCGCCCTGTCCGGCAGGGTCTCGGAGGGCGCCAAGGCCGTTCCGCTGGATGTCTCCGTCCTGCGCTTCCCCGTCGGCGTGCCGCAACCGATCGAGGCCGCCGGCTTCTCCGGCCGGGTCGCGCTGGCGCGCTATCTGACGCCGACGGGATCGCGGGTCTACGATCCCGCCTATCTGGCGATCGACCGCCCGGTCTTCGCCGAGGTGGCCTCGGGCCGCATCGCGAGCTTCTCCGGTGACGCCGCCACTGTCGCGCGGGTCCGCGCCCATCACGAAAGGGTTGCGAAGCTGTTCCACATTGATGGCGATGTGGTTCACTCCTGGCACGCGGGCATCCACCCCGGCTGCGCCTATACGGCCAGGGCCACCGAGAATCCGGACCGCTGGTCGAACACGGCCTTTGCCAATCCGCGGTTCCTGCACTTCCACTGCTGCGGCGCCTATGCCCCGGGCGAGATCTGCTGGATGGTCCTCGACCCGACGGTGCTGGTCGATGGCCAAGCTCTATGGGAACGCGGCCGCTTGCGCGTGGCGGATTTTCCGGCGACCCGGAGCTGCCTGGGCGACTGGCCCGAACTGGAATTGCTGTTCGCCGATCCCTCCGATCAGATCGGATTGGCGGAGTAGCGTTTCACGAACTTCTTGCCCGGCCCCCGACGGTTCCGGGTCCACCCTCTCCCACGCCGTGCTTGATCTAGCGGTAAAAGAAGGCGCGTCCGGACTCGCGCAATTGTGCGACGGTCTGACCGTCGCAGCCCTTGAGTTTGGCCGCCTGGACCACGCCGTCCGCTCCGATCTCGAGCCGAAAGGCCAGCGTTCCCATGGGTGCGTAGTAGGTGGTGCCGGCGTCGTCCTGCCAAACCAGGTGGAAAACGACGTCTCCGCCTGGCCTTCCGGCTATCTCAGCCACAGGGCAGACGACCGCATCGGGGCGGTTGTCGAAGATCTGCGCACCGACCGGCGATACCGGGGCGACAAGCAGGGCCAAAGCCATCACCGGCAGGAAAAATCGGACCACCATTGGGTCGCCTCCGAACTCCATGAAGTGAAACCGAAGCAGGGTCTTTGAACGATGCAGGCTAGGTATAGGACATCGGGGAAACGACCTCAACGGAAGGCAAAGGCGCGCGCACGTCATCTCTCGCGCTGTCGCAAGGCGCCTGCCTGCATGAGTGCCGCCCGGTCACGGTAAGGACACGATGGAGAGCCGCCACCCAGCGTCAATGCGAGTTCTCTGCACGGCCATTCCGCGCCGTCCCGGCGATGCTGCCGGTAACACCGCGCCACCACCGAGCGCCGAACTTCGAGAAATTCGATTTCCTGGCGTCTTCCTCGTAGGCGGAGCAGTGCCCGCATGTACTGGAATTCCGCGGGTATCAATTGCAATTTCAGCATCAATAGTTAATAAAAATGGTTAATTTTATTTTAGTTATATTTGAAAGGAAATTGATTTTGATGCATAGTATTTGAATTGCGAGGCTGGTTTCTGGCCGTTCGTTTCGAGCGTCCAGCCGAACATTTCCGTGACGGGAGCCTTCAGCCGACTTCGGGGGAGCCATTGCAATGACAGAGAACGGGGAAGGTGTGGCCGCCCACGCTTCGGATCTCGAGTCGGACGCTGCGCAAGAGATTGGCGGTCATGGGGAGCGGGGCAGAAGCACGACTGCCGGCGCGAAGGTCTCCGGGGTTCGGCCCCGCCCGGCCGCTTTCTTCGAGCGCAGCTCCGTTTTGGGCGCCTTCTTCCGCCGCGCGGGTGACCGGCTCCGCGGTTTACGCCCGACGACCCGCGCGCAAAAGCGCGTCGCGGCCGGGCTGGTCCTCGTCCTCGGCTGGGGTTCCTTTGCCGCGGCCGGCTATTTCGTGCAGGGCATGACGATTGCCGACAACGATCGGGAGATCTCCAGCCATAGGCAGGCCTATTTCGACCTGCAGCAGAAACTCAGGCAGACGGTCGAACGGAAGGCCGAACTCGAGGCTCGCGTCGCCGGGCTGGAGGTTTCGCTGGCCGGCGAGGTCGAAAGGCGCGAGGCACTACAGAAGCAGCGCGATGCCCTGGGACACCACAGCCTCCGCTTGGAGCGAAGCCTGACCGATCTGCGCGAGTCCAGGTTGGATGTCATCGATCGGCTCATCGATCGGGTCAAGCTCGGGAGCGAGGTCATCGAAAAGACGGTCGCGATGACGGGGCTGGACGCCGGCACGCTGAACACCGACCTCACCCAGCCGAACCTCCGGCAGGGCGGTCCCCTCGTCGATGCCGGCGACAAGATCGCGGGCTTCCAACCGGGAATCGATCTCGCGGCCAGGGCGACCGAGCTCGAGCTGCTTCTGGATCGCTGGGCCGCCATGGAACAACTGGTCCGCAGCCTGCCGATCACGACGCCGCTCGACCAGTACTGGATCAGCAGCGTCTACGGGGTGCGTCGGGATCCGATCACCGGCCGAAAGGCGCGGCACCTGGGCGTCGATTTTGCGGCCGAGATGCACTCGGGCGTTCTTGCGACGGCGCCGGGCGAGGTCGTGTTCGCAGGCTGGCAAAGCAAGTACGGCCACATGATCCAGATCGATCACGGGCACGGCATCCAGACGCTCTACGGCCACCTGAGCAAGATCATGGTCGAGACGGGGGACCGTGTCGTGCACCGCCAGGAGATCGGCCTGCTGGGCAACTCGGGACGCAGCACGGGCCCGCATCTCCACTACGAGATCCGCTTCAACGGTGAGCCCCAAGACCCCATGAAATTCCTGAAGGCCGGCAAGCACATCTTCAAGGGTTGATCCGCCAGCCTTCGAAGCCGACGTCGGGCAATCTCCCCGACTCCCTCCCGGTTGCGCCAAGGTCTGCGCTTGGGCAGTGGCTCTGACCCGCGTGGCGAATTGATGCCTTCCGGGCCTCCGACTTCGTCACATCTTACCAACGATGCGAATGGGCAACTCTTTGATCAAGGGCGGATGCGTATCCTGAATTGAAGACCAGTCGTCCGGAGCAGGTCAGCGCAAAGGGCCCAAAGGTTGTGTGGTTTCGTGTGACAAGAGCCAGAGTCAGAACGGCTATGGGAAGATGAAATTCTTGGGAAAGGTGATGCCGATTTGGAACCTCTCGATCCAATCGGATCTGCTGACGAGCGGGCTGCCCGAATCGCGAAAAGTGATGCGTTGATGTTTGGAGCCGTTTTCCTGATGATTGCAGACCAAGAGGCGCATATTCGAGGTCGTTTTTTGAGGCCGCTTCGATCATGTTGTTTGGTCACTCCAGCCGGTCATTCTCTGCACTCTGCCTGATCCGATTATGGCGAGGCGCGGCCTCTCGTTTCGTGCTCAACGCGATCATCGTTGTAACGATCATGACCGTGGTGGGCGGTGCCGGCGCAAGTGGATCCGAGTCCAAGTTCCGACAGGCGCCCCTTGTGCCGCCGGACGTGTCGGTGGAATTGCAGCGAAAGGGTGTCGTACGGCTGATCCTCGATCTCGGTGCGGCTTTCACGGGCAAGAGGGTCACCGTTGCGCTTCTCGACTTTGTTGGGGAGGACGGAGAAGCGGTGTCGGTCCGCTTCCTGGCGCAAAAGGATAGCCCTTCCGAATCAGGCGTGACGTCACCTTCAGACCCGACCAAGAGCATTTCGTTCGATCATCACGGCCGGAGAATTCTTCACTTTGACACCTCCGGCCTGAAGCAGCCGGGAAGCTACATCGGCGAGGTCCAGATCTCAGCGAAGGATACGCCGGTAGAAACCCTGCTTCTCGAACTCAAGCAACCTTTCCCCAAGCTGCGGGGCACGGCTTCGGATGGAGTGCTGTCTATCAACGTTGCCGAGGAAGGGTCGGCCCTCCTGACCGTCGACACCTGGGCATCTGGCGAAGTTCGCGTCGACTTCCAGCTTTCCCAATTCGTCGGAGCGCAAGGTGATCTCCAGGCAATAGTTTTCGTCGACGAGGCCGGCAAGCCGATCGGCGAACGACGGGAAGGTGTCGCGGTCGAAGGCAGCACGGTCTTGTCGATCGATGCCAGCCGATTGAGGCCGGGCGAGACCTATTCCGGGGACCTGACGATCAGCATGGGTGGTAAGCCCCTTCCTGCAATGCCGCTCAAATTGACCCGCTTGAAAGGGCCGCAGGATGCAACTTTAAGACTCGAGGGAGCGGCAAGCGTTGTTCGTCGGTTGGAGGTGGACGACTGCTGGACTTCTTGTGCCCCGGAGAACTTGCCCCTACTGCTCTCGGAGGCAAGCAACCAATTGCCCATTGAAGGCGTATCGGTCATCAGCCCGACCTATTCGCCGCAGGATGGTAGCTTCGTCCCTTCGAGAGATTTGCGGATAACGCTGGGCCGGCAAGATGCGGACGAACAGACGGCCGAAGGCCGGACGGGTAATGCTGCGGGATTGCAGTCAAAGGCGGAATCTCGGACCTCGCCCAATCTCTTCGGATTCGATCCTGACGACACCGGAGATCGCGCTTTGCGCAGCATCGCGGCCGGAGGTCACGGTTTCCTCCATATCGCCGTTCCCGAACTTTCCCCGGGCGAGTACAAGGCAACCCTGCGCATTCTCGCGGAGAACGCAAAGCTCGACGCCCTGCCCGAGCTGGATCTGACGATTCAGATCAAATACACGGCGATCTACGGGATTGCGATCCTCTTGGCCTCGATTCTGGCCTCCTATGTGGCCACGAAGGGGCTCAAGACGCTGAAGCGGCGGATGGAGTTCAGGCAGGAGGTAGGGTCCTTACAACGATCTCTGTGGCTGCGACGCGATCAATCCGGGATCCTGCCGATCGTTCAAGCCGCCGCCACCTTGGCGCAGGTCCGCAAGGCGATCGATCGGGAGCGGGGATACCTTCACTGGTTTTCGGTTCCAAACGTATTCGAAGCGCGCCTTGCCGCGGTCAAGTCGGCCGCGCCGATCCTCGAACGTTTGAGCGCATTGGAGCACCGTTGGGAGAACTCGGGCGAGCATAGAATGATCGTCTATCGAGCGCGTCGGATTTTTCTCGGTATTGTGCGGGCCGGCGGAAAGGCCAGGCTCAATTCCGACCAGATTTCGGCGCTCGAACCGCGGGTTGAGGCTCTCGAAAAATGGGAGGATCGCACGGAACTCGAGGCCCGGTATTGGGCGAGCATCAAGAAAAGCGTCGATCCCCTGCTGTCTAAGGTGAACATCGACCTGCTGACGCTCGCAGAGGTCGCGCCCCTTCGTAAGCGACTCGAGGCGCTTGTCAAAGACCTGGATCCTGAGCCCGTTCGCGAGTCAGCTAACCGTTTGTCCCAGGAGATAAAGAGCCAGCTCGGCAGTCTTTCGCAATCCGAACGGAGCGCGGTCGGGTCCGAGCTCGACTCACTCGTCCGGGAGCTCGGCGCCGGTCTGGCTTGGATGGCGGAAGTCAAAGGCAGCCTCGACAAGGCGCTGGACCTTGTCGAGTCCATCGACAAAGACGGGGTCTCCGAGATCGATGGCGAGATCCAGGAGGCGGAAAAGCGGCTGGCGGCGGTTCCGCCAATCGAACTTCGTGCCGCTGTAGACAAGGCCGTGTCGGCTTCTCCCGATGCCGAATCCGCCACGGCCGCAACGATCACTTCTCAAGCCAACGAAATCGACCGTGTCGAGAGCCTACCGAAGCGGCTGCAAGACCAGATTGCCGCAACAAAGAACGACCTGGATGTCATCCGAAGGTCGGATCGTCAGCTCCTTCTGCCGTTGGTGGCCGCGCTCGATATGACGAGCGCGCCGAAGGATCTCTCCGCTGCGATCGAAGTGGATGAACGATATGCGACCTTGAAGATCCTCTGGGACCAGTACGAGAACGACAAGTCGAAGTTCGAGAAACTGCTCGAGATGTATCGGCAAGGCAAGGATCTCAGGGATCTTTTCGATACCGCTGACAACTGGATCTGGGAGCAGCTGAAGAGCAAAAAGTCCGAAATCACGATTGAACGCGCCGGCAGTGCGAATCTGCCACCCAAGGCCTACGAACTGATCGATCTCGAAGTCGACACGAAGGACCCGGCGATCGCCAGGAGCTACCTCTTCAACCATGGGCTCGAGTATCACTGGACCATCGTCTTCGGCACGCGAGAGGAAGATTGCCTTACGCCCAAAACGCGAGAGCCAAGGGTGTCCCAGTTTATCCCTTTGGCGGTGGACAAGAAGGTCATAAAGGTCAGCGTGGAGATCCGGTTCGCGCGGGCAAAGCCGGCAAAGGAACCGATCCTTGTCGAGCGTTACCAAGAGTTCGGCGTCCGCGCCGCAACCGAGTTTGCCAGTTTCAAAGCCTTTCAATGGGTCGAGATGACGGCGCTGTCCATAGCGACGCTGGTCGCTTTGGTTGCCGGAATGAAGACCGACCTATTTGAAGAGTTCCTTTCGTCCGGCTCCGTGCAGAGCATGCTGGGGCTCGCCGTTTGGGGCCTCGCGGCGGATCAGGCAAAGAATCTCATCCAGACAATAGGCACCTATACGGGCGCTTCCGCCACGCAATAGCCCGGGCATCCGGGCAACCCTTAGGTTTTCCAGGAAGCGGTCCACGGTCTTCAAGTCGCCGAAACACTCTGCGGCAGACCTTGGGATCCGCCTTTCTGTCCGAACCTGGTCCGCTCTGTCTTTGGGTCGGAGCTCATGCCCCTATTCCTGCGCCGGCCGGTCGCGCGCGGTCACCGACCGCCGCAGCTCCTGCGAAGGCGCTGGCGGATGGTGGAGGGCGCCGCCCCCGTCCAGCGCTTGAAGGCGCGCGTGAAGTGTCCGGGATGGGAATAGCCCAGGGCCCTGGAGATCGCCGCGACGGTCTTGTCGGTGCGGACCAGCAGGACGATGGCCGTCTCCAGGCGAATCTCGCAGACCAGCTGGTGATAGGTGAAGCCGGCGTCCAGCAGGCGCCGCTGCAGGGTGCGAACGTTGAGCTTCGCCGCCTCGGCGGCCTTGGTGATGGCCGGGTCGCCGTCTGCAAGCGCGCCGGCGATGAATTGCCGGACGAAGGCGGCCAGGTCTGGGCCGCTGAGCGAAGCGCTTCCCTTGAGCGCGATCTTGTGCCGCTTGTTCTTGGTCACCGAAGGCTCCGTGAGTAGGGGTGGTGGCGACGCCGCGCCGCCGGTCGCAAGTGAATGGGTCAAAACGTGATCTCCCCGAGGCGAGTGCCACCGAAACTCCGTCCTGGACGTGGGTTCCGCCGCTGATTTCAGGACCGCACCGGCAGCGCTATCCATCCTGGGACAGCGGGCGCGGGCACGGCCTCTCCGCGCCTGAAAAATAGGGATGAAATCCGCGCCGACATTGATTTGGCCGGACAAAGAATTGATAGTTACAGTCATGCTGCGGAGGTGACTTGGCCGGTACCGTGCTGCCGAGGCCGCCTCCGCGCCGCGTGCCGGGGTCGGGAAGCGACGATGGCCGTACTGCGCATGATCGATGCCCGCTGGGCCCGTCTCGTAGTCCAGCAGCTGAGGACGGACCGGATTCCGGTCGATCCGATCCTGAAGGCCGCCGGCCTGACGCGCCGGCAGGTCAGCGATCCCGATGCCAGGATCCCCTACAAGAAGCACGCTGCGCTCTTGTCGCTGGCGTCGGAGGCCAGCGGCGACGATTGCTTCGGCCTACGCTTGACGACCACCATCGCGCCCAAGCAGGTCGGCCTGCTCGGCTACGTTCTTCTGAACTCCGCGACCCTCGGCGATGCGCTCAAGAATCTCCTGCGCTATTTCCGGGTCCTCACCGACGCCCTGGAGTTTGAGCTCGAGGCCGACCGGGAGGAGGTCGTGGTGATTTTCAGGATCATCGACCCGCTCGTCTCGGACCGACGACATGCCGTCGAATGGGCGCTGGGCGCGGTCTATCGCGTCTTGCAGCTGATCATCCGCCGGGACATCGGTCTCGACTGGGTCGAGTTCCAGCATCCGGCGCCCGAGGAAGCTGCGACGGTGCGCCAGGTCTTCGGCGCCCCGATCCACTATGTGCAAGGCAGGAGCGCCATCGCCTTTCACCCCAGGTTCCTGGACTGTCCCATAGAGGCTGCGGACAGCGACCTGCTCAAGATCCTTCAAGATCACTGCCAGCTGATCCTGGGGTCGCGCCCCCAGGCCGACGACCTGACGTTTGAGGTGCGGCGCCTCATCACCACCCTGCTGCCCTCTGGGCAGCCCAGGATCGAGGCGGTCGCTCGCGAATTCGGCATGTCGTCGCGCACCCTGGCGCGGCGCCTGGCGGAGGACGGCCACACCTTCAAGGGTCTCCTGGACGAGGTGCGCCGGCAGCTGGCCTTCCAGTATCTTAAGGACGAGCGGATCAGCTTCAAGCAGATCGCCTACTTGCTCGGCTATTCCGAGGTCTCCGCCTTCTACCACGCCTTCCGCCGCTGGGCCGGGGCCAGCCCCCTCCAGCAC
>JAAUYK010010190.1_pt1 | contig 20170 bp, 18 predicted proteins | sample 7278021 | NCBI WGS metagenome assembly JAAUYK01 (sample SAMN14350223, study PRJNA611818) | marine sediment metagenome | isolation source: surface marine sediment (1.8m) | place: French Polynesia: Moorea | collected 2018-08
CGCCGCCCGCTCCCACCGCTGTTCCGGCGCCGCCCGCTCCCACCGCCGTTCGAGCGCCGAAGAGGAAGGTCATCGCGCTCGCCCCGCCAGTTGATAGCGGCCTGCGGCCTGCCTCGCCGGCGGCGGCGTCGGACCGCAATCCGCGGGTCGCGGCGCCAATCGCTTCGGTCGCCCGGCCGCGCGCCACCGCGCCGGTCGCAAACGATCCACTGGCCGCCGCCGCGCAGATCACGCGACGACAGGCGCAGACGCGCGCCGCGCCGGACGATGCCGGCAAGCCGATGTCGCTGCTGCCGCCCGGACTGGCGGAGACGCCCGATCCGGCCGGAGCCGGGCCCAGCGAAAGGGTGGTTCGCCCGGGACCCGAGCCGGAGGCCGGCGATCGGATCGGCCCTGTCGGTCTCGCTGCCGCGGTGCCGCGGGGCGGCGAGGCGGGCGCCGAGCCCTACCGGCTCCAGTTCGCCTCCCTGGCTTCACGATCCGATGCAGAGCGGGAGCGTGCGCGGCTGGTCGAGCGCCATTCGGATATCCTCGGCGTCTACGACCTCACCATCACCAAGGGCGACGTCGAAGGACGGGATTTCTACCGCGTCCGTTCATCGCCGCTCGACGATGGAGAAACCGCCTACGACACCTGCGTCGAGATGGCCAACCGGGGTCAGGACTGCATGGTGCTGCGCGGCGACACCGTGGTGCTGAACGGCGACTCCAGCGTGAAGGTGGCCGGCGCCATCGGCGCCGTGGCGGCGGTCGAGGCCGCTGCCGCGTCATCGGGCGCCGCCTTCGCGCCGCAGGGCGATCTGACCGTGCTCGACTTCGTGGTGAGCCGCGAGGTCGAGGACCGCGAGCCGGTCGGCAAGACCAGTGTGTTCTCGGCGGGTGAGCGCCTGGGCTACGCCTTCGCGCGGGTCCGGAATCTGGGCGCTCCGGCCAAGGTCGAGTTTCTTTGGCGCCGGGACGACCGACTGATCTCGCGCTATCGGACGACGATCGGCAGCTCCGTCCGGTGGCGCACCTGGAGCCAGGCCGAGCTTCGGCCCGGCGCGTGGCGTGTGACCCTGGTCGAGGAAGACGGGGAGGTGCTCGCTCAGGCGGAGTTCCTGGTCGAGTAGCCGACTACAAGCGTCGGAAACCGGCCGAACCACGTTTTTTCGCTTGGCCGCCGCCGCCGCGTTCGTGGTATCCGGAGACACCGGTCGGCTTGTTCGGCTCTCCGACGCGGGGTAGCGCGGCGTGACAACCTGGTTCGAAGAGATCGATACGAATGGCTTCTCGGCCAGGCTGGCGGTCGACCGCTACGTCTGCCGCACCCGGACCGAGTTCCAGGACCTCGCCATCTTCGACACGCCGCTGTTCGGCCGCGCCTTGGCGCTCGATGGCGTGGTGCAGACAACTGAGAAGGACGAGGCCGCCTACCACGAAATGCTGATCCAGGTGCCGATGCTGGCCCACGGGTCCGTGCGCCGGGCCCTGATCATCGGCGGCGGGGACGGCGGTGCACTCAGAGAGATCCTGAAGCACCGCGACGTCGAGAAGGTCACGATGATCGAGCTCGACAAACAGGTGGTGGAGCTCTGCCGGCAACACCTGCCGATGCTGTCGGACGGCGCGTTCGACGATCCACGGGCCGAGGTGCTGTTCGAGGACGGTCTCGCCTATGCCGCCCGGAGCCGGGAACGCTTCGACCTGATCGTTGTCGATTCGACCGATCCCTTGCCGGGACCAGGCGAGGTCCTCTTCTCGGACGCCTTCTATCGCGATTGCCGGCGCCTGCTCGGCGACGGCGGCGTGCTGATCACGCAGTTCGGCATGCCCGCGCTCTATCCCGATCCGATCTCCGCCGCGATTCAGCGCCTGCAGGCGCAGTTCGCCGACGTCGCGCTCTATACCGTCGCCGTGCCCGTCTTCGCCGGCGGCGCCATGGCTTTCGGCTGGGCGACCGACCGACCGGAACTGCGCCGCGTCGGGCGGGATGTGCTAGCCGAGCGACTCGACGGCGCCGGCCTCGCGCCGAGGTTCTATACGGCCGATGTTCATCTCGCGAGCTTCGCCCTGCCCAAGCCCGTCGCGGCGCTGCTCGAATAGCTTAAATCAGGAAGCGGCCGCGAGGTCGCGCAGGCGCGCCAGGCAGTGCTCGCGGCTCGGCTCGAAGTCCTGCTCGACCCACCAGGCCTCGACAGCCTCCAGCAGAGTTCCCAGGCTGGCGCCGGGCGCGAGCCCGAGGTCGAGCGCGTCGCGGCCCTTGATTGGAAAGCGCGGCGGGCTCCAGGACACCGCAAGCGCCAGATTGCGGTGGGCGGCGTCCGAGTCGGGCCCCTTCGGATGCACAGCCCAGGCGAGGCACAAGCGGTCCCGGATCGCGGTGCCGCCGTCCCGATAGATCGCTCGGCGCAGTTCCCGTTCCGGCATATCCACGCGCGGTGTGGCGCCGTGGCCGGCCATGGCGATCAGCCGGTCCCGCTCCGCGTTGGACAGGCGTAGCCGCTCGGCCACCGCCGCGGGGTCCGAGCGCAGAAGCGCGCCGAGGCGCAGCAGGGTGTCGGGCCGGGGCGATTCGATCCCGAGCGACAGTAGGCTTTTCAGGACGTCCGGCGCGCCCAGCTCGGGAAGCACGGAAGCCAGGATCTTCTCCTGGTCCATGACCTCGAGCACGGGCACGGGATTGTTGGCCTGCAGCAGGCGGAGCAGCTCCGCCCGCACGCGCTCGCCCGAGAGGCGCGTCAATTCGCCGGCCGCCGCGGCGGCTGCCTTGAGGCCCTCCGGGTCCGGTTCGCCGCGGCCGTAGAAGGCGTGAAACCGAAAAAACCGCAACAGGCGAAGGTAGTCTTCGGCGATCCGCTGGCGCGCCTCGCCGACGAAACGCACCCGTCCCTCTATCAGGTCGCGGTGCCCGCCGAAGGGATCGAATAATCGCCCGTCTATGCCGCAGGACAGGGCATTGAAGGTGAAATCGCGGCGCGCCGCGTCGGCTTCCCAATCGTCGGTGAAAGCCACCGTCGCGCGGCGGCCGTCGGTTTCCACGTCCCGGCGCAGGGTCGTGACCTCGAAGGGCTGGTGGCTGCTGACCGCGGTGACTGTTCCGTGGGCCAGTCCGGTCGGCACGGCCTTCAGACCGGCCGCCTCGAGCAGGGCGATCACCTTTTCGGGCGGGTCCGGCGTTGCGAGATCGATGTCGCGCACCGGCCGGCCGGCCACCGCGTCGCGCACGCAGCCGCCGACGAAGCGCACCTCCGTGCCTTCGGCGGTGAGCGCCTCGACGACGGCCCGGGTCTCCGGCGCCGTCATCCACTCCTGTTCGTCGAGGCGCCCCCCGGGTTTCATGGCGGCGTCAAGGGTGGGCCCAGGCCTGGTGCGGTTCCCGGCGTGAGGATCGAGAAGGGAACCAGCAGCGAGCCGAGCTCCTGACCGCTATAGAAGCGCCAGAACACGAGGGAGGCGACGGCGAGCAGAGCCCCGACGAGGGCGATGTATCCCCAGGGCCCCTCCTTGAAGCTAGGCTCCGGCTTTCCGGCCAACCGCGCCTTTACGCGCGCAAAGTAGACATAGAGCCAGTAGACGATGAAGGGCAGAACGATCGGCAGAACGACCGTGATGAGCTTACGGATCATGGACGGCTTAGGACCTCCTCGAGGTTCACCAGCATGCCGGCGGTCGCGCCCCAGATCGTATGGCCGCCGAACCGGTAGACGTAAAAATAGCGCTCCTTGCCTTCGTAGTGGCGGCTCCGCGTCTGCCGATTGCCCGGGTCGAGCAGGAAGTCCAGCGGCACCTCGAAGACCTCGGCGACCTCGAAGCTGTCCGGGGCCAGGGGGAAGGGCGGGGTCACGAGGCCGACCAGCGGCGTCACCTCGAAGCCGGTGCGGGTGACGTAGGTATCCAGGCGGCCGGCGATCCGGACGTGGCGGCGCGGCAGGCCGACCTCCTCCTCGGTCTCGCGCAGCGCGGCGGCCTCGGCGTCCCGATCCTGCGGATCGATGCGGCCGCCGGGAAAACTGACTTGCCCGGCGTGGTCGTGCAGGTGATCGGTGCGCTTGGTGAGCAGGACCGTCACGCCGGACGGGCGCTTGACGAGGGGCACCAGGACCGCGGCCGGCGTCAGGGCCATGCCGGGGCGATAGAGGTCGGGATTTAGGTCGTGATCGCCGCGCGGGCGTTCCGCGCCCGCCGGCCCGCTGGGCGCGGTGCGGATCGTCGTCGGGCCGGGCGCGCGCAGTCGCTGGAGGATCTTCTCCGGCGTCACGCAGGCCTGCCGAGGGGAAAGAACGAGCCGTGGCTCCACAGGCCGAGCCATTCGACGCCGTCGACTCTCCTGGTGTCCGCCAGATTGGCCATCTCGTAGTAGACGCTGCGCAGGATGAGTGCCTCCAGATTGTCCCTGACTAAGATATAGGGCCTCGGCTCTCCGGTGGCAGGGTCTTCCGAGACGCGGATCGGATGGTCGAGACCGGCCTCGACCCAGTCGTCGACATTGTTTCGGAAGGCGAGCACCTGCTGCGGACCGCTGCCGCGCGCCGCCAGCTCGACCGCGGTGAAAGGTGCGTCCTCGACGGTTATGCGGGCGCGCTCCACCGGGGTCACCAGCCAGTAGTCACCCGCCGCGTCCCGTTGCAGCACGGTGGAGAAAAGCTTGACCAGCGGTTTGCGCGTGATCCGACTGCCCTGGTAGCTCCAGGTGCCGTCGCGCGCGATCCGCAGCCCGGTATCGCCGTCGGCTTCACGACCATTCGACCTCTCGCGCTGGTAAGCGGGGTCGGAAATACCTATCTTTGACGGGGTGTCAGCGGACCCGTTTTTCGGCTTGGTCATGACGTCTCAAGTATCAGCCCCATCGGGCCCCTCGCAATCAGGAGATCGAACAGGTGAGTGCAACGCCGACAGTTCCCGTTGAGAGCGCCGATCCGGAAAAGCTCGCCGGCGAAATCGAGGTTCTCGGCCGCAAGCTGCAGCAGGTGCGAAACAGCATCGGACGCGTCATTTTCGGCCAACAGGAGGTTGTCGATCAAACACTTATCACGCTGCTCGCCGGCGGTCACGCGCTCCTGATCGGCGTTCCGGGACTGGCGAAGACCAGGCTGGTCGAGACCCTCGGCACCGTCTTCGGTCTGGACGACAAGCGCGTTCAGTGCACGCCCGATCTGATGCCGGCGGACATCCTCGGCTCGGAAGTGCTCGAGGAACAGGAGGACGGCCGGCGCGGCTTCCGCTTCATCGCCGGTCCGGTGTTCTGCCAGCTGCTGATGGCCGACGAGATCAACCGGGCGAGCCCGCGCACCCAGTCGGCGCTGCTGCAGGCCATGCAGGAGCGGCGCGTCACCGTGGCCGGCCACGGCCACGAGCTGCCGCGTCCCTTCCATGTGCTGGCGACGCAGAACCCCCTGGAGCAGGAGGGCACCTATCCGCTGCCCGAGGCGCAGCTCGACCGTTTCATCATGGAGATCGAGGTCCCCTATCCGGATATCGAGGCCGAACGGCGGATGCTCATCATGACTACGGGCGCCGAGCAGGCCGGCGCGGTGCAGGTCATGGACGGCGACGAACTGATGGCCGCACAGCGCCTAGTGCGCCGCGTCCCGGTCGGCGAGAGCGTCGTCGATGCGATCCTCGGGCTGGTGCGCAACGGCCGGCCCGACACCACGGACATCACCGATGTCAGCAACCAGGTCGCCTGGGGTCCGGGACCCCGCGCCAGCCAGGCGCTGATGCTCGCTGTGCGCGCCCGCGCGCTGCTGGAAGGCCGACTGGCGCCCTCGGTCGACGACGTGGTCGCCATGGCCGGGCCGATCCTGCGCCACCGCATGGCGCTGAACTTTGCGGCGCGCGCCGACGGCGTGACCATCGATCAGGTGATCGAACGACTGGCGGCTCCCTACGCGTGATGGCCTCTTCCGCTCTGCCCCTGCGGAGACGCGCTGAGCAGCTCGCTTCCACTCTGCCACCGCTCCTGGTGGCCGCGGAACGGGTCGCGGCGAGCGTGCTGCAGGGCGTGCACGGGCGCCGGCGCGTCGGTCAGGGCGAGACCTTCTGGCAGTACCGCCACTACGAGTCCGGTGACACGCCGCAGCTGATCGACTGGCGGCAGTCCGGCAAGTCCGACCACGTGTTCGTGCGCGAGATGGAGTGGGAGGCCGCGCAATCAGTCTGGATCTGGCGCGACCACTCGCCCTCCATGGACTGGTCTTCCGGCAACGCCATCGTGCGCAAGCGGGAGCGCGGCGATCTTCTGGCTCTGGCCTTGAGCGTGCTGCTGATCCGCGGCGGCGAACACGTCGCACTGCTGGGCACGGGCGAACGGCCGATGACCGGCCGCGGCGCGCTCAGCAGGCTGGCCTTCGCGATCGCCGGGGACAACGCGCCCGCTACGGAACAACCGCAAGCCGATCTGCCGCCAGTGCTGCCCTTGCCGCGCAACGCCCACGTGGTTCTGCTGAGCGATTTCCTGTCGCCGCTCGAGGAAGTCGACCGCGTGGTGCGAGGCTTCGCCGAGCGCAGCGTCAAGGGACACCTGTTGCAGATCCTCGATCCGGCGGAGGTGAAGCTGCCCTACGAGGGACGGGTCCGCTTCGAAGGGCTGCAGGGCGAGGACTCGTGGCTGCTGTCACGCGTCGAGTCCGTGCGCGGCTCCTACTTGAAGCGACTGGAGGCCCATCACGACGGCCTCGCTGCGCTGGCCCGGACCGTCGGCTGGACCTTCTCCTGCCACCACACCGACCGGCCGCCGCAGGCAGCTCTCCTGGCGCTCTACGTCGCCCTGTCGCAGTCGCTGGGGACCTGAACCATGCTGGAACTCGGTCCTCTCGCCTTCGCCCAGCCCTGGATCCTCGCCGGGCTTCTCGCGCTGCCGCTGCTCTGGTGGCTGCTGCGCGTGACGCCGCCGGCGCCGCGCATGCTGCGGTTCCCGGCGATCCGCCTCCTCTTCGGGCTCGAGCCGCCGGAGGAGACGCCGGCGCGCACGCCCTGGTGGTTGATCCTGCTGCGCACTGCAATCGCGGTCCTCGTCATTCTCGCCCTGGCGCAGCCGATCCTCAATCCGGCCGATCGGTTGAGCGGTGACGGACCGCTGATCGTGGCGGTGGACGACGGATGGGCCGCCGGCCGGTATTGGGGCGACCGGCGCGCCGCGATGGAGAGCCTGCTCGCCCAGGCGGAACGGGAGGGCCGTTCGGCGGTCGTCCTGACCACGGCGGCGAGCGAGCTGGACGAGCCGGTCTCTGTTTCCGGGGTCATGACCGCCGGCGAGGCGCGGCGCCGGCTCGGCGGCCTGGTGCCGAAACCCTGGCCGGTCGACCGCGCGGCCGCCCTCGCCGCCCTAGAGGAGCAGAGCTTCGAAGGCGCGGCCGACGTCGTCTGGCTGTCAGACGGCTTTGACGACGGCGCGGCCCGCGACTTCGTCGACCGGCTCGGCGCGCTCGGCTCGGTGCGGGTTCTGCGCGACGGCGACGGCGCCATGCCGCACCTGATCCGGCCCCCGGAACTGGACGGTGTTGCGCTTCGGCTGCGTGTCGAGCGGGCGGTGGCGGGCGCCCCGGAGCAGGTCGTGATCCTGGCGACGGCTGAGGACGGCACCCTGGTCGCCCGCAGCGTCGTAAGCTTCGAGGCCGACGAGCGCCTGGCCGCGGTCAGCCTCGACCTGCCGGCCGAGCTGCGCAACCGCATAGCGCGCCTGGCGATCGAAGGCCAGGAGCACGCGGGGGCCGTGCTGTTGCTCGACGAGAGCTGGCGGCGGCGCCCGGTCGGCCTTGTCGCGACTGGTCCGCTCAAGGAAAGCCAGCCTCTGCTCAGCGAGATCTATTACCTCGAGCGCGCGCTGGCGCCCTTCACCGAGCTGCGAAAGGGCGAGATCGACGGGCTGCTGCGCGGGCGCCTCGCCGTCATTGTCCTGCCCGATCTCGGCGGTCTGCCCGCGGAGGCGTCGAACAAGCTGAGCGCCTGGGTCGAGGAAGGCGGCCTCCTGCTCCGATTCGCCGGCGCCCGGCTGGCGGAGGATTCCGGCGACAGTCTGCTGCCGGTCACCCTGCGCGGCGGCGGGCGCACGCTCGGCGGTATCATGACCTGGGACACGCCGGTGCGGTTGGCCGCGTTCGATGCCCGGAGCCCCTTCGCCGGGCTGAGCGTGCCCCAGGACGTGCTGGTCAATCGCCAGGTGCTGGCCGAGCCGGCGCTCGATCTGGCGGACAAGACCTGGGCCCGGCTGGCCGACGGCACTCCCCTGGTTACGGCCGAGCCGCGCGGCGAGGGCTGGGTCGTGCTGGTGCACACGACAGCGAACACGGACTGGGCGAACCTTTCGCTCTCGGGTCTCTTCGTCGAGATGCTGCGGCGGACCGTGGCGACGAGCCAGGGCGTGCGCAGCGAGAGCGACGAGACCCGGGCGCTGGCGCCGCTCGAAACGATCGACGGCTTCGGCCGGCTGGGCGCGCCGCCGCCCACGGCCCTCTCCGCCGGGCCCGAGGTCTTCGACGAGGGCCGGGTCGGCCCCCGGCATCCGCCCGGCTACTACGGCGACGTCGGCTGGAAGCGGGCCCATAACCTGGTGGACGCCGCGCCGTCGCTGACGCCGATCCGGGACCTGCCGGCCGACGTGGCGGTCGAGACCTACAGCCGGGACGCGGAGAACGATCTGAAGCCCTGGCTGCTGGCGGCCGCGCTCGTCCTGCTCCTGCTCGATCTCCTGATCGCGCTGGCGCTGCGCGGTATGCTCCGCCCGGCGCTGCGCGCCAGCGCCGCTTCCGTCGCGCTGCTCGTTTTCCTGCCGGTCAGCGACCTCGCCGCGCAGAGCGCCGCCGCCGACCGCTTCGCCATGGAGGCCACGCTGCATACCCGCCTGGCTTACGTGAAGACCGGCGTGCCGGCGGTCGACGACGCCAGCCGGGCCGGTCTGTTCGGCCTCAGCCGGGTGCTGCAACGCCGCACCTCGATCGAGGCGGCGGCGCCACTCGGCGTCGATCTCGACCGCGACGAGCTGTCCTTCTTCCCGCTGCTCTACTGGCCCATCACGGCCGAGCAGCGCGACCTCACGGAGATCGCCCGCCGGAAGATGGACCACTTTCTGATCAACGGCGGGACGGTGCTCTTCGACCTCCAGGAGCAGAGCACTGGCGTTCAGCTGCTGGGCCGGGTCAGCCGAGGCACCGAGGCGCTGCGGCGCCTGACCGCGGGCCTGGAGATTCCCCCGCTGTCGCCGGTCCCGCCGGACCACGTCATGACCAAGTCGTTCTATCTGATGCAGGACTTTCCCGGACGCTTCTCCGGCGGCGCGGTCTGGATCGGCGCCACGGAAGGCCGGGTCAACGACGGGGTCGCCTCGGTCATCATCGGATCGAACGACTGGGCCCGCGCCTGGGCCGTCAACGAGTTCGGCCGGCCGCTCTTCGCCGTCGTGCCGGGGGGTGAGCGGCAGCGCGAGCTGGCCTACCGTTTCGGCGTCAACCTCGTGATGTATGCGCTCACCGGCAACTACAAGGCGGATCAGGTGCACGTACCCTTCATCCTGGAGCGCCTGGGCCAATGACCGGGCAGCTCAGCATCGCCTGGTCGCCGCTGCTGCCTTCGACGGTGATGATCGCGCTGGGCGTCGCGACCCTGCTGGTCCTGCTGCTGGTCCTGTGGCGCCGGGCACCCGGCGCCTGGTGGCGGGTCTTGGGCGCCGGCGTCCTGCTGCTGGCGCTGGCCAACCCGTCGCTGATCGAGGAGGAGCGCGACCCGCTCGACGACATCGCGCTCATCGTCGTCGACGAGAGCCCGAGCCAGCGGGTCGAGCCGAGACCGGAACAGAACGAAGCGGCGCTCGCCCACCTGACGGAAACGCTCGAGGGAATAAGCGACCTTGACACCCGGGTCGTCCGGGTCGCCGGCGGCGGTCTCGGCGAGGACCAGCAGGGCACGCGGCTATTCTCCGCGCTGCGGCAGGCGCTCTCCACGGTGCCGCGCCAGCGTGTCGGCGGCGTGATCGTGGTCAGCGACGGCCAGATCCACGACGTGCCGGACAATCTGGACGCGCTCGGCTTCGATGCGCCGATCCACCTCTTGCTGACCGGTCGCGAAGAGGAGCGGGACCGGCGCATCGTGATCACTCACGCGCCGCGCTTCGGCATCGTCGGCCGCGAGCTGACGCTCAAGTTCCAGGTCGACGCGCTGCCCGACCGTGACTCGCGAGAACCCGTCGTCGTCACCTTGCGCCAGGACGGCGGCCCGCCCCGGATCCTGCAGGTGCCGACCGGCGTCGAGCAGGAGGTGACCTTCGGCCTCAAGCGTCGCGGCGGCAGCATCATCGAGCTCGAGGCCGAGGCCGGCCCGGAAGAGCTGACGCTGATCAACAATCGCACCGCCGTCGAGGTCAACGGCGTGCGCGACCGCTTGCGCGTACTTCTGGTATCGGGCGAACCGCACGGCGGCGAGCGGGCCTGGCGCAACATCCTGAAGTCCGATCCCTCGGTCGATCTGGTTCACTTCACGATCCTCAGGCCGCCCGAGAAGCAGGACGGCACGCCGATCCGGGAGCTCTCGCTGATCGCCTTTCCGACCCGCGAGCTCTTCGAGGTCAAGCTCGACGAGTTCGATCTGATCATCTTCGACCGCTACCGGCGCCGCGGCGTGCTGCCGACCATCTACCTCGATAACATCGCGCGCTACGTCGAGAAGGGCGGCGCCTTGCTGGAGGCGGTCGGGCCGACCTTCGCGACGCCGCTCTCGCTCTATCGCACGCCGCTGGGCCGCATCCTGCCGGCCGAGCCGAGCGGCAACATCTTCGAGGAGGGCTTCCGCCCCGCCCTGACCGAACTCGGTCGGCGGCATCCCGTGACCGCGGCCCTGCCGGGCTCGGACGACGGCCCGAACGGAGGCCCGTCCTGGGGCCGTTGGTTCCGTCAGATCGACGTTTATCCCGCCGCCGGCGCCACCGTGATGAACGGGATCGGCGGACGGCCCCTGCTGATCCTCGAGCGGGTGGGCGAGGGACGGGTCGCCCAGATCATGAGCGACCACATGTGGCTCTGGTCGCGCGGCTTCGAGGGCGGAGGCCCGCAGGCCGAGCTGCTGCGCCGCGTCGCCCACTGGCTGATGAAGGAGCCCGACCTGGAGGAAGAGGATCTGCGGGCCACGGTGAACGGGAACCGGCTCGAGGTGCAGCGCCGCTCCCTCGACCTCGATCTGCCGCCAATCCGGGTGACTCTGCCTTCGGGCGCGGTCGAGCAGCTGACCCTCCAGGCGGGCCCGGACGGCAAGTCGGTCGCGGTCATGGAGGTGACCGAATCGGGACTTTACCGGGCCAGCGACGGTGAGCGGACTGCGCTGGCCGCGGTCGGCCCGCTCAATCCCGCCGAATTCGAGGACCTTCGCGCCACCGCCGAGCGGCTGGAGCCCCTGGTCGACGAGAGCGGCGGCGCGGTGGTCAAGCTGGCCGCCCAGGGTCTGCCCGATCTGCGCCGGGTCAAGCCGGGCCGGGACCGCCACGGGCGGGACTGGATCGGCCTGCAGGCGAACGGCGGCTATGTCGTGACCGGGGTGGCGCAGGCGCCGCTGCTCCCGGCGATCCTGGTCCTGCTCCTGACGATTGGCGGAATCATGATGGCCTGGTGGCGCGAAGGGCGCTAGAGCAGATTCACATGTTTAGATGGCAACCACGTAGTGGTTCCATCTAATCATGATCCGCTCTAGCCTGGACCGCCATGGCAAGCTCGGAAACCGCGGAGACCATTCGGCCCGGGGCCGTCGCCCTGGTGACCGGTGCGAGCGGCGGCATTGGCCACGCCGTCGCCGAGGGCCTGCTCCAACGAGGGCTCCGCGTGATCTGCGCGGCGCGGCGGCAGGAGCGGCTTGAAGAGTTCTACGCTGCCCGGCTCGAAACGGCATACCCGCTCTGTCTGGACGTGACCGACCGCGCCGCGGTCGCCCAGTTGCTGGAGACCCTGCCCGAGAACTGGCGGGAGATCGACGTCCTGATCGCCAACGCCGGTTCGGACGTCGGCGGGCGGCAGCGCTTCGACCGGGGCGATATGGCCGACTGGGCCTCCACGATTGAAACCAACGTGACCGGCCTGATAGGGGTCTGCCACGCGGTCATCCCCGGCATGCTCGCGCGCGGCCGGGGCCATGTCGTCACCTTGGGATCGATCGCCGGCCTGGGCACCTACGCGGGCGGCTCGATCTATGCGGCGACCAAGCACGCCGTCCGAGCCTTCACCGAGGGGCTGCGCAAGGACTACAAGAACGATCCGATCCGGATCACAGAGATTCTTCCCGGCCTGGTCCGGACCGGCTTCGCGGAGGCCCGCCACCGGGGCGACAGCGACAAGGCGGCCGCCTTCTACGATTCCTTCCCGGCCGCCCTGGAGCCGGAAGACATCGCCGCCGCTGTTCTCTTCGCTCTCGAACAGCCCGAGCGGGTCAACATCGCCCAGATTGTCGTGACGCCCTCCGGCGACAAATAGGGCCCCGCAATTCCGGCCCTTTTGAGAAGTTCGGGCTAGATCTTGCGCCGTTCCTCGATCAGCACGCCGCCCTCCGCCAAGCCCTTGATCTCCTCGGCGGAGAAGCCGAACTCCGCCAGGATCTCGCGTCCCTGGGTGCCGAAGGGTGGCGGCGTGTGCCGCAGCGAACCGGGCGTCCGCGAGAACTTGATCGGCAAGCCCCAGCCCCGGTAGCCGTCGCGCTGGAGGTCCATTTCTCGGTGCTGGGTGTGGGCGTGGGCCATGACCTGGGCGACGTCGTGCACCGGCCCGATCGGGACGCCCTTGGCCAGCAGGCGCTCGCAGATCTCTTCGCCGTCGACCTGGGCCAGGCTCTCGCGGAGGGCCGCGTTCAGGTCTTCGCGGTGGGTTACGCGGCCCGCGTTGTCCTGAAAGCGCTCGTCCGCCGCCAGGTCGGGCCGGTCCAGGGCTTGGCAGATGCGCTGAAACGCCCGGTCGTTGCCCGCCGCGATGAAGATATCGACGGTTCTGGTCTCGAACTTGTCGTAGGGCGCGATGTTGGGGTGGCCGTTGCCGGTCTGTACCGGGACCTTGCCGGAGAGGGCGTAGTTCGGGATGTGGGGGTGCATGAGCGCGATCCCCGAGTCGTAGAGCGTCAGGTCGATGTACTGACCCTGGCCCGACCTCTCGCGCTCCTGCAGCGCCATGAGGATGCCGATGGCGGCGTAAAGTCCGGTGCCGATGTCGACCATGGGAATGCCGAGGCGCGTCGCGCCCGACTCGGTCGTGCCGTTGATCGAGAACATGCCGGTCATGGCCTGGATCACGGCGTCGTAGCCCGGGTAGCCGCCGAGGGGGCCGTCGGACCCGAAACCGCTGATGCGGCAGTGGATCAGCCGCGGAAAGCGCGCCTTCAAGACCTCCTCGTAGCCGAGGCCCCACTTTTCCATGGCGCCCGGCTTGTAGTTCTCGATCAGGACGTCGGCCCGCTCCAGCAGGCGCAGCAGCACCTCCCGGCCTTCCGGCTTCGACAGATCGAGGCCGAGCGACCGCTTGTTCCGGTTGACCCCGATGAAATAGGAGGCGTCGCCGTCGCGGAACGGCGGGCCCCAGTCGCGCACCTCGTCGCCCTGGGGCGGCTCGATCTTGACGATCTCCGCGCCGTGGTCGCCCAGGACCTGGGTGCAATAGGGGCCGCCCAGCACCCGGGTCAGATCGATCACCACCAGCCCGGTGAGAGCGCCCCCGGTTCCGGTCACGATGCGGCCCTCGCTGTCTCGCGGTTGAGCACCCGGGCGGCGAAGTGCGGATAGGTCTCGGCGATCGCGGCGCCGACCGCGCCGCGGATCATCGCCAGAGTCGCTTCGTCGGGTTTGGCGGTTTCCGGCACGGGCTCGTCCAGGTCGAAGTCGAACCCGGTGTTCTCGGCGATCGACGCGACGCTTTCGCCCGGATGCCGGCTGGCCAGGCGGAAGCGGCCGGCGGCGCGGTCGAAGGCGAAGACGCAGCGGCCGGTGACCAGGGCGATCGGCCCGCCGGGGCGGTAGACTTCGGCCGGGCTGGTGCCCGGCGCACTGACGAAGTCGACCTTGGGCACCAGCGTGCGGGTCGAGTGCTCGGGCTGGAACAGGATGATGCGCGGTACCAGGAAGGCCAGGTAGGCCGAGCCGAAGCTGCCCGGGAAGCGCACCTCGCTCCGCGGATAGCCGCCGATGCCGACCAGATTGATGTTGGCGCCGCCGTCGATCTGGGCGCCGCCCAGGAAGAAGGCGTCGATCCGCCCTTGGGCCGCGCAGTCGAACAGCTCCCGTGCGCCATCGGTGAAGAAGTTGTCCCGCTCGCTGCCGAGCAGCGAGACCCTGAGCCGGCCGCCGCTCCGCGCCTTGGCGAGAAGCGCGGCGGCGCCCGGGATCGGCGAGGCCGCGCCGACCGCGACGTGGTCGAGGTCTTCCAGCATCGGCGCGATCGTCGCGATCAGCAGCTCTTCCTTGCAATACGCCATCATTCGGCGGCCGCCCTGGGGCCCGCCGATTGCGCCAGATAGCGCGCGAAACCGGCCTCGCTGCGCGCCGCCTCGGCGTAGCGGCGGAGCTCGTCCGCGTCGGCTGGGTAGCAGCCCCGAAGGCCCAGCGGCCAGGCCCCCCGGGGCGCCTCGGCGAGCGCCGAGACATAGAGCGCCGGGATGGTGCCGGCCGCCCGCGTGTCGTCGGCGAGGAGGTCCTCGTCGGTGATCTCCTCGACCGTCACCAGCGTCAGCCGCGACGCGTGCGCCATGGTCATCAGCTCGCGCCGGACGCCGATCCAGACGTTGCCTTCCCGGTCCGCCAGCGGCGCGTGAAACAGCGCGACGTCCGGCTTTATCGCCGGCAGGGCCAGGATCGGATCGTCCGATTCGAAGGGGTTCTCGATCACGCGCCAGTCCGGCCGATGGGCCAGCAGGTCGGAGCCCAGGATGCCGCGCAGCGGCAGGAACGGCAGGCCCTTCTCAGCCGCCTGCAGCGCCGCGTGAATCGCCGGGCAGGTGGAATCGCGGATCTCGATACGCCCCGTCTTGACGGCCTCCGTGAAGCGCGGCGCCGGGCCGTGCTCGCCCAAGGTCACCGCGGCCGCCTCAACGGCGGCGACGCAGCCGGCGCCGATCAGCAGGTCGGCCTGGAACCCCATCTGCGGCACGGCGAGCAAGCTCAGGTCCCGGGCGCCGCGGCGGATCAGCGCGCGCACGGCCGCCATGGCGCAGCCCGAGTAGTCCGGCGGCAGCGCCAGGAGGCAGTCGCCCGGCACCAGGGCGGCGATCTCGTCGGCTGAAGCGGCGAAGTCGGTCATCGGGGCATCCTTTCGGCTCCCGCGCTCGCAAGACCGGCTCACTCTGCGCCCCGCCGGGCGGGGCGGGCAAGGCCCAAGTGCCGCCCAGAGCAGATCCGGGTTTGACTGAATCGCCAGAGGCGATCCATCAAACCCGGTGAATCTGCTCTAACAAGGTGATATCGAGCGGATTCACATGTTTTGCCGGAACCGCGCAGCGTTTCCGGCAAAACATGATCCGCTCTAGGCCCCAGCCTTACGCCGCGGTGCCGTTCCGCGAAGGGCGCCCGCCGGTCTCGGCCTCGGGTGCGTGGCCGACCAGACCGCGCAGTCCCTGCAGCGCGCCCGGCTTCAGTTCTAGGACCTGAAAGCGCTCTAGGTCGACCGGTCCGGGTAGCATGATTCCGGCGGCTGCCGCGTTGACGAAGCCGAAGGGACCGTAGTAGTCGGCCTCGCCGACCACCAGGCAGACGCCGTGGCCGAGACGGCGGGCCTCGGCCAGGCTGTGGGCGATTAGGGCGCGCCCCATGCCCCGGCCCTGGAGCGCCGGCTCCACCGCCAGCGGGCCGAGCAGAATGGCCGGCGCGCCTTCGATCAGGACCGGCCAGTAGCGGATCGACGCGTGAACCTGGTCGTCGGCATCGACCGCGACGAAGGCGAGGGCTTGCAGGTCCGGGACGCCTCCGCGCAGCCGGTAGACCGTCTTGGCCAGGCGGTCGGGACCGAAGGTGCGGTCCAGCAAGGGTTCGAGCAGGTCTTGGTCTTCGGGCCCTAGGGGCCGGATCTTGAACGTCATCGCATCGCCTCTTCCGGAGTCCGCAGCGCTCATTGTCTAAGTATCAGGCGCGGCTCTCTTGGATTGTTCGCCGGGGGTCGGCCCGCTTGCCCGGGGGCGCGGCTGGAGGGGTGTGGTCGCTGGCCCTGGAGCTGCAATCGGTCCGATGTCACGCGGTCCGCGTGGGATCCTCTCGTCGTCGTCGCTGGCGATGCGATGCGGTCATCGGTTCTTTTCCACGGGGCCGGTGTGTATCGACCCTCGAAACGTGCCCATAGCACAGGCGGCTCGTTCAGGCCAAGGGTTTCCGTTACCCCGCTTCGCCCAGGCCCCGCTCCCAGTAGGGCGTGTCGCCGAAGCGCTCGGCGAGGAAATCGACGAAGACGCGGACCTTGGGCGACAGGTTGCGACTGGCGGGGTAGACGGCGTGGACGTCAGGGTGATCGATGGTCCAGTCGGTCAAGAGGGGCTCCAGCAGGCCGGCGCGCAGGGCCTCGGCCAGGATGAAGCTCGGCTGGATCGCGATTCCCAGGCCGCCGACCGCGGCGGTCGCGAGCGCCTCGCCGTTGTTGGCGCGCAGGCGGCCCTCGAGGGAGATCGTCCGGCGCCCGCCCGGGCTGGCGAAGGCGAAGCGGTCGCCGCCGCTGCGGTAGGCGTAGAGCAGGGCCTCGTGGCGGGTCAGGTCGTCCGGCGTCTCGGGCCAGCCCTTGGCCGCCAGGTAGGAAGGCGCGGCCGCGACCACCAGGCGGGCGGGTGCCAGGCGGCGGGAAATCACGCTGGAATCCGGCAGCGGCGTGATCCGGATCCCTACATCGAAACCCTCCTCGACCAGGTCGACCATCCGGTCGTTGAAGACCATCTCGACCTTGAGCTCGGGATAGCGGGCCATGAAATCGGCCAGGCAGGGCGCCACGTGCAGCATCCCGAAGGACATGGGCGCATTGACCCGAAGCGTTCCGCGCGGCGCGGTCGCCAGGTGCGAGACCGCTTCGCTCGCCGCCTCGGCCTCGGCGACGACCCGCCGGCAGCCGTCGTAGAAGGCGGTGCCGGCCTCGGTCAGGGAGAGGCGGCGGGTCGTGCGGTTCAGGAGGCGCAGGCCCAGGCGGTCCTCGAGCCGGGCGATCCGCTTGGAGACGGCGGATTTCGAGAGGCCGAGATCCCGCGCCGCGCCGGAGAAGCTCTCCAGCTCCGCGACCCGGGCGAAGAGGGCCATGTCGACCAGGTGGTCCATCTTATTGTTTCTTTCAGTCAACAATAAGTTTCGAATGACGTACCTAATTTTCCCTAATGAAACAAACCATCTTTCTGGTCAGTGGGCGGGCGGCCCTACGGCGCGACCACGCTGGCCGGCACCGACGGCAGCCGCCAGGTCAGCGAGAACGAGCTGGACATCGCCCGCTTCCAGGGCCGGCACGTCGCCAAGATCGCCGCCAAGCTGTGCGGCCAAGACCTTAAGACGAGGAGATTTGAGATGATCGAGATCTTGCCCTTCGAGCGCCTGGGCCGCTTCGACAACGACTGGCTCGGCGCGCGCTACCACTTCAGCTTTGCGGGCTACTATGACCCGTCTCGGACCGGCGTCGGTCCCCTCCTGGTCTGGAACGACGACACGATCCAGCCGGGCACGGGCTTCGATCCCCACGGCCACCAGGACATGGAGATCATCACCTACGTGCGCCGGGGCGCGATCACCCACAAGGATCACCTCGGCAACGAAGGCCGGACGGTGGCGGGGGACGTGCAGGTCATGTCCGCCGGAACCGGGATCCAGCACGCCGAGTTCAACCTGGAGTCCGAACCGACCCAGATCTTCCAGATCTGGATCGAGCCGAACAGCGGCGGCCTGCCGCCGCGCTGGGACACCCGCAGCTTCCCCAAGGGCGAGCGGGCCGGCGAGCTGGTGCCCTTGGCTTCCGGTCGCGACGGCCAGGACATGGCCTTGGCGATCAACCAGGACGCCACGATATTCGGCGCGACGCTTCAGCCGGGCCAGAGCGTGACGCACAGGCTCGGGTCGGACCGTCTGGCCTATCTGGTCGCGGCGAGCGGCCGCTTCGAGATCAACGGCCAGGAAGCCAAGGCGCGGGACGGTGTCACGATCCGCGACCTGGATGAGATCACCGTCACGGCGCTGGAGGAGACCGAACTCCTGCTCGCCGACCTGCCCCACCACTAGAGCCCCTAGAGCAGATCCGGGTTTGACGGAATCGCCGGAGGCGATCCGACAAACCCGGTGAATCTGCTCTAACACTATGATTTAGAGCGGATTCACATGTTTTGTCGGAATCGCGAAGCGTTTCCGTCAAAACATGATCCGCTCTAGGAGGAGAGGAAAGATGACCAGCAGTTCCACGACCGCGCCGCGGCCGATCATCCCGGCCCTGGCGCCGCTCTACAAGAGCCTCTCGGGGCTCTCCTATCCCCTGATCCGTGTCGCCACGGGCTTGATCCTCGTGCCCCACGGCGCCCAGAAGCTGTTCGGCTGGTTCGGCGGCTACGGCCTCGAAGGCACGGCCGGCTTCTTCGCCCAGAATCTCGGGCTCGAGCCTGGCATGTTCTTCGCGGTGCTGGTCGGCGCCACCGAGTTCTTCGGCGGCCTCTTCTTGGCGCTTGGTCTCCTGACCCGTCCGGCTGCGATCGGTATTGCGATCCTCATGGCGGTGGCCATCACCGTACATGTGCCGAACGGTTTCTTCTGGACCGCCGGCGGCTACGAGTATCCACTGCTCTGGGGTTTGATCGCCCTGGCTATCGCGCTCAAAGGCGGCGGCGAGCTGTCGGTCGACCGGAAGATCGGCCGCGAATTCTGATCGGTAGAAGACGGAGAAGGGCGCCATGGGACTCCTGATCGACGGCCAGTGGCACGACCAGTGGTACGACACCAAGGCCAGCGGCGGACGGTTCCAGCGTCAGGATAGCCGGTTCAGGGATTGGGTCACCGCCGAGGGCGGGCCCTTTCCCGCCGAGCCGGGCCGCTATCACCTCTACGTTTCGCTCGCCTGTCCCTGGGCCCACCGCACTCTGATCTTCCGGGCTCTCAAGGGCCTGGAGGAGGTTATCTCGGTCTCCGTCGTGCACTGGCACATGGCGGAGAACGGCTGGGAGTTCCGCAAGGGGCCGAACGCCACCGGCGACGGCCTCTTCGGCGCGGCCTACCTGCACGAGATCTACACCAAGGCGGATCCCGCCTACACCGGTCGCGTGACCGTCCCGGTGCTCTGGGACAAAAAGACCGGGACCATCGTCAGCAACGAGTCGGCGGAGATCATCCGCATGCTGAACTGCGCCTTCGACGCCTGGGGCGACCCCGCGCGGGACTTCTACCCCGAGGCGCTGCGCGCCGAGATCGAGGCCGTCAACGAGGCGGTCTACCACAAGGTCAACAACGGCGTGTACAAGGCCGGCTTCGCGACCACCCAGGAAGCCTACGAGGAGGCCTTCGAGGCCTTGTTCGACTGCCTCGACTGGCTCGAGGCGCGCCTCTCCGGTCAGCGCTACCTGGCTGGTGGACGGCTGACAGAGGCCGACTGGCGGATGTTCACCACGCTCCTGCGTTTCGACCCGGTCTACGTCGGCCACTTCAAGTGCAACAAGCGCCGCCTCGCCGACTATCCAAATCTTTGGGCTTTCACGCGGGAGCTCTATCAGATGCCCGGCGTCGCCGGGACCGTCGACATGCAGCACATCAAGCGGCACTACTATGGCAGCCACCCGACCATCAACCCCTCGGGGATCGTGCCCTCGGGCCCGGAGCTCGACTTCACGGCCGTCCACGACCGGGGGCGCCTTCCTGCCAGTTCCTGAGGCAAGCCGCCGCCGCAGCCTGCTCCGATGTGGGGCGCTATCAGATCGGATGGGGTTGCTTGGCGATCAATCCCGCTTGGTGTAACATACTGATTCTAAACATTTTAGCGCACTAAATCCGGCCAGACGCCTGGGCGTCTGATCGGATAGTGCGCTTGCCCGGCGTTTGTGGGACAGTCATGGCACGTCGACCACTGTTCGAAGTGACGCCGTGCACCGACACATCCTCGCAGGTTTCCTCGCAACCCTTGGCGTGCTGTGCCTGCTTGCCTCGAACCTCGCGGCTCAAGAGGTCCAGAGACCCTTCGGCAAGCTGGTCGAGGAATGGAACCGTTCGATCGAGCTGATCCAGCAGGAGCTGGGCCGAGGCGATCCGGTCGACGAG
>JAAUYK010048954.1_pt1 | contig 20145 bp, 12 predicted proteins | sample 7278021 | NCBI WGS metagenome assembly JAAUYK01 (sample SAMN14350223, study PRJNA611818) | marine sediment metagenome | isolation source: surface marine sediment (1.8m) | place: French Polynesia: Moorea | collected 2018-08
CGGCATTTTCCGCGCGGAATACGGTTTGTAAACGCTTCAGCTCCGCTTGCAGGGCATCCGCGCCTTCCGCGGTGATGCCCACAAGGGCCTGGGCATCCCTGGGGATCGCATTGTGGGCCGATCCACCTTCCAGTGCGGCCAGCCGCAGGTCCTCGTCAATGAGCAATTCGGCCAGCAGGCGCCCCAGCAGCCGGTTGGCGTTGGCCCGGTGCTTGTGGATATCCACCCCGGAATGCCCCCCGCGCAAGCCGCCGACGGCAACCCGATGGTACTGCAGCCCATTCGGCGGGGCCTCGTATTCCAGGGGCAGCCGGATCCGGCTCTCTTCGCCCCCGGCGCAACCGATGGTGAAGATGTGGTCGTCCTCGGAATCGATATTGATCAGCACCTTGCCGCTGATCAGGGCCGGGTCGAGCCGGGTGGCCCCGATCAGCCCGCTTTCCTCGTCCACCGTGAAGAGCAGTTCCAGGGGCGGATGGGCAACGGATTCGTCTGCCGCGATGGCCAGGGCCAGGGCCAGGGCGATGCCGTTGTCCGCGCCCAGGGTGGTGCCGTCGGCCCGCAGCCAGTCCCCGTCGCGGATTACGCGAATCGGATCATGATCGAAATCATGATGGGAATCGGGGGTTTTCTCGCAAACCATGTCCATATGCCCCTGGAGGACGATTACCGGTGCGGTTTCGAAGCCGGTCGAGGCGGGCACCCGGATTACCAGGTTGCCGGCCGTATCGCGGTTGTGTTCCAATCCCCGTTGCCCGGCCCAGTCCTCCAGCCAGCGGGTGATGGCGGCTTCCTTCTTGGAACAGCGGGGAATGGCGTTGATCTGCTTGAATAAATCGATAACGGTCTCGGTCTGGGTCGGCATGGGTGTCTTGCTCCTCAAGGCGGTTGGCGTCAGTCCCGGTCCGCGGCCCCACGGCCGCTTGTTTGGTTCGCGGAAAATATATGCTAAGACCTATTTAAAGTCAAAAATCAGCGTAATCGGTGCCTACGAAAAATACCTTCACGGACATCCTGAAGTGGTCGGCCTCAATGGATCCTCTGCGAAAGGTGGAGACTTGCGATGAACATGAAATCGCCGCGGCATAAGCCGGACGAATCAATCCCAAGGTGATCCCATGACGCTGGGTGGCCATTGCCGGGCCGCCGCGACGCTGCTGCTCGGGGCGCTCAACACCCTTTTGTGGGGCATTCCGGTTTATCTTCTCGCCCTGCTCAAGCTCGTTTTCCGTGGCCGGACGCCGCAGCAGACGCTGGCCCTGGCCCTCATGCGGACGGTCACCGGCTGGATTTACGGTATTCTTCTGATCCAGCGGTTGATGCTGCGCATCCAGTGGGACGTCGCGGGGTGTGAAGGGCTGCGGCGGGACGAATGGTATTTCGTCAACTGCAATCACCAGTCCTGGGCCGATCTGCTGATCCTCCTGGAGGTCTTTACCGGCAGGATCCCCTTCTTCAAAATCTTTACCAAACAGCAGCTGATCTGGCTGCCGATCATCGGCCAGGCCCTGTGGGCCCTGGATTATCCCTTCATGCGCCGCTACAGCCGGACATATCGGGAGCGTCATCCGGAAAAAGCCGGGCGGGACCGCGAGGCGGCCCGCCGCGCCTGCCGGCGCTACCGGCACACACCGGTTGCGATCCTCAATTTTGCGGAAGGTACCCGCTTCACCGCCGAGAAACACCAGCGGCAATCGGCACCCTTCCGCCATCTGCTGCGGCCCAAGGCCGGAGGGCTGGCCTATGCCCTGGAGGCGCTCGACGGCCGTATCCGCCTGATGCTCGATACCACCATCATCTACCCGGACGGCCGTACCCGCTTCTGGGACTATCTCGGCGGGCGGATCAACCGCGTCATCGTGCGGGTGCGCCAGGTCGAAATCCCGGAGCCATTCCTGAAAGGCGACTATCAAGCGGACCCTGAGTTTCGGGCCGCCTTCCAGGAATGGCTGGTCGCCCAATGGCGCCGCAAGGACGCGCTCATCGCACGCCATCTCGATCGTGGTTGAAATTCGTTCACATCCCACAATAACAAATGCACGGTGAGCTGTGCTTCACCGTGCATCGGCGGCTGACATTTTTTCGGTACCGAAACATTTCAGTGGCAGCCGATTCTGGCGATGACGCCTAAAAGGCATCTCAGGAATAGGATTTTAGTTCCGGATCAAGGCGGCCACGAATTTTAAGCCGAAGGAATACATTTGTATTTCGAGGACTTAAAATGAGTGCCCAACACAGATATGGAGATAAAAGACATTTATGAGATGTCTTTTATTCTTTCTGCTCGTAGAGCAGCGTGATGGTCACAGTCCGATTGAGGGCCCGGTTTTCGGGCTGGTCATTGCTGAAAAGCGGATCGAATGGTCCGACGCCGGAGTATTTAAAGGCCTCGGCCGAGGCGTCGCCGCGCACGCTGGTAACCTGGTCGAACACCGCCCGCGCCCGGCGCTCGGACAAATCGAGGTTGTAGGCCTCCTTGCCGATATTGTCCGTGTGCCCCACGATGTTGACCGTGACATTCGGCAGGGCATCGATGCGCGCCACGATCTGGCGTACGATCGCCTCATTGCGGGCTTTGATGGCCGCACTGTTGAAGTCGAAGAGAATCAGGGCATACTTCTCCTGCACTTTGAGGCCCAGATTGCGTGCCCGCCGCTCCTCGCGCTGCATGAAATTGACCTTGACCGGACTGCTGGCCACCGTAACGGTCTGCCCCTCCATGTCTTCCACCTCGATCTCGGCCCGAAGCTGCTTGTTCTCGGCGATGGTCAAGGGCGCGAATTTGTCCGCCGGCAGCGTCAAGGCGGCGTCCAACCGGCCGGTGCCGGCCAGGCTGTGGATGGGGCGATCGTCCCCGTAGACCGTCATCTTCCAGCCGTAGATGCCGTGTTCGGCGGCGACCTGCGGCAGTACCTGGACATCAGCGGCGTCCATGCTGGCTTCGGCATAGGTGCTGGTGACCACATCGAGGATCGCATCCTGATCGGCATAGATTTCGACCCGCTGGTTCTCTTCGCGGCCTTCGGGGGTTCTCCGGGAACTGGGCACCTCCGGCAAATTCCGGGCTTCCACGCTCATACGGGTCGGGTCGATACCCCAGATGTACTGCAGATAAGCCTTGACCGCTTCGGCCCGGGCGCGCGAAAGGTCGATGCGCCCCTTCTCCTCGCCCATATCGGCGTTGCACCCCACGATGCGGATGGCGGCCTCCGGCATCTGCGTCAGCCGTCGGCCCACGATATTGAGCACGTTCAGATATTTCTCCAGGGATCCCCGCAATTTGGCACTGTCGAAGGCGACGGTTTGATCCTGCCCGCGAAAGAGCACGTAACGGGGCGGTATACTGCTCTGCCCGGTTGTGAAGTAAATGTAGTTGAGCAAAGGGGCACTGTCGATCGTGGTGATCTCCTCGATATTGAGAACCGCCGGCTGCATGGCAAGCGTTCCGCTGGGCGGATACAGAAAGCGGTAGGTCACCACATAACGATAGAGCAGCTTGGACATGACGGCCTCGAAGATGGGCACCAGGTCCTTGGCCGCCGTGGCTTTCCAGACACGACCGCCGTGGCTCTCGCTGAAGTCACGCAGAAAGGGATCGGTGCTGCGGGTGGGCAGGTAATCGATGCCGTAGGCCTCGAAATTGGCAAGCCCTTCCGCGGCTTTTTCCACCACCGGCCCCCTGAAAGCGCTGTTGATATCCTCGCCGTCGGTGAACACCACCATAAATTTGTTGGCGTCCTGCGGAAGATCATGCATGATCGAGAGTCCGGCCAGCATGCCTTCGTAGAGGACCGTCTTGTTTGTCAGGCCACTGTCGAAGGCGGCTTTCAGAAATGCGCGCAGCTCTTCGATTTGATTGGACTGCTTGACTTGGGTGTGCAGGCGGTAGTCTCCGAAGGGAACGGTTTCATCGTCGCTGAACACAATCAGCGAGATATTGTCGATCGGCCGGATAATCTCGAAGAGATTCTCCATGGCCGCCATGATCGGCCGAATCGCGTTGCGCCGCTTCATTGACGCCGAATTGTCCACCACCATGACGATATTGAGACTCACGTCCTTACTGGTCTCGAGCGGTTCCACCGACATGATCTGGGCGTGTTTGGCGTTGCGCCGCAAGACGAAATCTTCGGCGGTCAAGTCGCGGATGGGGCGGCCCTCGCCGTCGGCAACGGAGATGAGCAGCTTATCGGCGTCCAATCTTGTATAACTGAATTCGGCAGCGCCCTCGGGGGGCACGACTTCCAAATCATCCTGGCCTAAAGCCGGCAGACTGAACAACAGGCCGATCAGCAGGGCAACTTGACATCCAATGAATTTCTTCATCCTTCCTCCTTAAATTGCAGCGGCGCCGGACGGCGAACATTGGGGCAACCAGGATCGATGAACTGCGATCTACAGATTCTGTTGGGTTGTTCGGTCATCAAGGACAAGACGACGGGAGAACGCCCATCGCCGATCAATGAATTTTGCATTTATAGTTCAGTCAAAAACCAGAATCAAGTCAGACAATTTATATGGTCGGGATTGAAAACCGATCAACTTGTGTTTAAGGTGGCGCCATCGGGATTCGGCGGCGATTGACCTGCGATGCACCGATCCGATCGATCCGTTTTCGCCGCCGGCCTCCATCGGCGCTCAAGAGTGCCGCGACGCATGCAAGAGACCGATCATGCTCGCAATCCCGTGATGCTCCCCGGGACCACCCACATTTAAGCCCGCAGATCACAGGCGATCGATCGTGATCGACGCCTATCATCACAATGAAAGGATAGGCCCATGCAGACCTCACGTCCCCCACTCCGGATCGTCGATAGGATAGTCCTGATGGCGGTTGCGCTGTGTGCGCTCGCAACGGTGCCGGCGGCGGCGCAACTCCTCAAGGTCAAAGGTCAGACCTTGTATGTACCGATATATTCGCACATCTACAGCGGTGATCGCGAACGACCCACCTACCTGGCCGCCACCGTCAGCATCCGCAATACCGATCCGGTCCATGCCATCCAATTGGAGGTCGTGGACTATTTTGGTTCCGAGGGTAAACGCATAAGACGTTATCTGGAAAACCCCATCACCCTCAAACCCATGGCCTCGACCCGTTACGTCGTCAGCGAGTCGGACAAGGCCGGTGGCTCCGGCGCCAATTTCATCATTCGCTGGAAATCCGATCAACCGGTCAATCCCCCGATTGCCGAGGGCATCATGATCAGCACGGCCTCCCAGTTGGGCATTTCGTTCACCTCCCGCGGCCAGATCATCGAGGAATAATCCCCTCGTAAGGAGAACCGGCATGGATCCCCTTTTTCTCAGTGTTGCGTTTATATTCGGATATGCAGCGCGCCAAATCGGTCTGCCCGTGCTTGTGGGACTCCTTGTGGCCGGCTTCGTGCTCAAAGCGCTGGGCGCCGAAGGCGGCACCTTCCTGCAGCAGATATCCGATCTGGGGGTTACCCTTCTGCTTTTCACGATCGGCCTCAAATTCAAGATCAAAAGCCTGCTGCAGCCTGAAATCTGGGCCGGCACTTCTTTGCACATGCTGATTACCGTCGTGGCCTTCGCTGGCGCCCTGGTCGGGATGGCCGGGACCGGCATCGCGCTTTTCGCTACGCTCGATCTGAAGCTGGCTCTTCTGGTCGCTTTTGCCTTGAGTTTCTCCAGCACGGTCTTCGCCGTCAAGGTTTTGGAAGACAAGGCCGAGATGAGCGCTTTCCACGGACGGGTGGCCATCGCCATCCTGATCATGCAGGACATCCTGGCCGTGGTCTTTCTGACCGCCTCCACCGGCAAGCTCCCCTCCCCCTGGGCCCTGGCCATCATACCGTTGTTTTTCGCGCTACGGCCGATCATGATGCGGATGATGGAAAAAAGCGGCCATGGCGAACTGATGATCCTCTTCGGTCTTTTTCTCGCGCTGGTCATCGGTGCCGGCAGCTGCGAACTGGTGGGTCTGAAAAGGGACCTTGGCGCCCTGATCATCGGCATCATGGTCTCGAATCACCCCAAGGCCGGGGAACTCGCCACCCACTTGATGGGTTTCAAGGATTTGTTCTTGGTGGGGTTCTTTCTGAGTATCGGTCTTTCCGCCCAGCCGACCTGGGAAGCCTTAGGGGTAGCCGCCCTCCTGGCCGCGTTCATGCCCTTCAAGGTCATCCTTTTCTTCGCCCTGCTCACGCGTTTCAAACTGCGGGCGCGGACCGCCACGCTGGCGTCTTTCAGCCTGGCCAACTACAGTGAATTCGGTCTGATCGTGGCGTCCCTCGCCGCCGGCAACGGCTGGATCGACAGCAGTTGGCTGGTGACCATCGCCATGGCCCTGTCGCTGACCTTCATTCTGGCGGCCCCCCTGAATACCTACGCACAGCGAGTCTACAACCGCAACGCCGATCGCCTGAAGCGTTTTGAGACGCGGACGCGCCACGTCGAAGACACCCCGATCGATCCGGGCGATGCTGAGATTGCCGTTTTTGGTATGGGCCGCATCGGTACGAGCACCTATGATACGATGGTGGAACACTACGGCGACGTTGTGATCGGGGTCGATTTCGCCCACGATACCGTCGAGGTCCATCGCGCGGCCGGGCGCAACGTGATCCTGGGCGATCCCACTGACCGTGACTTCTGGGAGCGGACGGCGCCCGACGGGCAGGAGAGCGAAGACAAGATCAAGATGGTCTTGCTGGCCATGCCCAAGCACGCCGCCAGCCTGGCGGCGGCCAAGTTTCTCCGCAGCTATGGATATAAAGACTTGATCGTGACGACGGCCCATTACGAGGACGAAATTCCCGAGTTGGAAGAGGCGGGCGCCGATCGCGCTTTTGATTTCCGTACCGAAGTCGGCATCGGTCTGGCCGAACAAGCCCAGGAGCTTCTGATAGAACGCGTGCTTATCGAACAGCGTGATAGTTAGCGCTGTGGTTGAAGGTGCGGCATGGGGCTTCGGCTCCATCCCGTGAAAGGCCATGAAACAGCCCGTGCTGCTACGGGATACGGCGTGTTTGCGAAAAAGGACTAAGGGGAAATCGAATGCGGTCCGAAAGGCATATGGCCTTGTGATAAAGGGATTGACGGCATACTCTCGGGGAGTTCCAGCGGGCGCGGCGATGGTCGATTTAGTCATCCTCCTTGTCAAACCATTTCCAAAAAGCATCGGAACCGAAAGGCTCCGGGGGAATTTCCGGTGGCGCATCGTCATCCGGCGATTCGTCTTCTTCCAGTAAATTCTGGAATAATTCCAGCGGAAAGGATGAGGTCGTCTTTTCGGGATCGGTGTCCTCGGGCGCAATCGGTGTGAGCTTCCAGGCCACATCCCCGTAACCCGCATCGCGAAAGGCGTTAGCGATGCGCAACAAACCGGCTTCATCCAGAAGCTTGGCATCGATCACTCTTGAATACTTGATCTGGAGTCGATGGCGGCCATCAGGCGCGTCGGCCTTGCCGTAAATTCGCCGGTATTCACGATCACTGTCCGCGCCTAAATGCTCACGGATAAAGGGTTGAATATCGGCGTAGCTTACGCCCGGGGCCAGCAGCGCCAATATGGAAACCCGTACTTTGTCGTCCATCCGGTGCCCCCCGAGTGCGAATCGATCCCTTGGGCTGATCAGCTGATATTCTTTAATAATTCCCGTACCGCTATCAATTCGTGCCTATACATTGGTCCTAACGGGAGGTCGGTTCATTGTCAAGACAAACTGACCACTTTTTGACATTTTTATTTACATTTAAATACACACTTGCATTAAATAGTTTTATACTCTTCTGCAGGATAGCAACGTCGTAGACATCATTGCCAACAACGTAACGCCAAGTTTATGGTGGTTATCGCTTATGTTGAAGCGAATCATAGGACGGGACGGTCCGGCAATGCGAAGGAATGCGGGTGGTGGGAAGGATGGGTTTGGGGATGAAGCCGGTGATGGTTATCCGCATCGGACATGGCCATTAGAAGGGTCGAGCAGAAGCAGAGCGCCGGGTTTTCAGGGCGCGCCATCGAAACAGCGCTGGTGCAGCACCATTTCCCGGCGCACCGTCTTAAGCGCGCCACCGCATTTGATCCGGCAGTACGCACATTGCGGCGCCTGTTTGAAAACCGCCTTGAAATAGGGTCCGTCGAGGATTTCGGCCAGGGGGCGTGTCTTGAAATTGATCGCCTCCCGGTATTTTTCGATCAGCGGGACGATGAAGCCGAATCGGTGATTGTGGGCGGTGATGTACATGGTGTGGGCCTGGCAGCAGGGATGCACCGTGCCGTCGGCGGCGATGTAGATCGCGCCCTTGGCGAGCGGCTTGCACCGGGCCCGATCATCGGGCGCGGCATGTTCCCGGAAAAGGTCCCGTTTGATCGTGATCTCGAAGGCATCCGGCGGGCGTAATGCATCGTCGTAGTCGCGGGAGGCGATGGCGTAAAAGCGTCGGCATCCGATTTTGTTGGCCAAATCGCAGGCCGCTTCGATCTGGTGCTGATTATGTTGAAAAACGATAAATTTCCAGTAGGCCGTTCCGCCGCCGGCGACAAAGGCCGACAAGTTGCGCAGCACCCTGTGATATTCGGTCCCCACCCGGTGGCGGGCGTGCGTATCGGCCAGCCCGTCGATACAGAAGCCCAGGGCCCCCTCACCGTAGGCGCGCCCCAGTTCAAACCACCAGGCCTCGTCCTGAAAGCCGCCGTTGGTATCGCCCCCCATGACGATGCCTGGGTTGAGGGCACGCACATGGCCGACGATTTCGACAAAATCGTGATTGGTGCATAAATCACCGAAATTGCCCCCGTAGTTGATCCACTTTAATTGCCGCAACATTTCGGGCGGCAGGCGTTTGAATTCCGCAAGGCTTATCTGGTGACCGCCATAAGGGCGAACTTTCTGCTGACGGCTGCAAAAAGGGCAGCGGGCATTGCAGCGCGACGAGGGCTCCAGGTTCAACCCTTTGATTTTATCGAGGGTCAGCATGTTGCTTCGGTCCTCAAACGCATGGCGCGATTTTTTTTCTACCGGATGACATTCAATGGGTGCCCGAAGGGGGATCATACGCTCTCCGGGATTCGGTATCCAATCCCTTTCGATCCGCACCGAACATCGGTCACAGGATCGGATTGACGGCCGCCCCACGATGTTTTACACAAACATGATAGGAGTACCGGTCGGCGATTATCCCATCATCCGCAGTGAGGCACAATCAGAAAAAGCGACAACTGCCAGTGAATGGCCCTCGCTGCCTGGAGCAGGCCACAAAAGCCCGACGACCAGACATCCCCAACCCGTCATGGACGCTGCCGCATGGTCCCGAAAATCATCCTCGACATCGACAATGCCATGACCATGCCGGCCCAGGATACTGACGATGCCCTGGCGCTGGCCTTGGCCTTGGTGTCGCCGGAACTTGAACTGGTGGGCATCACCACCTGTGCCGGCAACTGCCGCACGCCCCAGTCCACCCGCAACACGCTTCACCTGCTGGAGGCTGCCGACGCCTACCAGGTCCCGGTGGCCCAGGGGCGATCCGCGCCGTTTATCCGCAACCGCGAGCCCCACTTTGGCTACCTCGAACAAAAGGCCGCCGGACCTCAGGCGCATTACTGGGCGCATCTGCCCGTCTTGCCGGGACCCGATCGGAGACCTTTGGCGGAACCGGCGCATGAATTCATCCTTCGGACGCTTACGCGGTTTCCGGGAGAGATCATTTACATTGCGCTGGGCGCTTTCACGAATCTGGCCTTGGCCCTGCTCGTCGAGCCCGGACTGGCCGGTATCATCCGGCAGGTGGTGCATATGGGCGGTGCTTTCCAGCCCTCCACGGGAGAGCCCTTTGTCTGGTCGACACCCGACATACCGGACGACATCTGGCAGACCACGCTGCGCTTCAATACCGCCTTCGATCCCGAGGCCTCCGCGGTGGTTTTCCGTTCCGGGGTTGCGTTAACCTTCGTTCCGGCCAACGTGACCAGCCGGGTATTTCAGCGCCCGAACCACCTGGAGCGACTGCAGCAAATCCCCGCGCCCTTCCAGCAGTTTCTCCACACCTATGCCCGCCCCTGGGTGGACTGGTCGATCGCCGAGCGCCAATTGCCCGGGGCCCACATGCACGATCCCCTGACCGTTGCCAGCGTCATCGATCCCACCCTCTGCCGTTGGGAAACCTTTTATTTGGACGACAAAATCTTCTTGAGCGGGGAAGACCCCTGGCTCGTGCCGCATCCTCCCGGCACGCCGGTGCAAGTGGCCACCCATGTCGATACGGCACGCTTCGAAGCCTTTCTGGCCGAACGACTGTGTCGGCCGGTCCTGGCCCCCTATCGCCGGCCGAGATGACGTCAGCGGGGGCTTCATCAATCGAAAAATATCCGCTTTGATAATGATTTCAGGCACAACGGCATTTCGATTCCCCAGGTCCAGCTTGACAGATGCCTGTTTTTTTTAATATTTTAGGCAACTACCGATAAGGATGTCACAGTTGGTCTGCAGGAGTGCAATGTCAAACCCAGCGCCAGGCGACCCATTGCCAAAAAAACATCATTTTTCGGCCAAGATCGCCACCATTTTGGTTTTCAGCCGGCCGTTCCTGGTTTTCGGCGGCATGATCTGCGCCATCGCGGTCATGTGGAAACTAAACCCGGTCATCTATACCATCGGGGTTTGCCTGCTGCTGCTCTCCATGACCTTCGACCTGGTGGACGGCTGGTTCGCCGCCCGCTTCGTGCCCAATGCGCCGCTGGCGCCGCTGGCCGACCGTCTCATGGACAAGCTGGTCTATTCGATCATCTTTCCGGTGATAGCCGTGGGCATGATGTGGCGCCTGATCGTGATCACCCCCGATCCCACCCGCGGGGAACTCCTGCATGCCGTCTTTGTGCTGCTGCTCTGCGTCACGGTATTGATACGGGATAATTTCGCGGCCTTCATGCGGGGCTTTGCCATCCGGCAGGGGGTCGAGCCGGCAATGACCGAATACAACCGCATGCGCACGATTGTGGCCGCTCCGGTCAGCGCCCTGCTCTACGCCTACGCCTTTCACGTTCCCGAAGGGCCGCCCTCGTGGGTCTATTTTAAAATTTCGTGGTTGGCCAACTTTCCGCTGCGCGGCCTGTTTTTTATCGAAATTCTTTTCCTGGTCATCAATTTCGGCTCGATTGCCGGCTACTGCCGCAAATACGGCCGGGCCTGCCTGGATGAATTGTGCATGGGCAACGAAGGTCTGCGGCGGCGCATTCTGGCTTTTTTCCCCAACGCGCTTACGGTCATGAACGCCATGATGGGACTGATCGCCGTGTTTTTCGCTTACCAGGGGCGCGTGCGCGAATCCTACCTGATGCTGGCTGGCGCCGCCACCTTCGACAAACTGGACGGCATGGTCGCCCGGCGCCTCGGGCTTACCGAACCGCTGCCCGAAGAGGAGGGCAAGCGCAAGATCAATCTGGGAAACCTGATGGACGATTTTGCCGACGCTGTGAGTTTCTGTATCGTTCCCGGATGGATCTTCTACGTGGTCATGACCGATTACGCCAGCGGAAGACCGGCCACACTGCCCATCGGGCTGGTGAGCGTGGTCTATGTCCTGATGGGATTTGCCCGTCTGATCTATTTCACCGTGGATAAGAAGCCGATACCCGGTTTTTTCAAGGGACTGCCCACGCCGGCCGCCGCCCTCCTGGTGGTCACCCCGCTGATCATGCTCGCCCAGGTCGCCTCCCAAGACACCCGCTGGGTTTTATTCTGGGGCTACTTCGCCTTCGGCCTGATGCTCTGCACCGCACTGCTGATGAACTTCTATTTCATCCGCTACTTGCACATGGGTCGCTACATGAGCCGCAATCCCTGGATGACCCGCCTGGCGCTGCTGGTCATGTTGAGCGTGGTCACGCCCTATTTCGGCGTGATCTGTCTGGTCTTCATGATCTTGTACGTTCTCTCCCCCCTAGTGACCTGGCGCATCGATCCCGACGAGGCTGCCCGTGAAACCCGGGCGGAAACCCTTCATTCGGGATGATGCCGCCCGATTCCCCAAGCATGAACGTTTGAAGGCTGGTCGGATCGTGTACCCCGAGCCAGATGGTGAATTCAAATATTAGAATGGAGGTCGGAATGGATCCTTGCCCCTGCGGCAACGAACGTGATTACGGCGATTGCTGCCAGCCGCTGATCGAAGGTCGGCAGCAAGCCGAAACCGCCGAGGCCTTGATGCGGGCGCGCTACAGCGCCTACGTCAAAACCGCGGTGGATTTCATCATCGATACCACCCACGCTTCCCAGCGCAGCAACTACACGGTCGAAGGCATCCGTAAATGGTCTCGCAACAGCGAATGGCAGGGATTGACCATCCTCCACACCGAGGGAGGCGGTCCGCAGGAGGAAGAAGGCGTGGTGGAATTCGTGGCGCGCTATATCGAGAAGGGCAAGCCCAACAGGCATCACGAAATTGCCCAGTTTCGCCGCCAGGAGGGCCAATGGACCTTTGTGGACGGCCAGGCGCCCAAACCCCAAACGGTGAAACGGCAGGAGCCCAAGGTCGGCCGCAACGCGCCCTGCCCCTGCGGCAGCGGCAAAAAATACAAGCGCTGCTGCGGGGCGTGATGGCCGATCTAACGTCATTCGTCTGCGCGCACACGCAGACGGGCACCGCCTTCAGGATGCCCCGGGACCGGAAAAGGAGCCGCCACCATGTTTGCTGAACTGATTCGCAGCCGACGCAGCATGCGCCATTTTCAAGACCGTCCGGTGGAAAAGCCGAAAATAGACTAAAGCCATCTGATTTCGTGTCGATAAGATGTTTAAGGGCATCGTCGGGCATCTTGGCTGACCAACAGACGCAGTCGGATGTCCGCACGAATCTTCATAACCTTCCTTCGTCCCACCGGGGTGGCCTCGGCCGCCCCGGTTTTCTTTCCAACACGCGAGCCAACTAAATCACGATTGAGCGCTAAAGTTTTATTCGAAATTCCCCATAAGGGATAACAGGACCCTGTGTTGGGATGGTTCCTGCTGCGGCCGGGCGCATCGCCATCATCTGCAGCCGAAAGGAACGCGGAAATATCGCCAGCACTCGAGACAAAAGCATCAACAGCCGCCATAACCGACAAACGGGTGCCTGGCAGAAACGTCAATAAGTAAAGGATGAAGGGCATATGGAAACCGGCGTCACATTCGAGAGCGTTCTGCGCAAGAGCAACAAGCTGCCGACCCTTCCGGGAATTGCCATCAAAATTCTGGAAGCCGTTCAAAAGGAAAGGCCGGATCTTCAGGAAATCGCCGAGGTTCTATCCACCGATCCGCCGCTGAGCGGTGAAGTCCTGAAATTGATCAACTCACCCTTTTTCGGCCTGACGCGCAAAGTCACATCGGTCTCCCACGCCGTCAGCATGCTGGGCATGAATGTGGTCAAGAACATGGCGTTGAGTTTCGCGCTGGTTAAGAATTTTTCGAGCAATGGGCAAGGTGATTTCGACTACCTGCGCTTCTGGAAGTATTCCCTGACCACGGCGATTGCCGCCCGCATGATTGCCGAGGATGTTTCCGCGGAAACCCCGGAAGACGCCTTTTTCCTGGGGCTGCTGCACGACATGGGCAATCTGGCGCTGGCCCGCTGCTTGCCCGATCAGTACAATCTCGTGGTCCAGGAAGCCCAAGCCGGTCAATGCTGCAATTTCCAAGTCGAAAACCAGGTGCTGGGATTCGATCACATGGATCTCGGGCGCCATCTGGTGCGCAGTTGGGGGTTGCCGTCCAAGTTCTGGCAGCCGATTGGATGCCACCACTGCCCCGAAAAACTCGATAAAGCCGACAAGGACGTCCAGACCCTGACGCACATTCTCAATCTGGCCACCCTCTACGCCGAGATGTTTCAGTCCGATAACACGCCCACCCATCTAGCGATGATCGACCACTTCACCAATGCGTACGGCTTTGCCGAAGCGCTGAACGTCGATCGCCTGGCAGTGTCGATTTCGGAGGAAACCCAACGCTTTTTCCCCTATTTCGAAATCGACTTCGAGGACGATGCCAGCTACCTCGAAACGATCGAAAGGGCCCGAGCGGAATTGATCAACGTCTCCACCGACTTCGTCGACCAACTCGTGGCCCAGCAGCGCCAGATCGACACGTTGCGGCGCCAGGCCACCCACGACGGCATGACCCAGTTGATGAACTACCAGTATTTCCAGGAAACCCTGAATCGGGAAATCGCCCGGTCACGGCGCAGTCAGTCGCCCCTCACCCTGGTCATGGCCGACATCGACCATTTCAAGTCCGTCAATGACACCTACGGGCATCTGGCCGGCGACCAGGCCATCAAGACCGTGGCCGACTGCCTGCGAGCCAACCTGCGGGAGACCGATCATATCGCCCGCTACGGCGGCGAGGAATTCGCCATCGTGCTCTACAACATCCCCCCCGATGAAGCGTTGAGCGTCATCGAACGTGTGCGTCAGACCATCGGTGATCAAACCATCTATTTCGATGGCCAGTCCTTCAACATCACGATGAGTTTCGGGATCGCCTCCATGCAGCCGGATGAGTCGCTCGATCGGGAGGCCCTGATCGACAAAGCCGACAAAGCGCTCTACAAGGCCAAATCCGGCGGCCGCAACTGCTGCCGCGTCTCCCAGTGCTGATGGTCGCATAGAACCGCCGCAACCAGGCGGTTCGCTAGTATCATTCTAGCCCCCTCCTTGGGAACCTCCCGCCCGGGGCGGGTGAACTGCTGTGCCGGGCGCTCGTTTCAGGCCCACGGAATACGGATGCAGACTTCCACTTCACCATTCGCGGCCGTCACAACCGGAAGCCATCCGTCATAGGTCGAGACAGCTTCCCGCCTCAAAAGCGGCCGCCAATCATCCGACAATGAGCATTTTGAGGAGGTTTTAACACCGTACGGCCAAGCGCAATCGCTTTTCGACAGCCTGCTAAAGCTGATCGTCGGCATCGCGGGAAATCGGAAAGGGGGGTTCGGCAGTCTTTGCCAGGGGGATGAGACCCTCAGGAAGAGCCCTTGATCATGCGGCGATAAGCCGCCCGGGCCTCGTCGGAAATGGAAACCGTGTCGGCATGCACGATCGGCATGCCGCCTGCCGTGGTTGCCGCGGGCACGATGTATACTTCACGCACCGCCGCACGGTAGGTGTCGAGTTTCGGATGCGGCAGGGTGGGATTGGCAACCACAACTGGATATTTTACGGTCATACCCGCATTCCATCAGAAAAGGGAATGCCGTGTCAAGACCCATCCGATAGTACCCATTCAGAAAAGGCATCTTTTACTCCCGCGGCAGGTCGCAGCAGCCTTTCGCTGGCAAGCTCGTTTGTCCCATGAGGTATAGGTCGACCTCGCGGGCGGCCTCGCGGCCTTCCGCAATGGCCCAGACGATCAGCGATTGTCCGCGCCGGGCATCGCCGGCAGCAAATATGCCGGGTCGCGGGGTCGTATAGGGCGAAGGGGTCGCTAAATTGCCGCGCTCATCCAGTTTCTGATCGAGTTGCCGCAGAATGGGGCTCTGTTCGGGTCCGGTGAAGCCCATCGCCAACAATACCAGATCCGCCGGCCATTCCCGCTCACTGCCGGCAATTGCTTGCATCTGGGGCGGCGCGCCGTTGCGGGCGTCAAATTCGACGTTCTCGGTGATGACCGACCGGAGTCGACCATTCTCGCCATTGAAGGCCTTGGCCAGAATCGACCAATGGCGCGTACCGCCTTCCTCGTGCGAACTGCTGGTGCGTAACCGCATGGGCCAGAACGGCCAGGGCTGCCCCTCGGGGCGCTCCTCGCTGGGGCAGGGCAGAAGTTCGAAATTGGTGACGCTCAAAGCCCCCTGTCGATGACAGGTGCCGATGCAGTCACTGCCGGTATCGCCGCCGCCGATCACGATCACATGCTTGCCATGGGCCGAAATGGCCATCGCACCCGATGCGGGGTCCCCATCGCCGGCCACGCGCCGGTTTTGCTGGGTGAGGAAATCCATGGCCCAATGGATGCCTTCCAGCTCTCGGCCCGGGATGGGCAGATCACGAGGCACCGTGGCCCCCGTGCAGAGCACCACCGCATCGAAGGCGTTCAGATCTTCCGCGCCGACATCCTGGCCCACGTCGGTTCCCGGTTTGAAAACGATGCCCTCCTGGCGCATCAGATCCAGCCGGCGGTCCAGGATTTTCTTCTCCATTTTGAAGTCTGGTATGCCGTAGCGCAGGAGACCGCCGATTCGGTCGGCCCGCTCCATCACGGTCACCTGATGGCCGGCCCGGTTGAGCTGCTCGGCGCAGGCCAGCCCCGCGGGCCCGGAACCGATGACGGCCACCTGCTTGCCGGTGCGCCGGGCGGGCGGTCGCGGTTTGATCCAGCCTTCCTGAAAAGCCCGTTCGATGATTTCTTTTTCAATCTGTTCGATCGTAACGGCCGGCTCGTTGATGGCCAGTACGCAGGCTTCTTCACAGGGGGCCGGGCACAGCCGGCCGGTGAACTCCGGAAAATTGTTGGTCAGCAGAAGCTGATCGAGGGCTTCGCGCCAGCGGCCGTGGTAGATCAGGTCGTTCCAGTCCGGAATCAGGTTTCCCAGCGGGCAGCCCGAATGGCAGGTGGGCACCCCGCAGTCCATGCAGCGGGCCGCCTGCCGGATCAGTTTTTCTTCGGGAAAATCCTCGTAGATTTCACGATAATCGTTGATCCGCTCGGCCACCGGTCGACGCGTCGGGGTCTCGCGCTGGAATTCCTTGAAGCCTGTCGGTTTTCCCATGTTCTTATTCCTCTGGCCCGGGTCTAGACCGCCGCCCGTTCGGCGGCGGCCAGCTTTTCCAGGGCCCGCTTGTATTCCACTGGCATGATCTTGACAAACCGGGGGAGCCAAGATTCCCAGTCTTCCAGGATGCGAACGGCCAGGGCACTCCCCGTGATGGTCCGGTGTTGCTGGATCAGCCGTCGCAGACTAGCGATGTCATCCGCGGTCGCGACCGCCTCCAGTTCGACCATTTCCAGATTGCAGCGCTCGGTTGCAAACCGGCCGTCGGCATCCAGGACGTAGGCGATCCCACCGCTCATCCCGGCGGCAAAATTGCGCCCCGTGGATCCCAGCACGACGGTTATCCCGCCGGTCATGTATTCGCAGCCGTGGTCGCCGACGCCCTCCACCACGGCCGTGGCCCCGCTGTTGCGCACACAAAACCGCTCACCGGCCCGGCCCCGGATGAAAACCTCGCCGGAAGTGGCGCCGTAGAGGGCCACGTTGCCCACGATGATGTTCTTCTCGGGTGTGGTGGTATCCCCTTCCGGCGGCCGGATGCTGAGACGGGCGCCGGAGAGCCCCTTGCCGAAATAGTCGTTGGCCTCTCCGCGCAGGTGAATGCTCAGGCCCGGGGCACCGAAGGCGCCGAAACTCTGCCCGGCCGTACCGGTGGCTCGCAACACGATGGTGTCCGGGGGCAGGCCCTGGTCGCCGTAACGCTTGGCAATAGCATGGCTGAGCGTGGTGCCCACCGTGCGGTCCACGTTGCGCACCGTCAGGTCGAGTCCCATCGGGGTTTTCCGATCAAAGGCCGGCTGCAATTTGGCGATCAGCGCCTCGTCCAAGGGCGGCGGGGCATCGCGGGTCTCCAAAAGGACACAGTGCTGCGCTACCGCCTCCGGTATTACCGGAGGGGCCAGGATCGCCGACAAATCGAGGCCGCTCGCCTTCCAATGTTCCAGGGCCGGGACCATGTTCAGCCGGTCCACGCGGCCGACCATCTCCGCCACCCGTCGGAATCCGAGCCTGGCCATGATGGGCCGCAGATCCTGGGCCACGAAACGCATGAAATTCATGAGGTGCTCGGGACGGCCGGTGAACTTGCGGCGCAGCTCCGGGTCCTGGGTGGCAATGCCCACCGGGCAGGTGTTGAGATGGCAGACCCGCATCATGACGCACCCCAGACTGACCAGCGAAATCGTCCCGAAACCGAATTCCTCGGCTCCCAGGAGGCAAGCCACGGCCACGTCCCGGGCGGTCTTGAGCTGGCCGTCGGTCTCCACCACGATCCGGTCGCGAAGACCGTTCATTTTGAGAACCTGCTGGGTTTCGGACAATCCCAGCTCCCAGGGCACCCCGCCGTAACGCACCGATGTCTGGGGCGAAGCACCGGTGCCACCGGTATCTCCGCTGATGAGCACCACGTCCGCCCCGGCCTTGGCCACCCCGGCCGCCACCGTGCCGACACCCACCTCGCTAACCAGCTTGACGCTCACCCGGGCGGCGGGATTGGCCCGCTTGAGGTCATAGATGAGCTGGGCCAGGTCCTCGATGGAATAGATGTCGTGGTGCGGCGGCGGGGAGATCAGCCCCACCCAGGGGGTGGAATGCCGCGTCTTCGCGATCCAGGGATAGACCTTGCCGCCCGGCAGTTGCCCGCCCTCGCCGGGCTTGGCGCCCTGGGCCATTTTGATCTGCAGTTCGACGGCATTGCTCAGATAGTTGATGGTCACGCCGAAGCGGCCCGACGCCACCTGCTTGATGGCGCTGCTGCGCAAATCGCCGTTGGCATCCGGTCGAAAACGCTCGGCGTCCTCGCCGCCCTCCCCGCTGTTGCTTCTCGCGCCCAGGCGGTTCATGGCGATGGCCTGGGTCTCGTGGGCTTCCTGGCTGATGGAACCATAGGACATGGCGCCGGTTTTAAACCGCTTGACGATCGCCTCCCAGGGCTCGACCTCGTCCAACGGGACCGGTGTTGCGGCCTCGACGAAATCGATCAGACCCCGCAAAAGCCCCTCCTCGCGGTTTTGGCGGTTGACCTGCGCATCGAAATCCCGCCAGGCCTGGTCATCATTCTGACGTACGGCCTGTTGCAGACGGGCGATGGTCACGGGGTTGTACTGGTGCTGCTCCCCGTTGCGGCGCCACTGGTATTTCCCGCCGGCGTCCAAGGCCGCACCGGCGGGAATCACCGTGGTTGGAAAAGCGCGCCGGTGCCGCCGTTGAACCTCTTGAGCCAGAAGCGGGAGGTCCGCCCCGCCGATGCGCGAAGGCGTCCAGGTAAAATAACGGTCCACCACTTGCGGGTCGATGCCGATACACTCGAAAATCTGCGCCCCGCGGTAACTCTGCAGGGTGGAAATACCCATCTTGGACATCACCTTGAGAATGCCCTTGGCCGCCGCCCGGCGGTAGTTTTCGATGGCGGCCTCAACGCTGAGGTCCTGGATTTCCCCGCAGGCCACGCGATCGGCCAGGCTAGCATAGGCCAGGTGCGGATGTACGGCCCCGGCCCCGTAGCCCAGCAGGCAGCAGAAGTGGTGAATCTCCCGGGCCTCGCCGGTATCGACGATAAGCCCGCAGCACGGTCGCAGCCCCTCGCGGATGAGGTGATGGTGGACGGCGGCCGTGGCCAGCAGCGCCGGGACGGGGGCCGTATCCCGATCCACCGGACGGTCCGTCAAGATCAGAATGACGGCGCCTTTCTGAACCGCTTCGGTCGCCAGGCGGCAGACCCGATCCAGGGCTTTCTCCAGTTCGGCGCCGCCGCCTTTCGCCGGATAGACCATGGGGATGGTTGCCGCGCGCAAATCGGCAGGCGCCCGGGATTGCAACCACTCGAACTCCGCGCCCGTCAGCACGGGGTGGTCAAGGCGGATCTGGCGGGCGTGCGCCGGGGTCTCGCTAAAAAGGTTTCGTTCGGCCCCGATGGTCGTTACCAGGGAGGTCACCAGTTTTTCGCGGATGGCGTCCAGGGGTGGATTGGTGACCTGGGCAAAGAGCTGTTTGAAATAGTCGTAGAGCAGGCGTGGACGGCGCGAGAGCACCGCAGGCGGTATGTCGTCACCCATGGAGCCGGTGGGTTCGACACCGGTTTGCGCCATGGGGGCCATAATCAGCTTGAGGTCTTCGCGCGTGTATCCGAAGATCTGCTGACGCTGCAAGAGCGTTTCTTCATCAACGGGGTCCGTCACGGCGAAGCTCGTCGCGGCCGCCGGGCGCACCAGATTGGCACCCAGCCACTGGCCGTAAGGCTGCTGCTCGGCGATGCGGGCCTTGATTTCCTCGTCTTCGACGATGCGCCCCTCGGCGGTGTCTACCAGAAACATGCGCCCAGGCTGCAGCCGGCCTTTGGCGGCGATGTTGTCGGCAGCGATGGGCACCACCCCGGTCTCGGAGGCCATGATCACCCGCCCGTCTTGGGTCACGGTATAGCGAGAGGGCCGC
>JAAUYK010038138.1_pt1 | contig 20137 bp, 13 predicted proteins | sample 7278021 | NCBI WGS metagenome assembly JAAUYK01 (sample SAMN14350223, study PRJNA611818) | marine sediment metagenome | isolation source: surface marine sediment (1.8m) | place: French Polynesia: Moorea | collected 2018-08
CCCTCCACGGGATCACCGATAGCCACGAGAACCACATGAAACGGGTGATCACCCGGGTGGGACCGGATGCCCAGACGCCGCTCGGCGAGACGCTGTTCCAGGTCTACACCTACTTCATGAGCCGCAACTCTGCCGACCTGCCACCCGGCCGGGATTGGGAGGGCAACGAGGTCACCGGCGTGTCCTTCCCCCTCTACGAATACAACATGGACATGCACAACCCGCTGCCGGACGACGGGGGCGACCTCAACATGGTGGGCGGCCACTACGTGGGCGCCGGGGTCACGACGACGCATCCCAAGCCCGGCTCGGCGGCCGACCTCGATGCGGACGGTCTCGACCCGCTTGGCGACGGCGGAACGGCCCGATTCCCGGCCTGGGACGGAAGCCCGGCCCCCGATCCCGTCCTCTACTCGTGCCAGAAGAACTTCGTCCTGCTCATCACGGACGGTGGCTCCTCGGGCGACCTGTTCGACGACCAGGACGCTCGCGTGAACTCGGCCTTCCTGCCTCCAGTCGACATCGAGACGGGGACCGACCGCGGATACTCCGACTTCCCGACGCTGATCGGGGATCACTTCCGCGCGGACGCGGACGGCAATCCGGACGAGACGGAGACGGGGTCCGGGAGCGGCACGAAGTACATGGACGACATCGCCTACTTCATGAACCGCTGGGACTTCCGGCCGGACATGGACGGCGACCAGACCATCGACATCTACACCGTCGGCTACTCGGTGCAGTCGACGGGTGTGTCCAACGTCGAGAAGGCCGCCAATGCGGGCAACGGCCTCTACTTCGAGAGCGCCGACGCGGACCAGCTCGCCCAGGACATCATCGCCGCTTTCAACGACATCATCGACAAGGCCCAGTCGTTCACGTCCGCCACGGTTCCCGCCAGCCGGACCACGGACGGTGACAACTTCTACTCGAGCTTCTTCCGTCCCAAGGAGGATTCGCCCTTCTGGGACGGCCATCTCAAGAACTTCGCGTTCACCGCGGGCGGAGACATCCTCACCGCCAGCGGTACCTGTGCCGTGGGGAACAACACCTCGGCGACTCCTCCCTGTCCGACCGGAGGACAGCTCCAGACCAGCGCCACGGCGTTCTGGGACGCCTCGGAGCAGGTTCCGGATCCGATCAACCGCAAGCTCTTCGTGGGAGAGGGCGGCACCAGCTTCGACAACCAGGCTACCAAGTGGTTCGCCGAGAGCAGCGGCAGCGTGACCCACACGATGACGCGAACCGACCTGGCCCTCAGCTCCTCGCCCCAGGAGGCGAAGCTCCTGACCGCGCCCTACTCGCTTCCCGATCCCTACGCCGACAGCGATCTGGACACCCTGGCACCGATCGTCGTCAGCAATCTGGCGGGCTGCCAGTACGGAACCCTGCTCGGCAGCGACTGCGCCACCCGCGTCAACGACGACGGCTCGAAGTCACTGCTCGGAGACATCTTCCACTCGAACCCGGTGGTGGTGGGCTCGCCGAACTCTGCGATCAACGCGAGCTCCTACAAGGACTTCCTGAACACCCACCGCACGCGAAAGCGGGTCATCTACGCGGGCTCGAACGCGGGCTGGCTCCACGGCTTCCTGGCGGGCGAGTGGCAGACCCTCGACGAGAACAACCAGCCCCTGGCTCCGCCCCGCCACGACCGCGGCACGGGCGAAGAGCTCTTCGGCTTCATGCCCTCCGAGGTCCGCAAGAAGGCCTGGCAGCTGCCGGGAAGTCAGGCGAGCGGCGCGATCCGGAACTTCTACACCGTGGACGGATCGCCGATCGTCGCCGACGCCTGGTTCTACCGGAACGTGAACGCCAGCACCGGCCTGCTCACCACCCTGCTCAGCCCCCCGGTCTCCACGGTCCAGGTCGAGAAGCAGTGGCGGACGGTGCTCATCGGCGGACTTCGCGACGGCGGTCGCAGCTACTACGCCCTGGACGTCACCAACCCGGACGCGTCGAACTACCCGGGCTATCTGTGGGAGTTCCCGTGCGACGACTGCACCAACGCGGTCAACAACGGCACCGACGTCGAGGCTCCCTGGATGGGCAACACCTGGTCCGAGCCGGTGATCACGCGGGTCCGGGTGGCGGTCGACGGCGACATCGACCCGCGCGGCCACGAGCGCTGGGTCGCGATCTTCGGTGCGGGCTACGACCCGGCGGGAGACCCGAACCACACGGGCTACCTGGAGCTCACGGATCTGGATCCCGACGGGGACCGCTTCCGGGGCCGTGGGATCTACATGGTCGACATCACGACCGGGAATGTGCTCGCCAAGAAGACCTGGGCGCCGCTCGACCTGATGGACCAGACGGGCCAGGTCACCTACGACGAGCTCCACTACGGATTCGCCTCCCAGCCCGCCGTCTTCGATCTGGACTTCGACGGATACGCGGACGTGATCTATATCGGCGATCTCGGCGGACGCATCTGGAAGTGGGTCGTCTCTCCGGTCGGGGACGACCCGATCAACAATTCGGTGGCGAACCACAGCCTGGGGCAGCCGGACTGGCCCTTCAAGCTCTTCTTCGAGGCCGACCACAGCACGTCGCCGTCGACGCCGACCTACGGTACCAGCCACTTCCAGAACTTCTTCTTCCCGCCCACCGGGGTGCTGCGCCACGGAAACCTGGTGCTGGGCTTCGGTGCCGGCGAGCGACCCGAGCCCGAGGCGGGCTCGATCGACGGCAGCAACGCCAACAACAACCACTACTTCGTGGTGCGCGACGTGGATCCCCTCGAGAAGGGCGCGACCACCCAGCCCGCCATCACCGAGGCGAACCTGATCGACGTCCACGACGTCGACGACGGGACCTACACCTGCGCCGACGTGGAGGCGGCCAAGGGCTACTTCCTGACCGCCCGCGACAAGGAGAAGTTCATCACCAACAGTGTGGTGTTCCTCGGAGACCTGATCACGGGCTCGTTCCTCCCGGCCCCGCCCGGCGCGGACAAGTGCAGCGACACCGGGACCGCCTACCTCTACCGCTTCGAGCTCGACTGCGGCGCCGGCCGCTACGACTCGAACCCGGGTACCGGCGACGAGGACCGGCGCAAGGCCATCGGCGGAGGCCTGCCGACGCGCCCGCGGGTCTCGGTGGGCGACCTCAACCAGGGTGGGGGCGGCGGCGGCTGCGACAACAAGGTCGTGGTGATCACGAGCAACGGTGAGATCGACAACGATTGCCCGGGGAGTCCATCCTCCCTCGGCACGAACATCCGATCGTGGCGGGAACGCTAGGGGGAGCCAATGCGTAGCAACCGGGGCATCGGGCGCAGGGCCGCGGTGGCCGTCGCCGCACTGGTCGTGGCGGTCGCGGCGGGGTCGGCCCTTGCCGGGGACATGGGGGGACACGGCCCGCTCGAAGACGTGATTCCCGACGATCGGACCGTGAAGGTCCGGGGCGTGCTCTACGACCTCACCCGCTTCACGGAGATGTACGACGCGAAGGGGAAGACGATCGGGCTCCACGAGCTCGAGGACGCGGTCGGCGGGTTCGTGCTGTACGCGGGCCAGTCGCGACGGCCGCGGCCGGTGCTCGAGAGGATCCAGATCGCGCCGGACGACGACTGAGGGGGGGGACGATGAAGCGCACCGGATTCTCGATGCGGGCCCACGGGCTGGGGGTGGCCTGTGCCCTGCTCGTCGCCTGTGGCGGCGAGCAGGTCTCGGAGACGAGCGGCGCTCCCATGGCCGGCGGGGCGGCCTCGGAGACCGCGGTGGAGCGTCCCGCCAGCCTCAACGCGCCGCCCCAGATCGAGCGGGTGGAGCTCTCGCCCCTCGACCCGCGGCCGGGACAGCGCGTCGTCGCGCGCGTCGTCGCCTCGGACCCGGACGGCGACGAGATCGAGCTGCGCTACGAGTGGCTCGTGAACGGTCGGCGGTCCGAGCAGACGGCCTCTTCGTTCCACGTCGAGGACGTCGCGAAGGGCACCCTGATCGAGGTGCGGGTGACCGCCGCGGACGGCGCGAACCAGAGTCCGGCCGCGCGGGCGAGCCTTCGCGTGGGCAACCAACCGCCGGTGCTCCAGGGCGTCGTGATCGAGCCCCTGATGGAGGTCAGCGCGGGGCACGACATCTCCGCGAGCCCCCGCGCCACGGACCCGGACGGCGATCCCATCGAATACCGCTTCCTGTGGCAGGTCGACGGCCGGCGCATCGACGAGGACGGACCGGTGCTCTCCGCGTCCCACTTCGAGCGCGGCAGCCGGGTGGTGGTGACCGTCACGGCCTCGGACGGCCGCGACGAGAGCGATCCCCTGCGCAGCAGCCCCATCCCGGTGGTCAACGCCCCGCCTCGCATCACCTCGATTCCGCCCCAGCAGTTCCAGGAGGACGGCTCCTTCCGCTACCGGGTCACGGCCGAAGACCCGGACGGGGACCGGCGCTTCCGGTTCCGCCTGCTGGAAGGCCCCACGGGAATGGACCTCGACGTGGTGGACGGCCAGCTCGTCTGGAGGCCCTCCGAGGCTCAGGCGGGGCGGCATGCGGTCCGGATCGAGGTCTCGGATCGGAAGGGGGGCGAGGCCACCCAGTCCTTCGTCGTGACGCTGGGCTTCGAGGAGACCGGCGGCTCCCCAGCCGCTCCGTCGCCGTAGTCCGCGCTCCCTCCGCAGCGGCCCGGCTCCCGGACACGCGCGGGCGGCGCGGATCTTTGCGATCATGGTGCCACGGAGGGACGGCCCATGCGGATCGCAGCGCTGCTCGCGGCCCTCTCGCTGGTGGCATGCGCCTCGCGGGTGTGGATCGGCGAGCTGCCGCGTCGAAGCCTCGAGGAGTGCGGCGTGGAGGCTGCCGATCAGACCCGGGGTCTCGACGTCGTCGTCATGATCGACGTCTCGACCTCGACCTCCCTTCCCTCCGGCGCGGACATCGACGGCGACGGGAAGATCGGCGAGTTCCGTCACGGCAGCAACACGGATCCCGGCGATTCGCTGCTCGCGGCCCAGGTGGGGAGCATCCGGTCGCTGTTTTCCGAGATCCGCACGCGCGACCTGCGCATCGGGATCATCACGTACGCCGGCCGGACCCGCTTCTCCGATCCGCTCACCGTGGGCTTCGAGCGCGAGGCGTTCGTGCGCAGCCCGCTCAGCGAGACCGACTGGATCCTCGACGAGGTCCTGCACGACATCCTGCTGGGCGGCAGCAACGGGACCTCGAACTTCGCAGCCGGGATGCAGAGGGCGCTCGACACGCTGGAGGATGGCCTGCTGCCCGGAGAAGCCCGGGGACGGCTCGTGCTGTTCCTCTCCGACAGCCCCACGCCCATCCGCCCGGGACCGACCGTCCACTACTACCGGGTTCCCGGCAACAACCCGAACCCGAACGGCGTGACGATCCGGAACGATCCCTACATCGCCCTGGCGGCGAAGCGGGCCATCCGGCACGACGTCGCCTTCCATACCTTCGGCCTCGGAGAGGCGGCGGACGCGGAGCAGCCCCACATCCTGAGCCGCGTCGCCGGAGCCACGGGAGGGCGATTCTGGGCGGTCGAGGATCCGACCCGGCTTCACTGCAATCTGGTGAGCGCCTTGACGGAAGCCGGCGAGGGCGCGGCCGCGCGGCAGGCCACGGACCGGGCCGTCGACGAATCCCTGGGCGCCAGGCCGGTCAGCCCCTAGGCCGAAGGCCGGTCAAACGGCAGGCCGGAGGCCGGTCGGACCCCAGGCCGAAGGCCGGTCGGACGGGAGGCCGAAGGCCGGTCAAACGGCAGGCCGAAGGCCGGTCGGACCGGGACCTTCAATCGGAGGTCGCCGCGTCGTAGAGCTTGCGCGCAGCCGGATAGTCGGCCTTGCCGTTGGGAGCCCGCGGCACGCGCTCGACCAGCACGAGCTGCCTCGGAAGCTTGTAGCTCGAGAGCCGCCCGCGGGCCTCGGCGACGACCTCCTCCGCAGAGGCGTGGGCTCCGGGAGCCAGCGACGCCACCCCGACCACGCGTTGGCCGAAGCGGTCGTCGGGGACCCCGAAGATCAGGGCATCCTCGAGGGCGGCGTGCACCTTCAACGCCTCCTCCACCTCCTCGGGAAAGATCTTCTCGCCGCCGCTGTTGATGCAGTTCGAGCCGCGGCCCAGCAACGTGATGCGGCCATCGGGCTCGACGCTGGCCATGTCGCCGGGGAAGGAGTAGCGGACCCCGTTCACCTCCCGGAAGGTGCGCGCCGACTTCTCGGGATCCTTGTAGTACCCGATCGGAACCATGCCTCCGTTGGCCACCATCCCCACCTCCCCCGAGCCGGGAGCCACCTCGCGACCGTCCTCGGTGAACACCTTGGTGGTGGGATTGAGCTGGAACTTCGCCGTCTCGGCGGTCGAGTCGCCGCGCATGATCGACTGGCCGATGCCGCCCTCCGTCGATCCCAGGACGTCGGCGATCGTGAGCCCGGGCAGGTGGCGGATCAGCCCCTGCTTCACCTCGAGCGAGAACATCGCGCCGGACGACACCATCAGGCCGAGGCACGATGCGTCCCAGCGCCCGGGGTTCTCGTCGAGGGCGCGGAGCATGGGCTTCGCGAAGGCGTCTCCCACCACCACGAGCAGGTTGATCCGCTCCCGCTCCACCGTGTCCCAGAGCTCGATGGGGTCGAGACCGCGCCCGCTGAGGAGTGCGGCGGCGCCCCCGAGCATGTGGGGCACCATCATTCCGAGCCAGCATCCGGTTCCGTGCATGAGCGGGGGGCCGGACATGGACACCGTGGCCTGGCCCGCCTCGAAGCGACGCTTCGCGAGCTCCGCCAGCTCTGCCGGGTCTCCCAGGGGCTCGAGACCGATCATCGCCGGGTAGGTCTTCATGAAGAACCCGGTGAAGTCGCTCATCGGATACATCACGCCCTTCGGCATGCCCGTCGTGCCGCCGGTGTAGAGCATGTAGATCTCGTCGCCCTCGGGCGCGATCCGCTCGGCCGGCGCGAGCTGCGCCTGGAGCTCCTCGTAGCGCAGCGCCCCGCCGACCCGATCGGTGCCGTCGGCGGCCGGTCCGTCGTCGACCTCGATCAGGACGCGGAGCTTCGGGAGCTGGTCCTTCACGCGGGCGACACGGTCCCCGAGCGAGCTGTGGAACACCAGCGCCTCGGCGTCGGCGTTGTCGAGCAGATAGCTGAGCTCTTCGTCGAGATAGCGGTAGTTCACGTTGATGGGGATGCCGCGGATCTTCATCGCCGCGAAGTTCGTCTCGCAGTACTCGGGCGAGTTGTAGAGGTACATCCCGACCTTGCTGTGGGGACCGAGCCCGGCCTCCTGCAGCGCGCGCGCGAGGCGGGCCGCGCGCCGCTCGTAGTCGCGCCAGTCGAGCCGGCGCGTTCCCTGGACGACGGCCGGCGCGTCGGGGATGGCGTCGGCCACGGATTCCCAGATGGCTCCGAAGTGGGCTCGCATGGGACTAGCCTGCCACAGGGCCCGGTCGACGTCAGGAGGATTCGACCAGGCCGAGCTCGGCGTCTCCGTCGCGGAGCGCGGATCCGGGAGGCGCCACCTCCCACGCCGGGAGCGTCAGGGCGAAGGCCGCCCCCGGGGCCGGCTCCGCGCACAGCGCGAGTCGTCCCGCGAGCTGCTCGGCGAGCCGAACCGCATTGGAGAGCCCCAGTCCGGTGCCCTCGCCCGGGGCCTTGGTGGTAAAGAAGGGGTCGAAGATCCGCTCGCGATCCTCGGGAGCGATGCCGGGCCCCTCGTCCTCGACGCGGCACTCGACGGCGTCGGGGTGGCGACGCCGCCACCCGTCCCGGCCGGCCTCGTCGGCGCGCCGGGTCTGGACGCTGGGGCGGACCCGGATGCGAATCCGGCCTCCCTCCGCGCCCGAGGCGTCGGCGGCGTTGAGCAGCAGATTGAGCAGGATCTGGGACACGGCGCTGCGATCGGCCCGCGCCGGGGGCGGATCGGCCTCCACCTCGACCGAGATCCGAACCCCGCGATAGCGACTCTGGGCGCGGACCAGATCGGCCGTCTCGCGAGCGACCTCGGCCAGGTCCACGGCCACGGGCTCGTGACGGGGCGGTCGCGAGAAGTCCAGCAGCTCGCGGAGGATCACCCGCACCCGCTCGCCCTGCTGCGCCGCCTTGGCGAGGTGGGCCCGTCCCTGTTCCGAGAGTCCGGGATCCCGACCCACCAGGTCCAGGAACGCCAGCAGGGCCCCCATCGGGTTCCCCACCTCGTGCGCCACTCCCGATGCCAGTCGACCGACCGTGGCGAGGCGCTCGGCGCGGTCGAGTCCGTCGCGGGCCGTGCGGAGACTGCGGTTGGTCGCGCGCAGCTCCGTGACGGCCTTCTCGAGGGCCTGCGTCCGGATCGCCAGCTCGCCGCTCATCTCGTTGAAGGCGAGGGCCACCTCCGCCGTCTCCCGGACGCCCTCGACGGGGAGCCGCGTCTCGAGATCGCCCTCGCCGATCGCCCGCGCGGCTCCCGCCAGGTCCTGGAGCGGTCCCACCACCCGTCGGCGCATCAGGTAGACGCCGAGCGCGGTGAAGACGCCCACGGCCGACAAGGCGGTTCCCAGCATCGAGAGCCCCGAGACCACCGGCGGCAGCCAGGCCACGGTCACGGCGCTTCCGGCCGGAGTCGCGAGGCGCGTGGGCTGCCAGGGTCGTCCGATCTGGAGGAGCGCGACGCCGCGCGCACGGGCCTCCCGGGCCAGGGCGAGGGAGGCCGGATCGATGGGCGGTGTCTCCTCGTCCAGGGCGTGCGCGGACCCGCCGGGTCCCACGTCCCACCAGCGCAGGCCCGGAAGTGCCGAGGGCTGGGACCGCGGCGAGCTCGCCTGCTGCGCGAGCGCCCTCCCCGCCAGGCGTCGCAGCGGCTCCACGTGGGCCTCGTGTGCGCGCACCAGCAGGGCGGCGAGCACGCCGCTGGCGGTCACCATCACCAGCGTGAGGCTCACCACGACCTCGATCTGGAGGCCGCTTCGCGCCCGGCGAGGATTCCGGTCCGAGACCGCCGCGGAACCCCCTCTAGTCGTCCTGGCCGCCGTCGAGTCCCAGCTTGTCGAGCCGGTAGCGGAAGGAGCGGAAGGAGACCCCGAGCCGCTGCGCGGCCCGCTTCTTGACCCCGCCGGTCTGACGCAGCGCCTCGACGAGCAGGCTGCGCTCGTAGTCCTCGATCAGGCGATCCAGTTCGACTCCTTCGGGCGGAATGCTCGTGGTCGTCGACGGCGCCCGAGCTACGAGCAGCGAAGGCGGCAGCGCATCCACCCCGATCTCCGTGTCGCGGCTCAGCGCGACGGCGCGTTCGATCACGTTCTCGAGCTCGCGCACGTTGCCGGGGTAGTCGTGGCGCACGAGCCGCTGCAGGGCCTCGTCGCTCACCCCCTCGACGCGCTTGTCCAGCTCCTGCGTGTACTTCTCGACGAAGTGGCGCACCAGGAGCGGGATGTCGTCCCGCCGCTCCCGCAGCGGCGGCAGGGGCACTTCGATCACGTTGAGGCGGTAGTACAGGTCCTCGCGGAAGCGACCGTCCGCCACCTCCTGCTCGAGCCGGCGATTGCTGGCGGCGATCACGCGAGCCCGGAAGGGAACGTCCGCGGTGCCGCCGACCCGGCGGAAGGTCCGCTCCTGGATCACGCGCAGGAGCTTGACCTGCAGTCCCAGGGTCAGCTCCCCGATCTCGTCCAGGAACACCGTCCCGGCCTCGGCCACCTCGAACAGGCCGATCTTGTTGTGTACCGCGCCGGTGAATGCGCCCTTCACGTGCCCGAACAGCTCCGATTCGAGCAGCTGCTCCGGAATCGCGCCACAGTTGACGGCCACGAAGGGTTGCTCGCGTCGCTCGCCGGCGCCGTGGATCGCCCGCGCCACCATCTCCTTGCCGGTTCCGCTCTCGCCGCTGATCAGGACGTTGGCCTTGGTGTCCGCCACCTGCGAGATGTACTCGAAGACCCGCTGCATCGCAGCGCTGTTCCCGATGATCGAGCGGTCCCGCGCGCGGCTGCGCAGCTGGCTGCGAAGCCGCCGGTTCTCGCTGGAGAGCAGCTTCTTCTCGAGCGCCTTCTCCACGACGACGCGGATCTCGTCGACCTTGAAGGGCTTGGTGATGTAGTCGTAGGCGCCCTCTTTCATGGCCGCGATCGCGGTCTCGGTGCTGGCAAAGGCGGTCATCATGATCACCACCGTCTCCGGACTGTCCCGCCGCACGGCGCGCAGCAGGTCGATGCCGTTCTGCCCCGGCATCTGGATGTCCGTGATGACCACGTCGAACTCGTCGTCCTCGAGCAGCAGCCGGGCGCTCTCGACGTCTCCCGCGGTGGCCGCCTCGTAGCCCTCGCTGCGGAAGAAGATCTCGAGGAACTCCTGCATGCTGCGCTCGTCGTCGACGACGAGGACCCGCGCCTTGGCGCTCACGCGCTGACCTCCGCGGCGGGGAGCCGCACCCGGATCGCGGTGGACCAGCCCTTCTCCCCCCGTTCGAGCCGCACCGTGCCGCCGTGGTCCTCGACGATGCGGTGCACCGTGGGCAGACCGAGGCCGGATCCGCCCGCCTTCGTGGTGAAGAACGGGTCGAAGACCCGCGCCGCGGCCTCCGGCGGAATCCCCGTGCCCTGGTCCATCACGGTCAGCTCGGCCCAAATCGGCTTCTCCTCCGGCTTCTTTCGGTCCTCGCCTGCGTCGTCTTGAGCCGACTCGTCCGCGAGCGAGCTCCCCCGGATGCTCAGCCTTCCGCCGCGGGGCATGGCCTGGGCCGCGTTGAGCACCAGGTTCCAGAGGACCTGCCGGAGCTGGTCGGGATCGGCCTGCGCCCCGAGGCTCTCCGCCACGTCGGTCTCCACGGCGATGTCCCGCGGGCGGGTCGCCTCGAAGACCGAGAGCACCTCCTGGACCACCTCCGCGACCCGCACGGGACCGAGATGCAGCGGGCCGGGGCGCGCGAAGCGCAGGAAGTCGCTGATCAGGGTGTCGAGCCGATCCACCTCCCGTAGCACGATCTCCATCAGTCGGGCGGACTCGATGTCCGCCGGGTCGGAGCGCTCGCGAAGCATCTGGATCGAGCCCGAGATGGCGGCCAGCGGATTGCGGATCTCGTGCGCGATGCTGGCCGAGAGCCCCCCGACGGCGGCCAGACGCTCGGATCGGCGCAGCTCCTCCTCCATCGCCACCACGTCGGTCACGTCCTGGAAGATCAGGACGTAGCCGCTGGCCGCGCCTTCGGCGTCCCTCAGGATGTAGGCGGCGACGCCCAGGTGGAGGGTCTCTCCCCAGCGGTTGGTGTACGGGATGCGGAGGCGCGAGCCGAGAGGGCGGCCCTCCCCCCCTTCGCCGATGGCCACGGCCCGGATGCCCGCCAGCACCTCGTCCACGTCCCGTCCCTGCGCCTCCCCCGGCGTCAGCCCGGTGATCCGCTCGGCCTCCGGATTGAAGGAGGTGATGCGCCCCTCGCGATCCGTGGTGAGCAGCCCGCTCATCAGGCTGTCCACCGTGCGCTGGTGGAGCGTACGGAGATGGACCAGATCGCTGGTGCGCTGGTTCAGGGCCTCGCCGGTCCGCCGCAGCTCGGCGGCGTGGAAGCTCGCCAGACTGGCCACCAGCACCATCGCGCCCGCATGCAGGAGCCAGGTCGTGAGCAGCACGGGGAGCGGCAGCACGGCCGCCTCTTCCACCAGCCAGCCGCGATGCCCCAGCAACAGCACGCTCGCGTAGGCCGCCGCCGCCAGCCCCGCGCAGGCCAGCACCCCCCTGCGTCCGAACAGGAAGGCCGCGAAGACGGCCACCAGCAGATAGAGAAAGGTGAAGACCGACTGGCTGCCGCCCGAGAACAGCACCAGTGCACTCACGATCCCGATGTCGGTGGCGACGTTGACGCCGGCGAACAGGCGCGGCCGCCGCACCCGACCCAGCGCCAGCCGGTAGACCACCGTCGCGAGGAACGCCAGGGACACGGTCCCGTAGAAGCCGTGCCACTCCGAGACGGTGACGTTGTCGCCCACTGCGTCCAGGGTCAGCGCGATCCCGAGACCCAGGATCGCCAGCGCCAGCCGCGAGCCCATCAGGATCAGGAGATTGCGCTCGAGCTCCCGGTCCCCGCCCGGACCCGCCGGGCTGGGACGGACCCAGGTCGCTCTCTCCGCGCCGGCGTCGGCGGACACGCTGCGGTCCTAACCGATGGTCTCCGCGATCTTGAAGATCGGAAGGTACATCGCGATCAGCAGACCACCGACCGAGCCCCCGAGGAACACCATCATGATGGGCTCGAGCATGGAGGTGAGAGCCTCGACTGCGCTGTCGACCTCCTCGTCGTAGAAGTCGGCGATCTTGCTCAGCATCGCCTCCATGGCGCCCGTCTCCTCGCCGACGGCGATCATCTGCGTGACCATGCCCGGGAAGACCCCGGATTCCTGGAGTGGTTCGGCGATCGTCTTGCCCTCCGAGATCGCCGCCTTCACCTTCTGCAGGGCTTCCTCGACGATCACGTTGCCCGCGGTGCGCGAGACGATGTCCAGGCCGTCCAGGATCGGGACGCCGCTGGCGATCATCGTGCCGAGTGTGCGGGTGAAGCGCGCCACCGCCACCTTCCGCAGCAGATCGCCGAAGATCGGCGCCTTCAGGAAGGCCGCGTCCGTCGCCCTCCGGAACTTCGGGCTGCGCTTGCGCGCCTGGAGGAAGGCCACGAACACCGCCACCACGGCGATCAGGATCGGACCGATCCACTCGCGCATGAAGGCGCTCATGTCCACGACGAACTGCGTCGGCGCCGGCAGGTCGCCGCCGAAGTCCTGGAACATCTTCTCGAAGGTGGGGATCACCTTCACCAGCATCAGGACGACGACGCCGATCGCCACGACCATCACGGTGCTGGGATACACCATCGCGCTCTTCACCTTGCGCGCGAGGGCGTCGGCCTTCTCGAGGTAGACCGCCAGGCGGTTGAGGATGGTGTCGAGGATACCGCCGACCTCACCGGCCTGGACGAGGTTCACGTACAGGTCGTCGAAGGGCTTCGGGTGCTTGCTCAGCGCGTCCGCGAAGGTGGAGCCCTGCTCCACGTCCAGCTTGACCGCGCGGATGATCTCCTTGAAGTTCTTGTTCGGCTGCTGGTCTCCCAGGATCTCGAGACACTGGACCAGCGGCAGGCCGGCATCGATCATCGTGGCGAACTGCCGCGTGAAGACGACCAGCTCCTTGGTCTTGATTCCCTGCTTGAGGAAGGGAAGGTACTCACTGACGTCCTTCGCCTTCTCCTTCACGGTGACCGGCAGGAGCATCTGGGCGCGAAGCTGCGCCATGACCGCGGCCTCGTTGGCGGCCTCGATCTCGCCCTTCTTGAGGGCTCCCTGGCGGGTGCGGCCCTTCCACTGGTAGATCGGCATCGCTCACTCCTCAGGCGGCGCTCCGCCCCGCTGACCCGCCCTAGGCCTTCGCCGCCGGTCGCCGCTGCGCGCCCCCCGCCGGCACTCCCTTTCCGATCAGGCTCCGCAGCTCCTCGGGATCCGAGCTGCGCCCCATGGCGTCGTCCATCGAGATCAGCCGTCGCTGATAGGAGTTCGCGAGCGACTGGTTCATCGTCTGCATTCCGAATTTCTCCTGGCCCACCTGCATCGCCGAGTAGATCTGATGGATCTTGTCCTCGCGAATCAGGTTGCGGATGGCCGGATTGGGAATCATGACCTCGAGCGCCATCACACGGCCCGGACCGTTGGCGCGAGGCAGCAGCGCCTGACACATGACGCCTTCCAGGACGAAGGAGAGCTGGGCGCGGATCTGTGCCTGCTGGTAGGGGGGGAACACGTCCACGATGCGGTTGATCGTCTGTACCGCCGAGTTCGTGTGGAGGGTCGCGAAACACAGGTGACCGGTCTCCGCCACCGTGAGCGCCGCCTCGATCGTCTCGAGATCCCGCATCTCGCCGATCAGCACCACGTCCGGGTCCTGCCGGAGGATGTACTTGAGAGCGTTCTTGAACGTCTGCGTGTCCGCGCCGACCTCACGCTGGTTCACGACGCAGCCCTTGTGGTGGTGCAGGTACTCGATCGGGTCCTCGATCGTGACGATGTGCTCGTTCCGCTCGTTGTTCACCCGGTCGATCATCGTCGCCAGCGTGGTCGACTTGCCCGAGCCCGTCGGCCCGGTGACCAGGATCAGGCCCCGCGGCCGCTGAGAGAGCTCCTTCACGATGGGAGGCAGGCCGAGCTCGTCGAAGCCCTTGATCTTGAAGGGGATCGAGCGGAAGGCACCCGCGACGTTGCCGCGCTGCACGAAGACGTTGGCCCGGAAGCGCGAGAGCTTCTGGACGCTGAAGGAGAGGTCGAGCTCGTTGGTCTCCTCGAACTGGTGCTTCTGGGCGTCGGTCAGCACCGAATAGCAGAGCTGCTTGGTCTCGGGCGGTGACAGGGGCGGCATCCGCAGGGGATGGAGCTTGCCGTCGATCCGGAGCTGCGGTGCCGTTCCGGTGGTGATGTGGAGGTCGCTCGCTCCCTTCTCGATCATCGCCTTCAGGAGCTGGTGCATGTTGGCCATTGGAGCGTGTTCTCCTAGTGATCCGCAGCCGAGACGCGGAGCACCTCGCCGAGCGTGGTGATCCCCTCTTCGAGCTTCGACAGGGCGCTCATTCGAAGCGTCTTCATTCCGAGGCGCGCGGCCTCCCGCTTGAGCTCCAGGGCCGAAGCGCCGTTCAGCACGAACTCCTTCAGCTCCTCCTTGAGCTGCATCACCTCGTAGACCGCCACCCGGCCCTTGAAGCCGGTCTCCGAGCAGATGCGGCAGCCCCTGCCCTTCACCGGCACCATCTGCTCCGCGCGGTCCTCGGAGAGGCCGGCTTCGATCAGCGCCTCGAGGGCGACCTCGGCATCCCGCTCCTTGCACTCCTCGCACACGCGCCGGGCGAGTCGCTGGGCCACGATGCAGTTCACCGAGGAGGCGACCAGGAAGGGCTCGATGCCCATGTTGAGGAGCCGGTTCACCGTGGAGGGCGCGTCGTTGGTGTGCAGGGTCGAGAGGACCATGTGACCGGTGAGGGCCGCCTTGACCGCGATCTCCGCCGTCTCGAAGTCCCGGATCTCACCGACCATGATGATGTCCGGGTCCTGACGCAGGAAGGAGCGCAGCGCGGCGGCGAAGTTCAGTCCGATGTCGTCGTGCATCTGGACCTGGTTGATGCCCGCGAGATTGAACTCCACCGGATCCTCGGCCGTGGAGAGGTTCTCGGTGGTCTTGTTGAGCTCCGAGAGCGCGGAGTAGAGCGTCGTCGTCTTGCCCGAGCCGGTCGGCCCCGTCACCAGAACCATGCCGAAGGGCTGGTGGATCGAGCCCTGGAAGACCTCGAGCTGCTCGTGCTCGAAGCCGAGCTTCGTCATGTCGAGCTGGAGGTTCGACTTGTCGAGCAGGCGCATGACGATCTTCTCGCCGAAGAGCGTCGGGAGCACCGAGACGCGGAAGTCCATCTCCTTGCCCCGGCCCAGCTTGAGCTTGATGCGGCCGTCCTGGGGCAGTCGGCGCTCCGCGATGTCCAGCTCGGACATGATCTTCACGCGCGAGGTGATCGCGTTCTTGAGCTTCATCGGCGGCTTCATCACCTCGTAGAGGACGCCGTCGATGCGGTAGCGGACGCGGAAGGTCTTCTCGTAGGGCTCGACGTGGATGTCGGATGCGTTCTTCTTGATCGCGTCGGTGAGGATCAGGTTCACCAGCTTGACGACGGGAGCGTCTTCGGAGGCCTTGGCCAGCTCGGCGGCGTCGATTTCGTCCTGGTCGGTGACCAGATCGATCTCGGAGTCGTCGAAGTCTCCCATCACGTCTTCGAGCGACGAGGACTGATCGTAGTACTGGTCGATGGCCCGACGGATGGCGTCTTCGGCGGCGACGACCGGCTGGATGTTGTAGCCGGTGAGGAACTTGATGTCGTCGAGGGCGAAGATGTTGGAGGGGTCGGCGGTCGCCAGGATGAGGGTGGAGCCGGCCCGATTGACCGGGATCACGTTGTGCTTGATGGCGACGTCTTCGGGGATCAGCTGGATGACGGCCGGATCGATCTCGAACTCGCCGAGGTTGATCGACGGGACGCCGTACTGCTTGGCCACGAAGTCGGTGAGCTCGTTCTCCTCCAGGTAGCCGAGCTGGGTGATCTGGGCTCCGAGCCGGCCGCCCTTGAGACGGACCTTCTCCTTGGCGTCGCGGAGCTGCTCGGCACTGAGCAGGTTCTCGCGGACCAGCAGCTCACCGATGCGTTCGTTCACCCACACCTCCGGGTCGCGCGTTCCGCGCGCCGTCCGGACGGACTCCCCCCGCGCGCGCCTTCGAATACGGCACGACGGCCTCCGTCCTCGTGGAACATCGGCGCTCCGGGAGGGGGCCTTTACCCGGAGCTCTCGGGGTGGGAGGTCCCGGATGGCGTCGCCTCCGGGAGGGCGTGGCTCAGCCCGAAGCCGCCTCGTCGATCTCGCCGAGGCTGGTGCGCCGGCTGCGCAGCACCAGGAAGCCCAGGCCAGTGAGCGTGACCCAGAACACGGCGTGGAAGAGCGTTCCCAGGGCCACGGCGAGTTCCGAAGGGATTCCGAAGTGCTGGAGCGCCAGCCTGCACGCGAAGTGATAGATGCCGAAGAACCCGGGGGCCGAGGGCACCGCGACCGCGATCCCGATGGCGGCCAGGGTCATCCAGCCGGCGGCGAGGGTGCGGGTCGGGGAGCCGAACTCCACCCCCAGCGCCAGGAAGCCCGCCACGATCGGAATGGTCGAGGCGACCAGCCAGATCAGGAGCGAATGGAACAGGATCCAGGCGAGGTGCGACCCGCCCCGCAGTGCGCCGAGGCCATCGCCGAAGCGGTGGAGCTGCGGCAGCGCGAACCCGGAGACGGCGGCCGGGAAGGGTCGCAGGACCCACTCCGTCAGGCCGATCACCCGGTCCGGGACCACACGCATGCAGACGAGGAACGCCACCGGGGCCAGGGCCACGGGCAGCAGCAGGAAGACCCCCTTCAGCCACGTCCCCTGCCCTCCCGTGCCCAGCAGGGTGAGGACGCCCAGGGCCATCAGCACCACCATCACGGTGTCCACGACCCGCTCGATGATCACGGTGCCGAAGACCGCCGCGGGGCTCACGCCGGTCTCTCGACCCAGGTACCAGGCGCGGACGAACTCGCCCATGCGCAGCGGGAACAGGTTGTTGGCCATGAAGCCCACGGCCACCGCCCGGAACAGCGATCCCTTCGAGATCGGTTGGATGGGGTCGGTGAGGTGGCGCCAGCGTGCGGCCCGCAGGTACACGACCCCCAGATAGGCGGGCACGGAGAGCCCGAGCAGGACCGCGAGATCGGCGCGTGCGATCTCCCGCCGCACCTGGTCGAAGGGCACGTCGCGGAGCGCGAACGCCATGGCCACGGCCGTGAGGACCAGCCCGAGCCAGACCCGGGGGTCGCGCGACCGCCGGCGGCCGGCCGGCGCCCGCCCGCTGGCCTGGCTCCGCGCCCCGGCGGATTCGGGATCCGGCGGCTCGATCCGGCTCACGAGCGCACCAGGCGCCGGCGCCCCTCCTCGACGTCCGCTGCGATCCGGGCCTTCAGCGCCTCGGCGTCGGGGAACTTCCGCTCGGCCCGCAGGTGGTGGAGAAAGGACAGGTCCACGCGCCGACCGTAGAGGTCGCCGCTCCAGTCGAGCACGTGGGCCTCGGCGACCAGCTCGTCCGAATCGTGGAAGGTGGGACGCCTTCCCACGTTCGTGACCACGGGCAGCTCCAGTCCGCAGACCGGGTTGCCCTGGTCGAGAAGGCGCAGCGTCCCGGTGTAGACGCCGGCGGCCGGGAGCACCTCGTTCTCCGGATCGAGATTGGCCGTCGGAAATCCGATGCTCCGGCCGCGGCCGTCCCCCTGGGCGATGCGGCCTCGAACGGCGTAGGGCCGACCGAGCATCGTGGCCGCCTGCTCGGGCCGACCATCCGCCAGGAGCTGGCGGATGCGGGTCGAGTTCACGTCGCCGGCGTCGATGGTGACTTCCGGAATGATGGTCACGGCGAAGCCCAGTCGCGGTCCCATCTCCGTGAGCATCCGCATCGACCCCTCCCTGTCTCGGCCGAAGTGGAAGTCGTACCCGACATACACCTCGGCGGGACGGATGCGCGCGTGAAGTCGTTCCCGGATGAAGCGCTCGGCGCTCGTCGCCGCGAACTCCCGGCTGAAGGGCTCGACGATCACCAGGTCGACGCCCGCGCGCTCGAGGAGCTCGAGCTTCTGCTCGAGCGTGGTGAGCAGGCGAGGGGCTCGGTCGGGCCGAAGGACCTTGCGCGGGTGGGGATCGAAGGTGTAGACGACGGCCCGGCCCTTCAGGGCCGCAGCGCGCTCCACGACGGTGCGCAGGATCGCCTGGTGACCCAGATGGATCCCGTCGAAGTTCCCGATCGTGACGACGCAGCCCTCGAGGGACTCCTCCAGGGCGTCGCTCCCCGCGACATACCTCAATGCTAAGCTCCCGCCGTGCGGATCCTCTCGCGTCACTTCCTCGCGAGCTACCTGACCCTCTTCGCGTCGATCCTGCTGTCCTCGCTGATCCTCATCGCTGTCATCGAGCTACTGCTGAACTTCGACGACATCTTCGAGGAGCACGAGGGCCTGCGCGGGATCCTGACGTACATGTTCCTGCGCCTCCCGTCCTACTACTTCGCCGATCTCGTTCCCATCACCTCTTTTTCGGCCGCGTTCTTCTGCATGGGGCTGCCCGCTCGCCTGCACGAGGTCACGGCGGTCAAGGCCGGCGGCATCTCTCCGCTGCGGCTGGCCGTGCCGGTGCTGATCGCGGCCGCGTCCCTCGCGGCCCTGACCCTGCTCGTCAACGAGACGATCGTGCTGGATGCCTCCCGGGGCTGGCAGCGCATGGACGAGCGGGACGACCTGCCGGAGTTCGGCCGCGGTTCGTTCTGGTACCACAGGGGAGACGCCCTGTACAACGTCCGGGCGGCGGACCGGGAGACCCGTATCCTGAGCGGGGTGAGCGTGTACGAGACGAACCGCCACGGGCGCCTGATCCGGAAGATCGAGGCCGAACGCGCTCGGATCGTCGACGGAGACCGCTGGCAGTTCCTGGACGCCACGATCCGCACCTTCCGCCCGGACGATCCCACGTCCGTTCCCGAGATCCGCCGGGTCGCGGAGACCTCGCTCGGGTCGGGCCGCGAATCCGACCTGGCCCTGCTCGACGCGGACCCGCGGACCCTCGGCCTTCTCAACCTGCGCCAGTACATCGCGGCGCTGACGCTCGAAGGCCGGGACGCGATCCCCTACCGGGCCATGCTCCACTCGCGCCTGGCCGAGCCCGTGACCGTGCTGCTCTTCGCCCTGTTGGGCATCCCGCTGGGCCTGGCCGTGGAGCAGACGCGCAGCGTGGGCAGCGCGGCCCTCCAGGGCATCGCCGTCATGGGCGTCTACTACACGGTGCGCAGCGTCGCCAGCGCCTACGCGGGCAGCGGGCTGTTCCTCGCCACCACGGCCCCGTGGCTGCTGCTGACGGCCTTCGGCGGCTACGGGGCGTGGCGCTGCGCGCGGGTCCCGCGCTGAGCCGTCGCCCTTCACGGCCCGGAAGCGGCCTCCGCGCGCGGCGGACGGGACTGCTGCGGTGCCCCCGCCGCGCCGCCGTTCTGCGCGGCGCGAGCGGCGGGCGTGCCTTCGAAGAGCTCGAAGAACTGCGAGCGCGGAGAGGTCACCAGGGTGGTGCCGTCTCCAATGGTCTTCTGGTAGGCCTCCAGACTGCGCAGGAAGGCGAAGAACTCGGGTGAGCTGGAGTGGGCCTCGGCGTAGATGCGCGCAGCCTCGGCGTCCCCGATTCCGCGCTCCTTCTGTGCGTCGCGCTGGGCGTTGGCCACGATGACGCGCGCCTCGCGGTCCGACTCGGCCCGAATGCGTCGCGCCCGCTCCTCGCCCTCGGCCCGGTACTTGCGCGCCAGCCGCTCCCGGTCGGTCTTCATGCGCGCGAACACGTTCTGCTCCGTGGCTTGCGGGAGCTCGGTCCGGTTGATGCGGATGTCCACCATCTCGATGCCGGAATCCGCCAGCGTGCTCGACGCCTGCGCGGTGATCGCCTCCTGGATCTCGATGCGTGCGTCGGTCAGGACGTCCGTGAGCGTGTGCTGGCCGATCACCTGACGCACGCTGGCCCGCACGACGCGGTCGATCTGGGGCTCCGCCTGGACCATGCCGATGGGAAACGAGGAGTAGAAGCGCACGGGATCGCCGATCCGCC
>JAAUYK010011523.1_pt1 | contig 20108 bp, 19 predicted proteins | sample 7278021 | NCBI WGS metagenome assembly JAAUYK01 (sample SAMN14350223, study PRJNA611818) | marine sediment metagenome | isolation source: surface marine sediment (1.8m) | place: French Polynesia: Moorea | collected 2018-08
CAATTAATCTCTCTGAAACGCTATGAGTATGTCAGCAAACAAATTGATGAAATTGGAGTAGAACTAGGAGGATGGATAAAAAAGCAACGGCAGCGAGAATAAGCTTTAGTAATTAATAATTTCTGATGATGAAAATGTATTAACCTTGAATATATTATGAAGCGTTACGGCAACTTATACCCCCAGATTATTGAATTTGAAAATATTTATTTAGCAGCTAGAAAAGCAAAAAAAGGTAAGCGGTTTCGAGATAATGTCTTAGAATTTAATTACAACTTAGAAAGAGAATTGTTAAAAATTCAGCAGGAACTGGCAGACAAAACTTATCAACCAGGAAATTATCGAACCTTTCATCTCAGAGATATAAAAACTCGTTTAATTTCAGCAGCTCCCTATCGAGATAGAGTCGTTCATCATGCTTTATGTAATATTATTGTGCCAATATTTGAACGAACTTTCATTAGCGATACTTATGCCAATAGAGAAGGATATGGAACTCATAAAGCCTTAAGACGATTTACAAATTTTGCGCGTTCTAGTCGTTATATTCTGCAATGTGATATTAGAAAATATTTCCCTAGTATTGACCATGAAATTCTCAAGCAATTAATTAGACAGAAAATTAAATGCCCAGACACACTCTGGTTAATAGACAAAATTATTGACAATAGTAACAAACAAGAAGAAATAATTAATTATTTTCCAGGGGATAATCTACTAACTCCAGTACAACGAAAACATGGTTTACCAATTGGCAATTTAACCAGTCAATGGATGGCAAATATTTATTTATCAGGCTTTGACCATCTTATCAAAGAACAACTCAAAGTCAAAAAATATGTCCGGTATGTAGATGATTTTGCACTCTTTTCTGACGACTATCAATTTCTCAAAGATTGTCGGATAGCTATTGAAAATTATTTAACTAAATTGAGATTAAGAATTCATCCTATCAAAAGTCAATTATTTGAAACAAAATATGGGGCAAGTTTTCTAGGATTTAGGGTTTTTCCTCACACAATTCGAGTGAGAAATAGTAATCTTCATCGTGGTAGAAAAAGACTCAAGAAATTGCAAAGAGATTATGCTCAAGGTAAGATTGACTCGGAAGATGTTAACCAATCTCTTAATAGTTGGGAAGCTCATTTAGAGCATGGAGATACCTGGCAATTAAGACAACAGATATTCAGTTCCCTTGTATTTGCAAGGAATTGAAGAAGGGGGTAGGCGACCCCGACTGCGGGGCGGTTCCTGGAACAACAATCCAAATCAATGCCGTTCCGCGTATCGCAACAACAACAATAGGCGCGATAACCACAACAACAATATTGGTTTTCGTGTAGTATGCGATGGCGGGAGAACTCTTTACAGTCAGAGTTGGCAAGTGGGAATTTGTCAAGAGTGCGCCAAAGAGTTCAGCCTATTCCTGAGATGCTGGTAACGGTGTCCGAAAATCAAACTGGGTTGGGGAGCTTGGTAGGGTAAAACCGAAGAGTTTTTCAACCCTCCCAACATTTGTAGGAGTAGGTATATGACGAAAACACCTGTCATAAAACGCCAAAAGCAAAAGTTTCGAGGCTACAGAGAATATATTGGCGACGTTCCCCTGGAAATGGTATTAATCCCTAATGGAACCTTTACAATGGGCGCACCAGAGTCAGAAGAAAGAAGTTACGATGATGAAAGACCTCAACATAATGTAACTATCTCGGAGTTTCTAATGGGGCGTTACCCTATTACTCAAGAGCAATGGAGAGCGATTGCTTCTCGTACAAACTTAAAAGTAGAGCTAGATTTAAACCAAGACCCATCTGATTTTAAAGAATCATACGAAGATATAGATAGATGGCAAAGACCAGTTGAAAATGTGAATTGGTATGAAGCTGTAGAATTTTGTCAACGACTTTCAAAACTAACTCGAAGGAATTACAGACTGCCAAGCGAGGCTGAATGGGAATATGCCTGTCGTGCTGGAACTACAACTCCCTTTCATTTTGGAGAAACTATTACAACAGATTTAGCTAACTATAACGGGACAGGTGATTATGGCTCTTACGGTAGAGGACTAAAAGGAGAATATCGTGAGCAAACTACACCTGTAGGTTATTTTAAAGTATCTAATTCTTTTGGGTTGAGCGATATGCACGGCAACGTCTGGGAGTGGTGTGCTGATGAATGGCATGAGAATTATAAAAATGCTCCTACTGATGGCAAACCTTGGCTAAATGGTGATAAGAGTCGTTCACCGCTGCGGGGCGGTTCCTGGGACTACAATCCAGATCAATGCCGTTCCGCGTATCGCTACGACAACAATAGGCGCGATAACCACGTCTACAGTATTGGTTTTCGTGTAGTATGCGATGGCGGGAGAACTCTTTCTTAACCCTTTATTCTTTTCCACTTTTACCCTTTATCCTATTTTCTTTTTTTTTTTTAGTTTCCGCCGTCAGGCGGAGCAATTTTTTTTTCAAGGTCAAATTCTGAAAAAAATTTTGTCATCGTAAACTATGAGCTTATATTACAATTGTATTTAGAATGTAATATCACACTCAACGTGACTACATTATGCTTTCTCAACCCTACTCATCCACATCAAAACTACAAACATTTTTCAAGACAAAACCATGATTTTCCTTCACCAAATCACCTCCACACAACACAGGTAAACGTTCTTGATAAGCCCTAATTGCCACAACATAATCCCTATCAAACAATTCCATTTTTATCCTCTCCAACTTATTCATCACCACTCCCATAAAATCAACATCTCCACTTAGTCGATCGCCTTCTGGAGAGCTGATACCCACAATTAACCCCTGTATCTCTACATTCGGTAAATTAGTCATTAAGTTTTGCACAATTTCTAACTCAGTTTTCCCCTCAAACTTAGCTAAATTTTCCACCAATAAATTCATAGTTAAAGGAAAATCTGCCAGTTCTCGATTCAATGGTAAAACCAAAGTCATATTAGACAATTCCATCCCATTCTTAACCCAAATTATCGCCTGATTTTCAATCTGTCTTTGCTGCTGCCAACCTCGTTCTAATAAATAATTAGCTACAACTTCTGGCTGAATATTATTGAATAAATTAATATCTTTAACAATTAAATTCATAAGTTATCTCCTTGTAAAATTTTCTGCATAATTTCCTCTAAAACTTGAGGAGTAAAGATATTTTTTCTCGGAATTGAAACTGTAATATTATCCTGATTTGTTGTACCATCAGCCCCCGCCAAAGACATCCAATAACCACAACGTTGAATACAAAGAGATGCTTCAGATTGTTGAAGCCATTCCTCCACCTTTTCCGGCACAACGACAACAATTAAAATTATCGGCGGATAACGATTAATTACTCTCAATTCATTATAGTTCTTCACGGACAAAGGAAAGCGAACTACATCATCATTAATAACCTCCCTAGAAGTACATTTTACCTGAACGTAAAGAATCGGAAAATTTTCTTGTGCTGGTGACTTTAATCCAGTTAAAATCAAATCTATCCCCAACCTATCTAAAGGGGTAGTGGCTCTTTCACAAACACAACCTGCTACCGTAGCAACTGCCCTAACATAAGCATAACTAAACTCCTCCTTTTGCAGATTAATCTCCATTTAAAAGTCTCTCCAACTCATCCAAATATTGATTAATTTCATCTTTTAATTATCCTAATTTACCTAAAATTACCAAAGGATATTCATATTCTACTTCCTCATATTCCACCTCACCTAGTAAGACCAATGACAACCGTGACAAAGTGAACTTTGATATGTTTTTAGTTTTGTCATCGGCTATAACTACCATTTCATAGGAGGTTTTCCTACTCTGGTGACAACAATGACAAAATATTTTAATACTGGAGATTATCGTAAAATTGGATATGTCCAAGGCCAAATTATGGTAGATTTACTCCCCACAGAAAAAGTGGACATGGACACTTCCGTTATTTTATAAAAGTAAAAAACCAGAAAATTTTGTCATCACTGTCATCCAATCGCTGAAGCTAGGGTTTACTGAGGGTTTCAGCCAATGACAAAATCAAAAAAGAGGTGATTTTAAGAATGTCATCGCTGTCATCGCTGTCATTACCTGAAAAACAGGTATCCAGTATGTGACCAAGCTGAATCAAGTAACACTAATAGCTTTCCACCAGGGGTGTCGGTATTGGCTACATCCTTTTTATTCTGTGGGGAAAAGTGGAAATAAAAAAAGGCGCACAAATTAATGCACCTTTTTAAACTAAAATATAACAATAATTACCTCATTATTTTAACAGCTTGTTCTACGCTATTTTTAATTATAGATTTACCTCTACCAAATAACTGAGAATAAGCATTTGAATTATGGCTGTAATAATCACTTACAGCTTGTACTACACAATATAATGTACCATCAATTTCTGGCATCTCAGCTTGCGTTTTAGCATACTTTTTCATTATTTCTTTTACACATTGTAAATCCCATATACTAGGAGTTGATAAACCATGTTCATAGCAATAGAGTTGTTTATCTTGTAATTGCTTGGCAAACATACTTTCCAGAAACTCCTTAAGTTTATAAGTAGGTAAGTTATAGTCAATCATTTCCTTATAAACTTCAAATCCATTACCAAAAGAACGTTGACCTAAATTCATAAAACTTTTAAGTTCTGATACTTTAGATTGTAAGCTTTTAGTGTGTCTAAAGCTAATGCTATCTACAGAGTTTTCTTCGGCAAATTCCATTAGATTATTACATATAACCCGTACACCTGATATGAGTATTTTCAAAGAACCTTTAGCAGAATGGTCATTTTTTACTATTAAGTAACATTCTATCAAATCACCTTTTTGTATTTCTACAGGGTCTATTAGAATTTTACAAGTAACAATTACAATTTTACCATTGCCGTGTAATACAATTGAGTCAATCATTAGTTCATCCTTTTCAATGAAAGTGTCTAATAACTTGAACGTTTCACTGTTTTGGAATACTTGGTAATTTTTGTTTGCAATTCCGAATAGTTCATTAGTATCTTGGCGAACCAATCCAACTGAATTATCAATGTTAAATTTATTACCTTCATTGTCAGTTCGATGCAATGGCTGTTTTATTACATCCCAACAAATACCAGAGTTTTTTAGTGCTTCCTTAACTAATTCTTTTTTTCTAATTACTTTACCATCTTTAGTCCACGATGGTGTTGAATGGAACTGTATAACTTTCCTATTCATATCAAAAAAATAAACCTCTATAATTTGCTGTAAATACTATCGAAAATAGCATAGCTTAAAGTAAATACAAAGGTGATATTAATCCCTTTATATTTACTTTTAAATACTATAAATAAACAGGGATAATACTAATATTGTTGGTTAAAAATGTAATAACTCCCCTCATAAAATTCAAAGTGATAATACCCACTGCATTCCATATTATGAACAATGGAATTAATATCAACAAAAGATTCCATTGTTATATCTGATAAAGGACTATTAATTCTAGAAAGCTTTTTATTTATCCCATACTCTTCAAGTATTTCTTCTACATAATCAGCTTTATCGGCATAAGTGCCTTTATAGGAATCTTCAAATTTGTAAAGGCAAATATCATCAAATACATTGTTAAATACTGAATAAGCCAACCCGTGTTTAACTATACCTTTTGTTATTTTTACTATATCTTCAATTGGTGTTTGTTCATCTAAGGATATATTGAGAAAGCCTTCGTACAAATGAATCGAATAATCAGTGGGGGTATAGTTTTTAGCAATTTGAGCAGTAGGTGAGGATGAAAGCATCTCTTTAATTTCAGCCTTAATAGATTTAACTTTCTTACCTTTGCAATCGATCCACACACCATGCTCAGTGTTTCCATCATAATCATACATTGATACAACATAGATTCTAGGATTGTGGATTTTGTTTGGCTTGCTGAATACATAGTATTTGTCTTTATATAACTCTACATTGTAAAACAAGTGACCGCCGTGGTCTGATACATACTCTTGAGCTTTGACAATAGTATCAAACTCATCTACAAAAGATGCTTTGTATTCAGCATCACCAATTAACCCGGTTGAGTTTACAAATACCGCATAAGGTATGCTGAAAAGTTTAATGTTACAAACAATATCATTTATAGTGTTAATGTCGTACTCTCCTCTAATGCAAATAGTGTAATCCTCACCGTTAAATTCGATGAAAATTTTCTTCTCAACATTGGTCATTGTCGCGATTGAAATGTTCATTACCTTAACAAATATTTAACTACATCACCTAAAATTGCGTAGCATAATAGTTGTCAAAAATTGATTATCGTCCTATAATAATACGACTTTTAATAACTTCTTTTTGAGATAAAACTTCTATCTAATTATTAAGCTACGCTTTTGTGGGTGAAGTATTTTAAAAAAAATAATGTCAAATTTAATACCGTTCAATTTCAAGGGTAATCAGGTAAGGGTAATTCAAATTGAGGGTTCACCCTGGTTTGTAGCTAAGGATTTGTGTAATGTGCTAGAAATTGCAAAAACTGATAGTGCCATCCGTGGGTTAGATGGCGACGAAAAGGGTACTCACAGTATCAGCACCCCTGGTGGAAACCAAGAAGTTTCAATAGTTTCAGAGTCTGGAATGTACTCCCTAGTTCTTACGTCAAGAAAGAAAGAAGCAAAGGTATTCAAAAAGTGGATTACATCTGAACTTCTCCCAACGCTCCGTAAAACAGGAAGTTACTCGCTAAAACCCCAGTTAGAGCAAGAGACAGACGAGCTAATACTAAAATCTATTGAGTTAAGGTCTGAACAACGAAAGCTGTTAGATTTAAAGAAACAGGTGGCAATGACAGAGCAAAAAATAGTGTCACTGCGTTTTGATGTTAATCGACTAATTAATGAACCTATTGAATTAGAGCATCACATATCAGATTTTGTTAAGGACATAAATCTCATATATGGTAACGGAACAATACTAACTAAAGATTTGTTTGAAATGCTCAAACAGTGGTATAGGGAAAAAGGGGTGTTGCGGATTGAAAATGGAAGTGAAATATGGTGTTCTGGTGTATTAAATGGAACACTGTTAAAATCACCGAGTAAATTAGCAGATAAGATAGTTGAGCTTTACCCTGAGTCAAAAGTGAGTAAAAGTAGAACCTCCACAGAACGGCGTACAGAATTAGTAGGTTTAGTAATATCAGGACAATAAACTTCCCCTAACTACTCATCTGATCCCTGCTACTAATAGTGGGGAGGGTTTATTTTTTATATTAATTAACAAAATATACACAATTAATAGTTGTCAATAAAGTATTTATTGTCCTATAATAGTACAGTAAGTTAATGACATACTAATATGAATAGTAACCCAAAAACGTTTTATCCTACGTTTTATCGCACATATTCAAAGAAAAATAAAAACGGCGGTAAAGAAAATTGGAATGATGTAGTTAAGAGATGTATAGATGGGATTAAGTTTTTAGGAGGGGTAACTGAAACCGAGCTTTCTAGAATGGAAGATTTGATGACTGCAAAAATATGTCTCCCTTCTGGTAGATGGCTCTGGGTAAGTGGCGGTGACTGGATTAAAGAACCTAGAAACTATTCAGGTGCTTACAACTGTTCCTCTACCAATGTAACTGACCTTAAAGTATTCGGCGACCTTGCAGAGTTATGTATGTGTGGCTGTGGTATTGGTGCTAATCTAGAGCATAAGTATATCGACAACCTCCCCACAGTAAAAAATAAGATTCATGTAGAACTAATTGGAAACCCAGGTGATGTAATTAAAGGGAGAAGGGTTGAGGATACAACCTTTGATTTTATAGAACACACTTACGGATTAACTGATTCAGTGATGCCCGGTGGTGTGATAATTGTTGGAGACAGCAGAAAGGGGTGGGTTGACGCATACCAAAAGTTAATTGACTTAGCCTTTGACGAAACTATAGAAGGGAATGAGATTAAGCTATTTATCAACGTAGGTAATGTACGACCAAAAGGTGAACTCATAAAGGGATTCGGTGGAGTAGCTAACCCTAGTGGTATAAAGAAAATGTTTGTTAAAGTCTGCAACCATTTGAATAAAGCGGTAGGTAGACAGCTTACATCAGTTGAAGTATGTTTGATAATTAACGAAGCTGGATTGTTAATCGAAGAGGGAGGTATCAGGCGTTCTGCTGGTATTATTCAATTCGACAAAGACGATTTACTAGGTAGACAGGCAAAGCAAAACTTATGGGTAAACATAGATGGTAAGTGGACTATCGACCCAAATCGCGATGCACTAAGGATGGCAAACCATACATTTGTTTACCACCAAAAACCTAGTCTAGAAGAGTGTATAGAATCAGTTAGGCAACAATTCATTAGTGGGGAGGGTGCTATTCAATATGCACCAGAAGCAATAGCACGAGCTAACGCTGACATTCTAAATACAACAGAAAAGAAAAAGAAGTTTATTGAGTTTTACGAAACACACCAAGACGATATTCAGTCAATAATGGTGAAGTTAAACTCGTATGCAAATTATCAATTAAGCGGAGATGAAATTGAGTATAGAGTTGGAATTAACGGACTTAATCCTTGCATTACTGGTGACAGTTTGGTATTTACGGATACAGGGGTATTTGAAGTAAATGAACTAATCGGAAAACAGTCAATGATGGCAGTCAACGGTGAGTTTTTCCCCACAACTGAAGCTGGCTTTTTCTGCACAGGAAAAAGAGACGTATATAAGCTAATAACAGTAGAAGGATTCCAGATTAAATTAACAGACAATCACAAGGTATTAAAGCTGGCTAAAAACACATCAAGCTATACTTATACTGAATGGGTAGAAGCTGGTAAATTAAAACCTGGGGACAAAATATATGTACACGACCATTATAATTACCATGAATGGGAAGGAAAGGGTACAGAAAATGAGGGTATTATTTGTGGAAAAGAGGCTGCTAATTCAGATGTAGTATTAAATAGTAGCATTGAGAAAACTAGCTACGATTTCTATATTGGCTTTTTGCATGGAATTTTTAAAGGTAATGCACGAATAACTTTCAATACAAATTCTAGTCCATTAATCTCATTACCCCACACTAATATCGAAGTATTAAGAACAGTACAAAGAATGCTTGTGAGAATTGGTATTATTAGCAGAATATCAATGAAAGAAACGGATGATTTCAATGGATTTACTCATCGAAAGTATTACGGATTAACATTAGAAAATTCAAACATTTATAGGTTCCTAGATGCGGTATCTCCAATGTGTTTTGAAGAGGAAGATGTTGAGTCAATATTGTATTCACCGGACTACGAAAACTTAACAAAAGTAGAGAATTATACAGTAACCTTTGCTGGTTTAATTCATCAAGGAGTTGAGACAGTATATGACTGTCAAGTGCCAGATGTAAACAGATTTGATGCTAATGGTTTGGTCGTACACAACTGTGGGGAAATAATCTTACAGGATAACTACTGTAACTTAAGCGAAGTACATCTAAATTTGATAGACCCGCTAGATTTGTACACACAGGCGATTGCGTTTGAAGGGTGCGCATTGTTCGCCACGCCACTATTAAAGCATAAGTTCCCAAATCCAAGGTATCAAAAGGGAAGAGATTATGACCCAATCGTGGGAGTAAGTATTAGTGGAGTGTTCGATTTCTTTGTGAAGCTATTCGGAACAGATTATGTATTATGGCTAGATAATGGAAGGCCGGAAGAGTGGCATGGAATAGCATCATTACCAGTAGAAGATATCAGACAAATAGACGATATCTGTACGTTTTTTGAGCAAATGAATCCTAACATCGGCAACCCATTAGATGAACAATTCACACATATATCATTCCTTCAAAATATGGGTGAGTTTTACGAAGGGTTGGAAAAATGGTTTTATGAGTTCTGGAAAAATATAGTAAAGGAAAAGGTAGCCGAATACTGTGAGAGAGAGGGGCTAAAGAAACCGAACAGATGCACAACTATTCAGCCAAGTGGCACAAAAAGTTTGTTAACTGGCGGAAGTCCAGGGATACATTTTAGTTGGGGTAAGTATTGGATTCGCCGTATTAAGTTTGTAAAGGGCGACCCTGTAGCTGAAGCTTGTGCTGCTGCTGGCTATAACATTGTACCCGGACAGAATGATAAAGACGAAAACGGTGATTTGCTAAATGACCCACACAGTCCTCTATGCACAGAATGGATTGTAGAGATTCCTTGTAAAGCTCCGTGGCTAGACCATGTGGATGAGGATAGGCTTAGTGAAACAGAACTACATTGGCCTGCGTTAGCACATTTTAAGTTCTATATGAACGCACAAAAGCATTATGTAGAACACAATGGATCGGTAACTATTAATCTATCCAAGTATGAAATCGAACCACTAGCTACTGCAATACATTCAGAAATTGGAAAGGGATATTTGAGTGCAGCATTACTCCCAAGGTCTGACGCACCATTCCCAAGGTTGCCATACGAAAGGATATCTAAGGATGAATACTTAAAATTAATAAGTAAAATTAAAGACGTAGATTTCCAAGAATTACTGGGTGAAAAAATTGCAGCTTCGCAAGTTGAGGTTGACTACACAGTATACCAATCGGCCTGTAGTTCAGGGAAATGTGAACTATAGTTTAGTAGAGGGTTTAGAATAATAGTGTAAAATATTATACATTATTATCATGGCTACACGAATGACTAAGCTGGAGGGTAAATTTCATACTCTCTGGCAACAACAATTTGCCGAGATAGAACTTGAGTTTGACGTGAGATTCCTAGAAGAGCGTAGGTTTCGAGCTGATTTCCTGCACAGGGAGTCAAAAACAATAATTGAGGTACAAGGTGGAACGTGGATAAAAGGTGGGCATTCAACTGGAACAGGAATGAAGCGTGATGCAACCAAATCACTGTTAGCTGCAAATGAAGGATGGCAAATAATACCTCTCACATCAGGGATGTTAAACGCCGAGAATATAAGACTCGTAAAAAATATAATTGAATTAAGGAGTAACAAAGAATGATAGTACCAATGATATGCAAGAATGTGAACCTGCAACCACAACAGGCAATTAGTGGAGACGCGGGGTTTGACTTAAAGGCTAATGAAGAAACCATAATTGACATCGGAGAAACAGTAGTAATATCTACTGGTGTCACCCTTGAATTACCTGAAGGAACAGTAGGTTTATTGTGTAGTAAGTCTGGTCTGGCAATGAGAAACGGTATCATTGTATTAAACGCTCCAGGGATTATAGACTCTGGATATCGTGGGGAAGTCAAAGCAATCCTTAAGAATTTAGGAACTCAGAAATATAAAGTCAAGCTATATTCTAAAGTTGCGCAACTCGTTATTCTAAGATACATAGACGCAATGTTCCAAGTTCAAAATGACTTATCCCTCACAGACCGAGGCGATAATGGATTTGGCAGTACAGGTGTTTAGTTAGTTTCACCATATCAAAATAACTCCCTGGCTTGGTTTATAGTTAGGGAGTTTTGTTTAAAAAAAAATATCTTAAGAATTAATTAATTATTTGTTATATGTTAATATACTTGTATATATTAGGTGCATTTGTATTAGAGGTTATATGAATAGACCAATCTGTAACAGCGGTATGAAGGAAATAAAAGAGCTTTTAATATCGTGTTTAAGACAAAATGAAAGCGTTCGTGTATTAACACGACGAGTTTGCCAGCATTGGAAACATGATGTAATATCTAAGTCGCAAGTTCAACAGCTAATGCAGATGGATAAAATGAATATCAAACACATTCATCTTGTATACTTTGAGCCATTTTTACCCTATGATTTAGACACATTAAGAGAAATAGCAACTGGCATAAAAAGCTTGAGAGATTTAGAGAACGATATAGACGATACCATATCGTTCCAGGCTGCAATAGCCTAAAAATACTAAAGATAAGTGAATGTAGAAAGAATACACTGTTCGCCGAAATATTCGATTAACTCAGAATCTAGAGCCAAAGGGTAAACTTTAGGCGAACTAATATTAGGGTCATCTACTTCTGATTTGACATAACCCTCGTACTCATAACAATTAATTATACCATCTTTTTGTAGTATTGTGTTACGGTATTCCCAATCTTCAGGAATCCAAACTCTTTTGGTATCCCTACCCACACCAGTTGGCCGAATAGTTCCGTCAGCTTGCAACTTGGGAGTACACGCTAATACGACTCCATCCTCAAGTTTAGTGATAGTCATGTACTTGTCACTCTCCCACACAGTCTTAAGAAATTCTTGATATTTATTTAGGTCTAATTCTATTTGATATTTTCTAGTATGATTAGTTTTATTGACTTGAAATTTACCGTAAAGTATCTTATTCACATAGATTTTTAAGTTCTCTAAGTTCATGTTACATATTATTAACCTTAACTTGTCTAGATTACTCAATATCTGTCTACACTGAATATAGTCTTTGCACTCTATTAGCAAACTGCGACTCATTATCTCAACACCAAATATGCAGTTAAAAAAGTAATATTTGTCTTTTTTTAAAGCTCTCTCTACATAAGAGTTAAGGAAAATTGTAAACTTATCTAACACGGCAGCACCTTATCCACTAATTATATATATAGTAGAATCACCCAAAAAAAATTATAACAAAAGAAAATATTTTTTTTAAGGATATTGTCAAAAGTTTTTCTCTGATATATTATAGTAAGTGTCCTCTATGTGGACATTTGATAATAGCCAGATTTGGGAGAAATATATGTTGAGATTCCCTTCTCCTTGCCCTCATTGCGGTAAGGAGAATGAAAATAAGTGGTGCTATACCTTTATATCTAAAGACAGTGATTATTTAGCAGCGTGTAAAAGAAACGGCGTTTTATCTTTAAATAAAGGTGAATGGGAAAAGACAGAATCTAAAGATAGTGAAGGTACTATATTATATAGAAGAAAGCTACGAAAACTAATAACACCATCTAGCACTAATGAATATATATATAGAAGTAGAAGTACAGGGGAAAATTTAGTATTAGTAGTACGGCATAACGACGGTAAAGGTGGAAAATGGTTTAGGCAGTACAGGTGGGATGGTCAAGGTTGGATATCAGGTCTAAATGACGATAAGGGCAATCCATTAGTAGACCGTTCTGACATCGCACTTTACAGACATAAAGAAATATTGGAACGGCTTAACAGTGGTGAGCATACTGTATATGTATGTGAAGGAGAGAAAACAGCAGACCTTTTATTCAGTTTGGGGTTACTTGCCACAACTCACATCGGCGGTGCTGGTAAATGGAGAGATTCGGATGCACAATGCCTGTCTATGGGGAGAAAGATATTCGTAGTGCTTGTACCAGACTGCGACCTAATCGGTTTGAAGCACATGAATAAGGTATGTCAAAGTCTGTTAAAAAATATCGACTGCCAAGTTAAATGGGTTTATCCTTATCCCAATAACAAGATGTGGAGACAAGTACCTGAGTCTCACGGATATGACGCTGCTGACTGGATATGGGATTACGACATCAAAAAAGAAGATGTAGAACACGCAATCACAGATAAAATCGTTGATGAGTCAACAGAACCAGATAGTGATAATGATAAAACTCAAGACAACAGAATATTAACCGCTATAAAGGCTTTGTACCAGGGAGATTGGATTAGTTTTGATGGTAGTGTTTATAGTTGGTGTGGTAGCCACTACGATAAAAAAGAATCTTCTGTGGAGAAAAAACGCATCTGGAAATGGTTGTCGTCTAACGCTGTAGTGCTTAATAAGAAGAAAGTTTTTAACCCAACCCCCGCCGATGTAAATAAAATCTGGGAATCTGTACTCTATAATTTTGCTGTAGACCCTAAATCTGTTAACCCTGCTGGTATTAACTGCAAAAACGGCATTCTTAACATCGAATGGGATGATAAGACTCCGAGACCAGTGTTTACTAAACATACTTCCAACAAGTATTACACATACGTTTCTAAAGTAGATTACAGACCAGATATATCTGCCTCAGACTGCGACCAATTAATGGAATGCCTAGAACCCGATTCGAGAAAGATATTTTTCCAGCTTCTAGGTTCGTCATTAGACCTCCCCACAGTTAGACGGCATCGTGGTCGGATTGCTAAAGCTGCTATTCTACAAGGTAGTGGTTCTAACGGTAAGGATAGTGTCAGGCAATGCCTTGAGCTTATTTGTGGGAAACTGGGAACTGCATCTATATCTGACTTTCAATCTTATGACATGGGTAGAAAGTTTACACTGGCAAAACTATCAGGTAAAAAGATTAACTGGTGTTCAGAAAACAAGGGTTCAATTATTGACAACATTCAGAGTTTGAAGGCTGCTATCACAGGTGAGTCTCTAGATATGGAGATGAAAGGGCGTGACGAACGAGAAATGGAATGCAACTTAATATTCCTATTCAATGTGAATAAAGCACCGTCGATTAAATCTGGAATTGAGGCGATAATGAGTCGCTTCTGTGTAATAGATTTTCCAAAGACTTTCAAGAAAAATGCAGACGTGAGTCGTGGTGAGATTGAGGCAAACCCTTCTTTTAGGTATGACTTCGAGTTTCTAGCTAATAAAGTTTGCCCTGCATTTCTTAACTACATGATTGAGGGTTTGCAATCTTTAATGGTTGATGGAATTGATTATAAGTTAATAGAACACAACATTAAGGAGATTCAAGAAAACAGCAATCACTTGTGGAGATTTGTCAATGATACAAACCTTGGATATGGAAATGGAATGACCAGCACAAGAGAGTTATGGGATAGTTTGAAACATTGGTATTATCAAACAGGTACACTAGAAATAGATGAAGTTGGAAAAGAAATCTGGCACGAACAAAATGATAAAACTGATAAAAATATCAAGGGTGTTAGCCAGGTGCGGTCTAGGTTCCTAGAAATGTTCCCCAAATGTACAATCAAAACAACACGCACTGCATCACAGCGAACTACTTTCTTAGAGGGAATAGTGTTTCATAAAAGTGATGAACCACCATCAAATGGCGATGATGATGGGAATCCCCCCGATGACCCAAACACACCAAATGGAAGCGGTAACGGCAATACTGGGATTCTTTACGATTCTCGATATGTAGATGATATTGTAGACATTCTTTATGAGCAAATGAAAAATAGAGAATTACCGGAAACACCTAATACTGTTGTGGAATTAGAAAATGAATATGATGCCAAAAATGATGTGGTTGACGTTGTTGATAATCCTTATGATGCAACAACTGTAGTTAAGGGTAAGTTAGTTGTAGATGAGTCTAAAATTGACATCTATCGCATCCCTGAAAAGATGAAAACTCCTGAATTTAAACCTAAAGAGCTTACAGATTATGAAAATCTTGGCATTCTATATCTAGACATCGAAACTACAGGTATAGACCCAAGTGAACATGAAATAATTTCTATTGGTGTAAAGGCAGGTCAAAAGCATCACTTTTTAACCAAAAAAAATCTGAGCGAGGACGAAATAATAGAGTCCTTTCTCAGATTGGTCGAAATATATGTTGCTAAACATTATAGAATATTAATCGGGCATCATGTGTTTGGATTTGACTTAGATTTTATCCTCAATCGCGCAATAATATACGATATAAGGGTTCCATTCCAATTAGAAACTGATAAATTTGGATACAAGAAAAGGAAAATTACAGCCAGCTCTGTAAATGGCCAACCAATAGAGTTTCAAAATATAATATGGCCAGGAATAGATATTATCGACACTTTCCATTTGGTAGGGATGTACGATAAGATGATGAACTGTTTGCCATCTTACGGCCTTAAAGACTCAGCTATAAATTTAGGTTTAAGACTAGATAGACGTACCGAACTAAGCTATCAGGAAATTTTATCAGCCTATGAATCAGATAATTGGGATTTGATAAATGAGTACCTAATGTATGACCTTGATGATACTAATCTGTTAGCTGATTTCCTACTCCCACAGATTTATTATCAACTATCAGTAGTTCCAAACATTACGCTGCAAATGCTCACTATTGCATCACCAGCTAAAAAGTGGGAGCTAATAATTGAACACTACTACAAAACCATCGGTATTTATCATAGACCAGAACCAGATATTAAATTAAAATACAATGGTGGGATTGTGGGTGTAAACCCAGGCTTATATCGCAACTGTGCAAAAATAGACGTTTCTGGTATGTATCCATCTATTCAGAGATTGTACAACTTAAAGTCTTCAAAGGATGTACATGGAATATACTTATCTGTTTTAAACTTCTTAACAGAAGAAAGGAACGTATTGAAAGCTAAGTATAAAGAAACAAAAGCTAGTAAGTACAATGCGATGCAAACCTCTTACAAAATTCTGAACAATGGTGGATATGGTTTCACTGGTACAGGTGGATATCCTTATAATTGTATGGCAACCGCAGCTTTGGTCACTGCTTACGGTCGTAAAATTGTCAAAGAAATGATGGAGGGGTTAGAAGATTTAGGGGCAAAAATTATTGAAGTGGATACTGATGGGATATACTTTCAGTCTGATAATCAAGTAGAAATTTTCAATGCAGTACAAGAATCATTACCAGATGGTATTAAGATTGACTTAGAGCATCAAGGCGTTGATATTTACTGCCCCCTAATGAAAAATTACCTCATTTTCGATAGCTGTGGTGTCAAGGTAAAAGGCTCGAAATTTAAAAGCAGGAATAAGTGTAGTTTATTAAAAGAGTTCCCAATTAACTATGTACGTCATTTATTTAATTCAGTTGAAGACGCTACTGAATATTTAGATGGAGTAACAGGTTCTTTGGCTGATGGTAGCTACCCAGTTGAAGAGTTAACTGTTAAGCAACGAATACCTAAAAATAGCAAAGCATTAATCGAATCTGGGTTGGGTAATATTGGTGATGTAGTATCTTACTACTATGGTGGGGAAGTGACTCAACGTGGAAGTATCAAACAAAAACCTGTTTCTGATGGCGACTACCTAGCAGCATATTATATTCGTGAAATAAACAAGCTTAAGAAAGAAATAGACGATATTGTAATGGTCTAATTTATAACAATAAGCTTTGCTATTTTTGATGGTAATTAATGAGGTAAAATATTCTAATGAAGATGAAAGTATCTGATGAAAAATATAACTCTGTTATGGACAATGGTGTTATAATAACAAACAAAACTGCTGATATTAACCCAGGTGATAAAATCGTACTAGAAACAACTAATAAAATTTCAACTGTAGTTGTTGATAAAGTTATGGCTGGCGATAATTCCCAAGTCGGGTTGATGGTAAATTTTGGTGTAGTAACAATAAAAGAAAACTGAAAATAATCACATAATTAAATCAATAATTAGGCTTTTTTAGTTGAAGCAAGTACACCTAATAAAAACCTATTTATTGATAATTACTAACAATATTTTGGATAAAAAAAAAATGAACTGTGAAGTATCTGAAGTAGACTATTTGGAAACTATAGTGGATGCACTGGATGATAAAGATGTAAATGAAATCACAATAACATCATCCTCATTTGACCTAACAACTGAAGAAGTGTATGAAGAAATAGAGCAATGTGTATATAACTTAGGATATACACCATTTATAATGGATATTAGCTCTGATTATCACTATGCCATAGTTGTTTCTTGGGTTTAGACAACGGTGTTATAGTAACTGACAAGGTAAACGAAATCAAACCTATTTTTTAGATACGGTTTGAGGCTTAATTTTGGAATAGTAACAATTAAAAGCGAGTAAGATAAGAAATGCCACAAATAAATAAAGAACTGGGGTTTACAGTTGCAACTGTAGCGTCAACATCAAACCCTCAAACTATTGTATATCAAGGACTGCATCAGTGTTATTCGGATAATGCAGTTTGGGATATCCAGTTACCCTCAGAAGAGCGTTGTGGGGAGATTGCAGTTGAAAGGCTGCTCAAGGGCGGTCGTGGTCATTACAGCCCCCTAGAACACCCGCAAATTACGTTTAACTGTGTCGGATTCCCTCACTCAGTCGTGCAACAAGCAACCAGGCATAGGATTGGTGTTGCCTTTAGCGTACAATCTTTTCGATATACCTGGAAAAAAGTATATCAATTAGGTGTAGTATTAAGGGATAAAAAATTCGATGACCCAATCTACGACTTAAGTGTAGACGATGTATTCTATATGAGAAAACCTGGTACATACAAATCCAGAGACGGTAATTACGAGTACACGCAAAACAGTTGGGAGATAAATCTAGAAGCAGTTAAACAATCTACTATTGCATACCAACTAAGTGTAGAAAAAGGCATTCCACCTGAACACGCCCGTGGAATTATACCATTTGACCTAAGACAAAACTTTGTTGGCAGTTTCAACTTGCGATCGCTAATGCACTTTCTTGATATGAGAGCAAAGCCTGATGCACAGTTAGAAATACAAATTTTGGCTGACATGATATTTGATGAGGCTATTAATTGGTGTCCTCAAATCATGGAATGGTATAAACAACAGCGTTATCAGAAAGGAAAATTAGCACCTTAGTTTGCTATTTGTGGGGTAATCCAAAATCCTCACAAATAACAACCAATTTTAGCAGTTAATTTAAAAGTTAAAACAAACATGGAATTTAAACAAGTTAAAACAGATTTCGAGACAGCCCGTTTTTTTCCTGATGCTAAAGATTGGGAGAAAATTTACATTCCCGAACTGCTTGTAGGCAAAATATCTACTTCAGGGGTTAAATACTACACAGGTGGTGGGACTATAGAGAATGTAAATTACCATGTAACACTTGTTGGGGTTCATGTTATTGATTCTTTTACTACTACCAATTTAGAAGAAGCCATTAAACTTTGCGATGAAAAAGCTGAACTTTTGCTTTCTAAACTCGGCATAGTTCTTACGAAATAAATGAATTGATAAAAAACTGGCTACTGCATTAATAAGACAATACTAGACTATATTGATTGATGACGAAAAATGAAACAAACGAAAAAACAGCAGCTTGAATTAGAAATTCCAGTTGGGTGTGAATGTGGTCTGTGTAAACCCGATCAAGTTTTTGAATGTTCACGCTGCCACCAACTAAGACCCTACTGTTTAGGGCAAGATGATGAATACTATGAACTATGCACTCCATGTTGGGCTGAAGTAACAAGGAATCAATCACTCAACGCTAATTGCTACAGTATACCTTGACATCCTATCCGTCCTAAAGGCGCGGAGATTCCTAGCAAGCCGTAGCTCCTCGGCGGGGTAACTATTGGCTAAAATATGGTATTATCTATAAAACTAGACAGTACAAACTTTTTGGTAAAAGTATTATTGATACCTATACCTTTTGACGGTCTTATAGGAAACAAACCAGAACTGTAGGGAGTCTATGTGCTGAGTAAGATAAATAATAACTCAGTAGGAACTAATTATGGTTAGTTCCTACTTTGTGGTCTACCAATCATCAAAATTGCTGTAATCAAATAATTTTAGATACTAAATTCTTCTATCTAAAACGACGACTAAATTTTTTCCTTCCACTCCATAAACCAAATCCTACCACAAAAAATAACCCACTAATTAATGTCGGTTCAGGTGTCCCTGCATAATCCTTAACCTTATCTATTAAGTTACAATCAATAGTAGATTGTTGAGAATCCTGAGATGTTTTACCTAAAAATTGTGATAAATTAGAACTTCTAGAAGAATTACTATTAGTAGATAAACTACTATTATTGTCAGTAGAATTTGTGACAAAAGCTCCTACAGGCAATTTGGAAGAAAAACTTACACTCATAATTGAGCTAACCACAACTACTTGTAAAAATTGATTAATTTTCATTGATTGATACTCCCAATAAAGTTAAAAGTCAAAAATTAAAAGTAAGAAAAAGCTGAAATTCCTGGTAAAAATTCCCAAATCCAATTCCCAACTAACCACAACGTATAACCCAAAATCAAAACCGTATAAATAATACTCAAAGGCGCATAAATAGCTAAAATAGCTTGGTCAGATGTTTTCTCAGGTGAAGGTTGACGGCGAAATATATCAAAGTAAAACTCCAGCGATCGCTTCCTTAAATTATTAATTCCTGTCATTGCTACCAACAGATGATAACCATCAAAAGCATTTAACGGGTTCAAATTTAACGCGACTGTCAACAAAGCAGCA
>JAAUYK010072054.1_pt1 | contig 20081 bp, 18 predicted proteins | sample 7278021 | NCBI WGS metagenome assembly JAAUYK01 (sample SAMN14350223, study PRJNA611818) | marine sediment metagenome | isolation source: surface marine sediment (1.8m) | place: French Polynesia: Moorea | collected 2018-08
GAACATCGCCTGATTCTGCGCCCCGAATATGAAATTGAAGGGCTAACGGTCAAAGAAGTGATTGAGAATATTTTAAAAGAAATTGCGGTACCGCGGTAGCAACAGCGCTGCTGCGCGATGCTGTCTGCTTGCGTCTGGCCTCTGGCTTCTGGCATGACTGGGTGTCAGGTGTCAGGTTTCGGGTTTCAGAAAAATGAGGCCATGCGCAATCTGCTAATTATCATCAGGTTGGTAATCCTGACACCTGAAATCTTGATGAAAAAATTGACTTCGTTGTGCACGGATAAGAAAGATAGTTTAACTTCAATATTGAATAAATGAAGATTGTACCCACATACCGGCTAATTCTGATGGTGGGGTTGATTTTGTTGCCCTGCACTTTGCTGGTCGCTTTACTGGCGCCGATGCGAAACCCAACCATTCTGGTGACGGTTGGCCTTATCGCAGGGGTTGTTGCAGACGCTTATCGCTCCAAGGACCGATTGCAAGGGATTCAGGTTATGTTGCCGGAAGTCGTTCGAATTTCAAGAGGCCGCGAGGGCAATTTTAACCTCCATATCGAAAATGGGAACTCGACGATCAGGCGTATACGACTGGGCTTGTCTTTCCCGGAAGAAATCGACACCCCTACAGTCGAGCTGGCTGTCGAGTTGCCGTCGGATACCCAAACCTCAGTTATCGCTTGGTCTTTGACGGGTCTAAAGCAAGGACGCTTTCTGATGGATCGGTGTTATCTGGAAACGGTGTCGCCCTGGGGGTTGTGGGCTGTGCGATCGGCAGTTGCAGCCCGTATGGAGATTCGGGTGTATCCCAGCCTGTTTGATGAACATAAAAATTTAAGTGGACTTTTTTTGAATAGGGGCCTGGGAATTCATGCCCAACGACAGGTCGGAAAGGGCCGGGATTTCGAACAGCTTAGAGAATACGTTCCCGGTGACAGTTTTGAAGATATCCACTGGAAGACAACCGCCAAGCGTGGCATACCGATTACCAAAGTCTATCAGATCGAAAGAACCCAGCAAATATATGTGATCATTGATGCATCGCGCTTAAGCGCTCGATCTTCAGCGACAAAGAAGTTGGCAAGCAACAGAGAAGATCGTAACACTGCCAACGATATGGTCCCCATACTGCAGCGTTTTATTACAGCGGCCCTCATTATGGCATTGGCTGCAGAGCGACAAGGCGATTTGTTCGGCCTTTTGACCTTTGACGACAAGGTGCGCTCTTTTTTAAAGGCCAAAATGGGTAAATCCCATTTCAATGTCTGTCGGGATTCACTCTATATGCTGCAGCCGCAAAATGTATCCCCTGATTTTGCTGAGCTGTTTACCTTTATCGGCACCAAAATTCGTCGCCGCGCCCTGATGGTTTTTCTCACTCATCTGGATGATCCGATCCTGGCAGACAGTTTTACACGTCACATCGATATCATTGCCAGACATCATGTGGTCCTGGTCAATATGATCAAACCATTGACCGCCAAGCCGCTGTTTACTTCGGAATCCGTTTCATCGGTCAACGATATTTATACCGACCTGGGTGGACATATGCTCTGGCGGCGGCTGCGCGAAACCCAAAAGATTTTGCAAAAACGTGGTGTCGGTTTTGCAATGCTTGAAAATGAAAACCTATGTTCGGATTTAGTGGGGCAGTATTTGTCATTGAAAAGAAGACAAGTTCTTTAGAAAGTGACTAAAGTGAGTAGTGATCTAAAGTGGCTAAAGTTAATGTATTCTATCTGTTTCTATAAAAGATGGCGGAAAGTGACACCGCAACGTTAGGCACTTTTAATTTTAGTGCACTTTAGGCAATTTAAAATATGATTATCGATTTGCAAAAATTCATCACCGAAGAGCAGCTCTATTGGACCGAGCTGGAATCCGTGCTGGATCGGTTGGAAAGAAAACCGGAAGAAAAGTTAAAGCTGGGTGCGCTAGAACGATTTCATTATTTGTATCAGCGTGCGTCAGCCGATCTGGCTAAAATTTCAACTTTTTCAGCCGAACCCAACACCCGTCAATATCTTGAATCGCTGGTCGGTCGGGCCTTTGGCGAGATCCATGAAACCCGCGAAAAACCCCATCGCTTGCGACCTTTACATTGGTTCTTTAACACCTTTCCACAAACGTTTCGCAAGCATTTGCGCGCTTTTTGGATCAGCTTGATAGCCATGTTGGTGGGGGCGGCCTTTGGCGGATTTGCCGTTATGGTGGATTCGAACACCAAACAAATCCTGCTGCCTTTTTCACATCTTCAGGGCGATCCTTCCGAGCGCGTCAAAAATGAAGAAAGCGTCGAAGCCGATAGACTCAAGGGGGCCAAGAGTACTTTTTCCTCCTTTTTAATGACCCACAATACCAAGGTCGCCATTTTTACTCTCGCTCTGGGAACGACCTGGGGAATTGGCACTCTGATAATGCTGTTCTACAACGGGGTCATCTTGGGGGCTGTTGCCATCGATTACGTGCTGGCCGGGGAGTCTGCTTTTCTGCTCGGCTGGTTGCTGCCGCATGGCGCCATTGAAATTCCGGCTATATTACTTGCCGGGCAGGCCGGCATCGTCCTGGCCAGCGCACTCATCGGGTGGGGAAAACCCATATCTTTGCGCATGCGACTGCGCCAAATATCACCCGATCTGGTTACGCTTATCTGCGGTGTGGCGCTGATGCTGGTTTGGGCGGGAATTATTGAAGCCTTTTTTTCGCAGTACCACGAACCGGTTTTGTCCTATACCTTCAAAATAGCTTTTGGATGTATTGAGTTGCTGATATTGGTCTTTTTTTTAGGCAGAGCCGGTCGAAAGAAAGAAATTGTAAATACCTAAAATTTATTATGGAATCTTTAAAAATTACTTGTCTCTTAAATTTAAGCTCATTTATTAGGTATGACATACTGTTTTAGCAAACACCAATGACGGATAGAATAAACACACTCATCATTAAGACACCAGAAGGCGTTGAATTTTCATTACGTCTTGCAGGACCGGTAACGCGTTTTTTAGCCTGGTCGATTGATCTGGGGACCATCATTGCCATTATGTCCATTCTCAATGTCCTCTTTACGATCATAGGCGTTATCAGCCGTGATCTTGCCGTGGCCGCCAATTTTATTGGCTTTTTTGTGATTACAATTGGCTACGGAATATTTATGGAATGGTACTGGCAAGGTCAAACATTGGGAAAAAAGCTTTTACGTCTCAGAGTGATGGACGCGCAGGGGCTGCGACTGCAATTCAGTCAGGTGGTGATTCGCAATTTGCTCAGATTCGTCGATAGCTTGCCGGCGCTGTATTTGGTTGGCGGTTTGGTATGTCTGTTTAACCAGCGGGCCCAACGTTTGGGTGATTTTGCGGCCAATACGATTGTTACCTGGAACCCGCGGATTTCAGAGCCGGATTTAAATCAGCTTTTAGAAGGCAAATACAATTCCTTCCATGAATATCCCCATTTGGAAGCCCGTTTGCGGCAACATGTCACGCCGCAAGAAGCGCAGATTGCCGTTCAGTCGATTATGCGGCGGGACACGCTTGATCCGCAGGAGCGCATAGCACTTTTCCGAGAACTCAGTGATTATTTTAAAACCCTGATCACTTTTCCGCAAGAAGCCACCGATGGCATATCCGATGAACGATACGTGCGCAATGTTGTCGAGGCGGTCTTCCGAACCAAAGCATCCTAAGCGGCTTTTTTTCATATCCATTTTACAATTTCTTTGCTCATCAAAATCAAACTTGACAGATATAGTTTTATTCTTTTATTGAAAACTATACGGGTTTGCCCCCTTTTAGAGCGCTTGGATTTTCGCTACCTTTTCTTAACCTCCCTGTCTTTTTTCGGTGGTCGCTACAACCGCCATTGCATCAAGATCTTTCCTTTAATTTCCTCAAAAACAGAAAGGAGCAAAATTATGACCGGTAAACTGTTATCTATTACGTTGTGGTTCGCTTTGACCGCATTGGCCGTACCGGCCAGAGCTGCTTTAATTACCGTCATCCACGGCCTGCCCGCCCTTCCTGGCGCAGTTCCCTCCAGCAATCCGGTGGACGTCGCTATCGACGGGAAATGCGAGTACATCTACCAGCCCTATGGCGCCAAATGGGCCCAAGGCACATCGAGGCCGGACAGCACACCATCATTTCTTATGAATCCATACCCGATGAACCTTGTCAAGGCACAGTATTGGCGGCAAGACAGGGATTTCTGAGCGACTCAGCCCAGATCGACGTGACCCTCGGCCTCAATGCCCAAGATCAGGTTTCGATCATGACCTTTGATAATACAGCTGCTTTGGATGCCATTGAGAATGGGTTTGAGACAGCGGTTTAATTTCGCAACCTAGCGGCAGGGCCCACACTGGGTGCGGTCCTAAAGAAAGGAAATGAAACGGTCGCATCCGCTGGCGTCCAACCCGGATTCAGTGCTGGCCCTTATGCAACCACCGCCGGTGAGCACACGCTGCGGGTTCAAAATGGACCCGATATTCTCGACCAGGACAATGACACCGTGCAAGATGATCGTGCCTACTGGATCTATACAACCGGTTCGGTCTTCAAAAAAACCGTCAATCTCCTTTCGATCGAGAGTATTCCGGGCGAACTCATCGAGGGTCAAGAACCGCCTCCGGCGGCATTTTCTACCTGCTGTGCGTTTGGCGTCGCCATCCAAGTGTCGCAGAATCAATGTAACACGTTGTATGGCACGTATCTCGGTGATGTTGATCCCTCTAAAAATCCATGCCAAGGGACACCATTCTTCTCCTTTGGGGCGCAATCCTTAAATGAGGCCCCACACCGAGAGACACTTTTAGAGCAATATGCCGGCTTTTAAACTTTAGGCACTAAAAATAGGCAGAATCGTACATAATGGTTCTGCCTATTTATTTTCAATTTAAAAATTTGCTTGAACCACAGTTCTCCTATCCTTTTTAAAACCCGATGGTTCTCCTCTTCTCACAGCTTCAATATGCTTCAAAACGGCATAAAGGTCTGTTTAGCATACGGTCTTTTTACTTCTTCAGTGGAAAATCTTGCATTTTCGCGCAATAAGCCCTAAATGTAATCGATTAGCATTGTTGCGTAACAAACACAAAAAAACATTATTCAAATAAAATTTACCATGAAACCCATTGTTGCCATCGTCGGCCGTCCCAATGTCGGCAAATCCACTTTTTTCAATCGGGTCACACGCACCCAGGATGCCCTGGTGGATGATTTCCCGGGTGTCACCCGTGACCGGCATTACGGTGATGCCGTCTGGGACGATATTGCTTTTACCCTGGTGGATACCGGCGGATTCACCGAAGGCGATGAATTTGCCGATGAAATTCGATTTCAAGTCCATCAAGCCCTTGCAGATGCCGATATCATCGTTTTGCTGCTGGACGGCAAAGAGGGGATCTCGCCCTTTGACCGCGATATTGTCAAACTGCTGCGCGTCACATCCAAACCGGTTTTCTATGCCATTAACAAAATCGATGGCGCCGAATGCGAAACGCATGTATCTGAATTTTACAGCCTGGGAATTGAATCTCTGTATCCCATATCGGCAGAGCACCGCTACGGGATGGTGGATTTTTTGGATGCCCTGGTGGAAAGGGTTGCCGCGGTAGCTCAGCACAGTGAGTTGCAGGCGCTTGAAGGGAGCATCGGTGTGGCGGTGGTCGGCCGTCCCAATGTCGGCAAATCCTCTCTGATTAATCGGATTTTGGGACAGGAACGACTGCTGGTCAGCGACCGGCCGGGCACGACCCGGGATGCCATTGATACAGTCTGCCAGGTGGCGGGTAAATCGTATTTGCTGATCGATACGGCCGGTATACGTCGCAAGGGCAAAGTCACCCGTAAAATTGAAAAGTTTTCGATTATCAAAGCGTTGCGAAGTTTGGACCGTTGCGATGTGGCCCTGATTATTTTGGATAGCAACGAGGGGATCACTGATCAGGATATCAATATTGCCGGATATGCCTATGAGCGCGGATGCGGCTGTATTTTTTTGCTGAATAAATGGGATCTTGTCGAAAAGGACACCCATACGGCCAAAAAATATCTGGCGGAGCTAAGAATGCGGGCCAAATTTCTGGGTTTTGCGCCAGCCATGACCATATCAGCGTTGACCGGTCAGCGGGTGACCAAAATCTTTAAGCTGGTGGATGATGTCTATGACCAATATGTGCGGCGAATCGCAACCGGGCAGCTGAACCGCATTCTGGAAACTGCCACGGCGCAAAATCCGCCGCCGTTGCATCGCGGCAAACCGCTTAAATTTTATTTTGCCACCCAGGTCAGCACCAGACCGCCCACAGTGGTTTGCTTTGTCAATCATCCAAAAGCCGTCCATTTTTCCTATAAACGCTTTTTAATCAATCAGATCCGGGAGCACGCCGCGCTGGACCAAACGCCCATTCGACTGTTGCTGAGACCGCGCCAACAACGCACAAAAAAAAGGCGAAAGAGGAAAAAATCCGCTAACAAATAACCAATAACAAAAAATACCTACAGGTATTTTTCTATGGATATCTTTGACTATCATGCCCAAAAAGCGGCGGCAGAGACGATGCCGTTGGCCGAGCGAATGCGGCCGCGCACTATCAATGAATTTGTCGGCCAGAAAGCCGCGGTGGGTGAGGGGTCGCTGATTCGGCATGCCATCGAAACGGACCATATATTTTCAATGATTCTATGGGGTCCGCCCGGCTGCGGCAAAACAACGCTGGCTCGAATCATTGCCGGAGAAACCCGCTCGCATTTTGTTCATTTTTCAGCCGTACTCTCCGGTGTCAAAGAAATACGAGCAGTGATTGCGGAAGCACGCGACCAGCAGAAAATGTATCGCAAGCGTACGATTTTGTTTGTTGATGAAATCCATCGATTTAACAAGGCCCAGCAGGATGCTTTCCTGCACCATGTGGAGAGCGGCTTGATCACCCTGATCGGCGCCACCACTGAAAACCCATCATTTGAAGTCATTGCGCCCCTGTTGTCGCGCTGTCGGGTGATCACGTTGGATCAACTCACAAAAGAAGACCTCGGTACCATCATTGAGCATTGTCTGCAAAACCCGCAAAAAGGGCTGGGAAAATTTGAGCTTTCGTTGGATCCCGAAGCGCACGATTATATTGTCCGGATTGCTGAGGGTGACGGGCGAGTGGCCCTAAACAGCCTGGAAGTAGCCGCTTCGTTGGTGCTGTCCAAGCGGGAATCCGGTCGTTCGACATCGGTCAGCACCATCACCTTAAAGGATGTTGAAACTGCCATCCAGCAAAAGGCGCTTGTCTATGATAAAACCGGCGAAGAACACTACAATATTATCTCCGCCCTTCATAAGAGCCTGAGAGGCAGTGATCCGGACGCCGCTTTGTATTGGCTGGCGCGAATGTTGGCGGCTGGTGAAGATCCGTTTTACATCGCCAGACGCATGGTGCGCTTTGCTTCCGAGGATATCGGCAATGCGGATCCCCAGGCCCTTGGCATTACCCTGAGCGCTATGGAAGCCTATAAATTTTTGGGGCACCCGGAAGGGGAGCTGGCGCTTGCCCAGGCAGCTGTTTATCTGGCGACGGCACCCAAAAGCAATAGCATATATGCCGCATTCGGCAAGGTCGCTGCGGCAGTAAAAAAAACAGGTTCATTGCCGGTTCCCTTGCATATCCGTAATGCGCCCACCCACTTGATGAAAGATCTGGGATACGGCAAGGATTATAAATATGCGCATAATTACCAAAATGCGATCGTGCCCCAGGAATATCTCCCAGAAAAACTCAAGGGGCAACGCTTCTATTTTCCGACCCAAAGAGGATTTGAAAGGAAAATAAAGGAAAGACTCGATCGCTGGCGCGAGTTACTGCAAAAAGCAAAGGCAAAAAAGGATCAGGGGGGTTAATGGTTTACCTTAAAGCGGTATTGGCCTGTCTTTTCCGTTTTGATTTGATCAGCCGTCCTGATAAACGAGCGCTCCAGCATGGTGATATTTCCTGCTGTGTCAAACAAAACAATCGAAGAGCAACGGGTCCCGTAATCCGGACTCGTGATGAACATTGGTGATAAGATTCGTTCCCACTCCAACCCCACACCGGTGTCTGGCAATTCAGCATCATCCGGTTGTGATCGATCGGCAAGGATTCTAAAAATTTTTTTGATATCTATTTCTTCTTCACCATTTAATTGGCCTTCAAGCATGGCTTTGCCCCTTTTAAGCTTAGGCCAGGGGGTGTCGATCAGATGGTTGCTGATCCCATAGAACCCGGGCTTCAGGTGCTGAACGCCACCAGAGCGATTTGAGGTGTAAAAGAGCCCGTTGGTATCACCGGCGATTAAATTAAATCCGTTATAGCGATGCCCGATTCCACCAACCTGATTCATATATTGCTGCGGGGGACTGTTGCCGATCAGATAATCACGAATTAGGATACCGCGCGAAGGCGCATTTTGCTTGATGGTGGCTGGATCTCTGTAGTTGGTGATGGCTGCAATTCGGCCGCTGCGGGTCACACCCAGCCAACTTCCGTTGCCTTTTAAATCGCGTCCGGCGAGCACATCGGGATAATCGATCCAATAATCCAAGGTTGCGGTCGGCCGGTCGTAAAATTCATCCCGGTTGGCCGCCAGCATCAGCCAATAATCTGGATGCGTTTGATATGAAAAAAGGATGAGGCACATCGGATCAGCGTTGACCTTCGTCTGATAACCATGTTATAAAAAATCTTTTTCCTAAGTTGAGCGTTTCAAATTTTAAAAAGATCATTCTTTTAGATTTAATGAATTCTATCTATCATAGATTTTAAAATTTGAAACCGCAAGGGGATTGCCGATCTTACTCCGCCGCCGGCGGATTAAATGTCGTCCCGCATAGCTGACTACAGCGGGACGCCATTTTCCTTATCGTTTTGGGCTCCGCTTTCAGCTTCCGACTTCGCTCTACGAGCTACGCCGGGACAAGACGACCCAACAAGGCGGCAATCCTCCAGAGGCGGACCTTCAACCTCGACAATCGCTCAACTTAGGCTTTAAACTGTTAAACTCATTGAGGAGGTTTTATAATGAATGAGGTGGTCATTGTCAGCGGATCGAGGACGGCAATTGGAACATTCGGCGGTGGTCTAAAAGATGTGCCGGTGACCGAATTGGGAGCGGTGGTCATGAAAGAGGCCTTAAAGCGGGTCAATCTGAAACCGGTTTCAAACGACATTATGCATTCAGCGGCTCCTGACAAACTCAAAGATCAGGGCCTGATCGAACTGGAAAAAAAATCTTATGACTGGAGTGACGACGGTCAATCCATAACGGTGGATGAAGTCATTATGGGCAACGTCCTGCAGGCGGCCCAGGGGCAGAATCCGGCCCGGCAGGCAATGGTACGTGCCGGTATTCCAAAAGAAACCCCGGCTTATACCATCAACAAAGTATGTGGCTCGGGGCTCAAAGCCATCGCTCTGGGTGCTTCAGCCATTATGTTGGGGCAGGCTGAGGTCATCATCGCCGGTGGGCAGGAAAATATGAGTCTGGCGCCAATGGCCCTGCCCAAAGCGCGCTGGGGGCATCGGATGGAGCTGACCGGTGTTGGTGATGTACTGGATTTGATGGTTTTTGACGGTCTGTGGGAGATTTTTTACGGCTATCATATGGGTGTGACAGCTGAAGCCATTGCCGCTATGTATGATATTGGTCGGCAGGAGCAGGACGAACTGGGTGTTCTCAGCCACACGCGTGCACGATCGGCCATCAAGGAAGGGCTTTTTGCTCGCGAAATCGCTCCGGTCACCATCAAAACCCGCAAAGGTGACATCGTATTCGACGCCGATGAGCGCCCCATGGATACGAATATGGAGAAAATGGGCAAGTTAAGACCGGCGTTTAAAAAAGATGGAACGGTAACAGCCGGAAATGCCTCGGGCATCAATGACGCCGCTGCGGCGGTTGTCATGATGAGTGCCGAAAAAGCAAAATCCTTATCCTTAGAGCCGATTGTTAAAATTAAAGCCTTTGCTGCTGGTGGTGTCGATCCGGCCTATATGGGGTTGGGACCTATTCCAGCCATTCGCAAGGCCTTAAAAGCGACCGGCATGACCATGGATGATATTCAAATGATCGAGCTGAATGAGGCATTTGCTTCTCAAGCCATCGGGTGTATGCGCGAGCTGGGAATTGAAAACGATCGCCCCAATGAATTGGGGAGCGGCATCTCGCTCGGACATCCCATCGGCTGCACCGGAGCCCGACAGATGGTTACTGGCATGCATCACATGCAGCGCCAGGGTTATAATACCGGCCTCTTTACAATGTGCATTGGCGGCGGGATGGGAATGGCAATGATCGTAGAACGCTAAACCGTGGGTTCCGGATATGGCAGCATCTCAGGTATATTTTCATGCATAAACCCCAGAAACCTGAACACAGTAGTTTAAATTTTCGCCTGCACCTTAACCTTTGAACCCGGAACCCGGAACCTTGAACCTTTGTTTATTTTTTTCTTTACTTTTTTTGTAATAATTGCTAATGGTTAGTTAAATTTTAGTCCTTAAATGCCATTGAAAATATTGGGTTTTTTGGTCTTAGAAACCAACAAGGGACAAACCTGCTCTCGTACCGCTGCTGTCGGTTGCTGATATTGACTAAATGCAGGTGCCTCATCTGAAACTCTATGGCCATTTCAGCCCCAAGGTCAGCTTCTGGCAAAGGCTTTTGGCAACCAAAAGGAGGTTCATCACCAATGGATGTTAGCCGCAAATTGGGTATTTTGGTATTCTATGCTGTTCCAGCCATCATCGGAGGCGGTGTTGTTTTCCATTTTTCAGGTGGTAGCTGGCTGTATGTTTTCATTTATGAAATCCTGTTGCTGTTAACAGCCGGCGGTTTTATTACCAAGTAAAGCGCCTGTCCTCAAACCTTACAAGCGCCCTCTCTTGAAAATTACCATTACAATGGCCAACCCAATTCACGGGCGATAGCCCATCTGTTTACTTATACCTTATTGTATGGAGGGGATGTGAACCATCAGGGCCCGCCAAATATGATTCTATGGTTTTTTCTGGCGGTTTTTCTCCTGTCTTGCATCTTGATGGGCTGGCTGCTGTGGCCCTTCGTGTCTGTCATTATATTGGCCATTGTTGTCACCGCCGTGTTTACACCGGTATTTAAATTTCTGAACCGCAAATTAAAACCCGCATTGGCATCCTTGTCGACCTGTATTTTGATTTTTTTCGTTTTGTTTCTACCGCTATCCTTTCTGGTAGGCATTTTAGCCAACGAGGCCTGGGAGCTATACCTTACAGCACGCGAGGCACTGCAAAGCAAGCCCATTATGGAAATGCTTGAAAAAAGCGACATATTCGATAACGTCAATCGCTTTCTGGCAAGATTTAAGATTGAAATCACCGGCGAGCAGTTGAATCGGGCGATTGCTGAAGTCGGACGGGTGGTGGCACTCTTCCTATACGAACAGGCGCGGTCGATTACCACCAATGTGTTAAAATTTATAGTCAATTTCTTTTTTATGCTGCTCATTATATTCTATCTTTTAATCGATAGCCCGCGGCTGATATCCTTTGTTGTCAAGATTTCCCCCTTGCCAGATGATCAGGACCAAATATTGATCCAAAAATTTAAGGACATTGCCACCGCTATTCTGCTCGGCAACGGTTTGGGTGGATTGATTCAGGGCACTCTGGGCGGGATTGTTTTTGCCGCTTTTGGTCTAAAATCACCTTTTGTGTGGGGTGTTATTATGGGTTTGTTGGCATTTTTGCCGATCGTAGGGATTGGCGCCGTCTTTATACCGGCTGCCATTCTTTTATTTTCCCAAGGTCGTATTGGCGCCGGCATATTTTTTCTGGTGTTCTACATACTTCTCTCAAGCTGTATTGAGTATTTGTTCAAACCCAAACTGGTGGGACAGCGGGTGCGGATGCATACCCTGCTTGTATTTCTATCTATCATCGGGGGACTGAAACTTTTCGGGATTTTGGGGATCATATACGGCCCCCTGGTCGTAACGGCGTTCTTAACACTGGCAGAAATTTATCAAGCCAGCTATCAGCAGCTGATTGAATCCTCTCAATAGCCATTTAGTTACTCGTTATTTGTTATTATGGCTTATTAGAAGCGATAGCTTATGGTGACTCAGGGGTGCTTTATCAAGTGGCCTTTAAAGTAAACCGGCACTTAATAAGTAATCCTGATTAACAATTTACCGATAACCAATAACATACTGATCTGGAGTAGTGATGTATCAAAGCGAAAATCATGCTGAAATCAGCATCGAAAAGGAAATGAAAAAATCTTATCTGGATTATGCCATGAGCGTTATTATCGGCCGGGCATTGCCGGATGTTAGAGATGGTCTTAAACCGGTGCACCGCCGTGTACTATATGCCATGCGGGAGCTCAAAAATGACTGGAATAAGGCCTATAAAAAATCGGCCCGCATTGTCGGTGATGTTATCGGTAAGTATCATCCGCACGGTGATGCTGCGGTTTATGACACCATTGTGCGCCTGGCGCAGGATTTTTCGATGCGCTATCCTTTGGTTGATGGTCAGGGTAACTTCGGTTCCATCGATGGTGACCCGCCGGCGGCAATGCGTTACACCGAAATCCGCATGATGCGCCTGGCCCATGAAATGCTGGCGGATCTGGAAAAAGAAACGGTAGATTTTTCCGCCAACTATGATGAGTCTTTAATGGAACCCACCGTTTTGCCGGCAAAAATACCCAGTTTGCTGGTCAACGGCTCGGCCGGCATCGCTGTGGGTATGGCCACCAATATTCCGCCCCATAACCTTTCTGAAGTCATCGATGCGCTTAAAGTCCTTATCGACGATGCGGATATTTCCATCAATGAGCTTGTGAAACTCGTGCCGGGTCCGGATTTTCCGACCGGCGGCATTGTGTATGGCACCGAGGGCATACGGGATGCCTATGCCACTGGCCGGGGCAGTATTCGTATCAGGGCGAAGATTATTGTTGAAAAAGATAAGCGCACCCAGCGTGAAACCCTTATCATTACCGAACTTCCCTACCAGGTGAACAAGGCCAAGCTGATTGAAAAAACAGCCGAACTGATTCGGGATAAAAGCATTAGCGGTATTCGATATGTTCGGGATGAATCGGACCGTGAGGGTATGCGCATCGCGCTGGGGCTAAAAAAGGGCCAGATTGCGGCGGTGACGATCAACCAGCTTTACAAGCACACCCGCATGGAGGTCAGTTTCGGAAGCATTTTTCTGGCGGTGGTGAACGGCCGCCCCGAACTCCTGAATTTAAAAGAGATACTGCAAAATTTTATCCTGCATCGCAAGGAGATCGTTATTCGGCGAACACGCTATGATCTTAAGAAAGCCGAAGATCAGGCGCACATTTTAGAGGGCCTAAAAATCGCATTGGATCATCTGGATGAAGTCGTCGCGCTGATCAGGGCTGCCAAGTCTCCGGCAGATGCGAAGTCGCAATTGATTAAAAAATTCAGCCTTTCCGAAAAGCAGGCCCAGGCCATTTTAGACATGCGTCTGCAACGATTGACCGGGCTCGAACGCGAAAAAATTCAGAAGGATTACAAAAATATTCTTAAGGACATCGCCAGGTTTAAAGAAATTTTGTCCAGCGAGCGCCTGGTGCTTAATATCATAAAAGAAGAACTGACAGAAATCCAGGAGCAGTTTGGCGATCATCGTTACACCGAATTGGTTGAACAGACAAAAGAAATTACCATTGAGGATATGATCGTTGAAGAGGATATGGTGGTGACCATATCTAAGCGCGGCTATATCAAGCGCAACCCCATCACCCTCTACCGGAGCCAGCGTCGAGGAGGTAAGGGAAAAACGGCCATGGGGACCAAAGAAGATGACTTTGTCGAACATTTGTTCGTGGCCTCTACCCATCATACGTTTATGTTTTTTACCAACTTGGGTAAAGTTTATTGGTGCAAGGTCTATGATATACCCCAGGCAGGCCGTATGAGCCTTGGAAAAGCGATTGTCAATTTACTGAATTTTGGCAAAGATGAAAAATTGACCACTGTTTTGGCGGTACCGGAATTTAAACCGGGATATCATGTCCTGATGGCCACTAAAAATGGTTTGATTAAAAAAACCGATTTAATGGCCTTTAGTCGTCCACGGGTCGGCGGGATTATCGCCTTGAATATCCTGGAAGGTGATGAGTTGATTGCGGCCAGAATCACCGATGGTACCCTGAATGTTTTCCTGGGTTCACGCAATGGAAAGGCGATCCGCTTCCACGAATCCGATGTGCGGCCATCAGGGCGTGTCGCTACCGGTGTGCGCGGAATGCGTCTGGCCGAAGGCGATCATATCGTCGGTGCAGAGGTCCTTAGTCATGGTCAGACGCTTTTCGCGGTTACTGAGAACGGATTCGGCAAGCGAACATCCATTGATGAATATCCGGTTCAAAAACGCGGTGGTAAAGGGGTGATCTCGATTAAGACCACCGAACGCAACGGGATGGTCGTTGGCATTTTGCTGGTTTCCGATGATGATGACTTAATGCTGATGACCAATATCGGCAAAGTCATCCGAATGCAAATTGAATCGATTTCAATAATCAGTCGCAATACCCAGGGTGTAAAACTAATGGGTATGGATGCCGACGAACGCGTGGTCGGCGCAGCCCGCCTAGCAGAAAAAGAAGAAGAGTAGACATGATGGGTATCAATAGTGAAAATAACTTGGATGAGCTGCAAATCGCCGTTGTCGGCGCCGGTAGCTGGGGCACCGCCATTGCTGATTTGCTGGCTAGTAAGGGCTATCGGATCAGTCTGTGGGTATATGAAAAGGAGGTTAAAGACCAGATCAAGGAATCTAGGGAAAATAAGCTTTTTTTGCCGGGTCATAAGCTTTCCGCCAATATAAAGCCTTCCAATGACATAGCAGCGGTTGTTACCGCTAAAAATGTAATTGTCATCGTTGTGCCTTCGCACTTAATGCGGACCATGACCGAAAAAATGAGCGGTTTTCTGTCGCATGGCACCGTGATCGTGTCAGCCTCAAAAGGCATTGAACAAAAATCTCACTTAACCATGTCCGGCGTGATCAAAGAGAATCTCAGTGAAGTTACCGAAGATCAATTGGCAGTCTTATCAGGCCCCAGTTTTGCCAAGGAAGTCGTTCAAAAAATTCCCACGTCCGTGACTGTGGCGTGCAAAAGTGAAGATCAAGCCACCCTGGTGCAGCATGTATTCGCCACGCCTTATTTCAGGGTGTATACCAGTGACGATATTGTCGGTGTCGAATTGGGAGGCGCAGTAAAAAATGTGATTGCCATTGCTGCCGGTATGCTGGATGGCCTGGGTTTGGGTTTAAATACCCGTGCAGCGCTTATGACTCGTGGGATGACCGAGGTCAGGCGTCTGGGTCTTCATCTGGGCGCCAATCCAAGGACCTTTACCGGACTTGCAGGTTTTGGTGATCTGGTGTTGACCTGTACTGGGAATTTAAGCCGTAACTATACAGTGGGTATCAAATTGGGTCGCGGTAAAAAACTTCAAGAAATACTGGATGAAATGCATATGGTGGCTGAAGGGGTTAAAACTGCCAAATCCGTTTACAATTTTTCACGTAAACTCAAAGTTGAGATGCCTATCTGCCACGAAATTTATCGAATCCTTTATGAAGATCTGTCACCCCAAGAAGCCGTTCACCGATTGATGACCCGAGCTTTGACACAGGAGCTGGATGAGGAGTAGGCCTTCATAGGTTTCAGGTGTTCCGCCGCAGGCGGATTCAGGTGTCAGTAAACAGTAGGTTTCAGGTTTCAGTGTTCAGGTGTCAGGGCGCATAAGGCAAAAACCAGAAAACAGCGAAAACATGTGCTCGATACTGCATCTGAGAAGCAAGGACTCGAATTAGGCCACCGAAGGTCTGACACCTGACACCTGAACACTGAAACCTTATATTGGAAACTTGACCCCAAAATAACTTAGAATCGAAAGCAGTCAAATGGCCAAAGACGGCAACAAAAAGGAGCATAAAGGTGCCGGCCACCGGGAAAGATTGCGTCAACGTTTTTTGGCGAATGGTTTGGAAGGTTTTCATGACTATGAGGTGATTGAACTTTTGCTGACTCTGGCCACGCCACGCAAAGATTGCAAAGATGCAGCCAAGGCAGTTCTAAAGCGCTTTAAAACGCTTCAGGGCTCACTCGAAGCCTCACAGCAGGAGCTTTGCAAAATTTCCGGAATTGGGCCTAAAAATCTTTTGGGTATCAAACTGATTAAAGCAGTGGCAGACAGGTATCTTGAAAAGAAACTCATCCATAAAGATGCGATCAATGATTCCAGGTCACTTTTTGATTATTTGTACCATCAAATTGGAGATAAGCGCCGGGAATGTTTCAAGGTTATATTTTTAAATTCGAAAAATCAGGTGATTGCTGCAGATACGATCTCTGAAGGGACTTTAACAGCCAGCAGCGTGTATCCTCGTGAAGTCATTCAGGCGGCCTTGAGCCATGATGCTGCGGCTCTGATTTTTGCCCACAATCACCCGTCAGGTGATCCGCAGCCGTCTTCAGAAGATGTGGCTGTTACCCGTCAGCTGGTCTTTGCCGGTAAAGCAATGGGCATGGTTGTACACGAGCATATTATTGTTGGTGACAATCACTATTTCAGTTTTGCCGACCAGGGCTATATTGAACGTATGAATCGCGAGTTTGAACAGTTGACCCAGCAAAAGTCAAATGCTTAAGGATACCGGTATTTGTAGATGTTCGTCTATTAACACGAAGAGCCCGAAGGGCCAAAAGATACAAAATAAAAATAGCGTATTCACTTATATTCTCGTGTTAACATATGCACACACTTAATAATTATTTTTGATTATAGACAATGACTAAAAAAGAAAAAGAGCGCCCTTATTGTTTCGGAAATCTTGATGCTGTCTTTCCGCTGGGAGATGACGGTTTAAGGCACTCTCCTGAAAGCTGTATGGTGTGTTTCTGCAAAACGGAATGCCTGCGGGAAGCGATCACAGGACCAGAGGGCATTCAGGTAAAAAAAGAGCAGGTCAAACGTGCGCACAGTTCAGGCACGATCAGTTTTGTTGAAAGATGGGCGCGCAAAAAAGCTCTGGAAAAGAAGAAAAAGTAGCGCCGTTTAGAGATCAGCTCAAATCGCACTGATCCAATCCAAAAGACAAAAAACAAAATTTTATGCGGTGCCTTTATGATTGACCCCTTGCCAATCCGTCAGAAATTTACCCATCCGAATCCATAAAATTATGCCGCCAGAGGCGATTTCCAAAAAACTTAAAATCACAATTCTGCTGGTACTCATCGCTATCGGTACGGTGGTATTTTGGTTTCGTATTCCCATCTGGGAAAAAATCCTCGATGGCTATCGATTGCTTTCTGATCGAGAGCAAATTCGAGATCTGATTGCTTCTTTTGGTTCCAGTGCGCCGCCCATATTCATCTTTCTGCAGATATTGCAGGTCATATTTGCTCCGGTCCCCGGTGAAGCCACCGGTTTTATCGGTGGTTATCTGTTCGGAACCATGCCGGGGTTCATTTACTCCACAATTGGTTTGACTCTTGGCTCCTGGTTAAATTTTATGATTGGCCGTTTTTTAGGCGTGCGCTACGTCAGAAAACTCATTCCGTCACATCAATTAGAAAAAATCGACGCCATGCTAAAACGCCAGGGCATAATTATTATTTTCATTTTATTCTTAATTCCTGGCTTTCCAAAGGACTATTTGTGCCTGGCCCTTGGTTTAACGACCCTGCCGCTTAAGTTATTTATTTTAATGGCCGCCATCGGCAGAATGCCGGGCACAATGGCACTCAGCGTCCAGGGCGCATTCCTCTATGAGAAGAATTATGCCTTGCTGGGAGTAGTGATGATTGCCTGCCTGGCGCTAGCATTGCTTTGTTATTGCTATCGCGAGAGGATATATAAGTGGGCTGAGAAGCTGGATAACAAGTAGATGCCATTTTAGGAAAGCAGTTATAACAATCTGATCTTTTCTCTATTATCCATATAATGTACACATCATCGGGTTATGCCAGTTGACCGGTTTGCCCGTTAACCCGTCAGCAAATATAACCAGATAGCCTTCCGATTTCAACCGGCTTAACCGGCACAACGGGCTAAACGGGCCAACTCTGGTCGGATATTTTCATCCTTTAACTCTATAGTAAATCATGATAATATAGATCAGAACTTATTGATTTTCAGCAACTTAAGGTCATGCAGGTCAGGAGAAGATATTGGCACATTGGAAATACAGAGAAGAACTGAGCCGCATTGAAAAGCTGCGGCGTTCCTATTACGAACTGCTGAGGGATGAGTTGGATCAATTTTTACTGCAGTATGCCTTGATAGATTCTTATGAAAATTTCAGCTCACTTCAAATACCATTTCCTTTTGTCGAAAAGAGGGAGATGAAACCGCGAGGGCGTATACCGGACCGGGAATACGAAGCTCAAAACGCCTTTCTGGTTATTTTTGTAGAAGATTCAGTATTGCCCGAACATAAAAAATATATTCGTTATTTTGATGTCAACAAAACAACCAAGCAAAATCTTCTGCGGTTTAAAACCCTTGCGCTATCAGAAAAGTTTGACCGTAATTGGAAATATTTAGAGTCGATCTATTTTAAAAGCTTTCTAAAAATAATGCTGCCAGTTGATTATGCCTTGCTCATCCAAGGCGATACAACCAGCCGAACCAAAAACCGTTATGGTCTCACACACTTTCATGTTCGTGTTGATTGGCCGATCACTGAAGCCGCTGAGGATATGGCGCGCAGTTTGCGCTATATCTCCAAGGATATTTTTGAAAAGGGTGACAAATACGCCGAAGATATCCAAAAAAAATTTTTTGAGTATTATGGGCTACCAGTGATGGTCGGCGGAAGGCGAACAGCAGCTATCGTCGCCGCCCAGTATCTCAAGCGCATTCCGGGAATTTCAACTGTTTATGTGGGCAGCAGCGAATCCAGAGCGTTGATCCGTATTTCCGAAAGGGGTATTTATAAATCGGTTTTAATCAAGCGATCCATAAAGGAATTAAATGAGATCGCTGAAGCTAACGGTTTAACGCCACAGGCTTTTAGAAAGAATTATATTGTCGCCAGAGAAAAAAGATGCGGGATCTGCATCTTTCAGGCCAGCTACACCGCAACCTATCATGCGCGTGAGCCTGAAGACGGAAAACTAAGAAACCTTAAATCGGACCTGTACTGGCTAACGGTTGGTGAACAGCATATTCTGCCCAAGCCGGGCATAGGGAAGTATGCGCCTATTCCTTTAAATATCATCTATACGTAATCGGCTCTAATTTTTCGATCTCATCACAAACCTTCATAGAACCACATCCTGCAAGTGACTAAAGTGAACTAAAATGAGCTAAAGTGCCTAAAAATATGGGTCGCTGCACGGCATCAATTTTAATTAAACAAACAAGAATCAATAACTTTAGTCAATTTAGTCACCCTTCAAACTCTTTCATCATGGCGATTTCATCGCAGTCTGGAAATTTCACGCAGATGATGCAATCGGCCCATATTTTCAAAGGCAGGTCGGAGCGTTCGATTTGAACGAAATCGAATTGTTTGAAAAAATCCGGTTTATAGGTGAGGGTGAACACTTTTTTGACATTAAACGTAACGGCCTCCTGTAATACCGTTTTCGTCAGCTCAGTTCCAATATTTTTTCCCAGATGCTCGGGCAAGACCGCCAGGGACCGAATCTCAGCAAGATCTTCCCAGCAAAATTGGAGTGCGCAGCAACCGATCAGCTGTTTGTTTTTACGATCGACATATACCCAGAAATCCCGGACATGATCATATAGCTCACTCAAAGGTCGCGCCAGCAGTTCTTCTTTTTTGCCATATTCGTGCAGCAGTCCGTGAATGGCCTTGACGTCTTTGATCGTTGCTTTTCGAATCATTATTCTCTAATACCTCAATTAAAATCAAAATATTATATATTAATTTCTCGGAAACCGAGCTATAGCATTGTTCGCTTAAAAAATACAACTCTTATCCAGCTTAATGGAGCGATTGAGGCTCGGTGCCTTTTTTAAACAGGGCGGCAACGGATGGTTTTGAATCATCTAACTGAGGCA
>JAAUYK010151453.1_pt1 | contig 20073 bp, 17 predicted proteins | sample 7278021 | NCBI WGS metagenome assembly JAAUYK01 (sample SAMN14350223, study PRJNA611818) | marine sediment metagenome | isolation source: surface marine sediment (1.8m) | place: French Polynesia: Moorea | collected 2018-08
CTCCCGACTTCTCGAGCATCTCCGACCTCTCCACCTCGACGATATGCTGCATGGTCTGGTCCATCAGTTGCTGGTTGCGCTTCGCCCGCTTCTTCAGCTTCTTCTTCTTGGACTTGGACATCTTGGCGTTCATGTCAACCTCGCGGAGCTCCTTCGGTGCTGTGCTCACTGCAACGACAAAATGGGGCGGATGCAACACGCTGGCTAGCCGTAAAACTTTTAATAGCGACAGCCTTACCTGCCGATCCGGGCAACTTCATGCCCATCTTGTGAAAGTAGGTCGCCTCTGCGGCAATCTTCCTCACGTGCGCCTCGTCCACGCAGACGAGCACGTTCTCAGGCTTGATGTCGGTGTGGATGATCTGGCACTTGGCGTGCAGGTAGTGCAGCCCCTCCAGCACCTGCTTCATGATGAGCTTCACGTTGTGCAGCGGGATGCCCTGGTAGTTGCTCCGGATGATGAACTTCAGCAGGTTGTGGCCCAGCACCTCGAACACCATGCACACGTGAGTGCCGTTCACGCCGCTGATCTTGAAGTCGTCCAGCAGCTGGACGCACCTCTCGCGGAACGGGTCGGAGGAGTCGCTTTCCCGGACCTGAATTAAGAAAGAGAGCGCACGCGTTAGCAACACTGCTCTGCATTGCAGCAACGCCCCATGCAAGCATGCGTAATTCTCATAAAAGTCGGGCGCTGCCCAACGACGCAATTTTCTACTTACGCATTTGAGCAGCTTTATCTCGTCCAGTGCCGTCTCCGTGTAATGGGCGGCGCTCTTCACTACTTTTAGGGCGACAAACTTCTTGTCTCTGTAACGAACGAAGCATATATTAAGTTTAGCACTTTTGCATTGTCGCAGTTTTGTGCACTTACGTCAAGTCCCAGCACAGCCAAACTGTCGAAAAGTGACCCCATCCCAGCTTCCTGACTACGTGATACCGGTTGTGGAAGAGGTCGCCAATCTTCACGGGGTGGTATCCTCCTGCAAAAGTGGGACGAAAATATTATTTTCCTACACGAAAAAAGAACGAGAGCGGATTAGAGATCAGATCCTATAATTTCGTATACTGTGTCTGCTCGGCGAAGGGATAACGAGGCCCTTCCTACACAATTGCAGTACAAAGAAAAAGTTTTTCTCTCTCCAAGGGAAAGGACCCTCATTAGGAGGAAGGATCGAGGGCGGCGGGCATATCCGATATTTGCACGAGCTGGAGGAAAGGGAAGAAGACACCTGCCTGGCCGGCCGGCTTTCCTCCTCCTCCTCCTCCTAACTTCTGAAGGGAGGTCCTTCATGATAAAAATTGCAGGAGCGAGCGCAAGGGCGGACGAGCAAGAAACTTTTGCAGCTGGAGGAGCTCGTCGTAAAAGTTACTGGATACTTTATAAAAGTAACAAGATTCAGGCCTACTAAGACAAAAGAATTGCTTTTCGACCCTGAATGGGGGGTCGGAACCGCCTAAGTTTCACATTAGATTAACATTGGCACAATTCCGCCTTTACTACGTACCTTTGATATAATCCTTCGGATCTTCCTGCTCGTCATCATCGGAGCCCAGAATCTCCTCCTCTTCTTCCTCCTCCTCCTCCTCCTGAGGACGGACGTCAGATCTGAAAGTCGATCGAGAAAATATACGGCTTTAGTATTTCTTGGCTATATAACGCTGCAATACGATATCGATCCGTCTCCTCCGCTAAAAAGGTCGATGAATAATTGACCAGGCGATAAATCTTAGCAGTTCACCTCCTCGCCTCCCGCGTGCTTCGCGTTGCCCACAGCATTGCACGGACGCGGACGGAGGATCGAAGGCCGGCGTGGCCGCGCTAATGGACCCACCACACAATCTCCCTTCTGTGCGTTTTTGCGGCCCCGAAAAAGGGGAATTATTTCTCGCGGTGTAGAAAAGGCGGCTTCCCGGGAGAGCGCAAACAACAATTAACGAAACGCGGCCGGCCGCCGGTCTCTCCAAGCACTAATTGCGGCCACTATTCGTGCGGTAGAAACGAACGGTGCCTGCCGAGTGCCGACAACTCTTCCGACGGACTGGCCTCGCTCGCTCACGATCAGCAGCCAGCAACCTTCATTTAGGATGGCCCGAGAGAGCTTGCCGGGGAAAATTTCCTCGGGGAGTAAAAAGTCGGTACGTGCAGACGGGCGGCCGGCGAAACCCGTCAAAAGAAAAGGGGAAGCAAGCGGGAAAATGGTCTTGGGCGCGCGAGCGAGCGAGCGAGCAAAGGTCGAAGAGAGCCCCAACCTCCTGGCCTTGGCTGTTGAGCTGCCAGTCTGGCAATTGGCAGGCAGGAAAGCGAGCCGGCAAGTCAGTCGGCTGGTTGGCTATCTGACTGACTGACTGACGGCCTCGGCGGCCTCCGTCCGTTAAGAGTCATACAAAAAACGCGAGAGCGAACCGTCTTGCGAAGCAAGGCCATAACAGTCGGGCCATGTTTAATCGTAGCTACCGGAGCTGTCGGCCCGTCTGTCTGAAAACGAGCGGGCGACAGGCGACCTACTTCATGAATGAGGAGCCCGCTGTCCCAACATCGAGGAAGGCCATCGCTAAATCACTGCGACGAATGCAAGCTGCAGCAGCAGTAATGTAATTGAAAAGGACGACGAAGAAGTCGGGAAAAGGAGACAAGCGAAGCGGCAGTATATCTCACGCTCGGACGAATGGATGGAGAAGGCCCGCTGCTATCGTCGCCGTCATAAATCAGGGGATATTCCGTCGCTTCTCCCTCTTTCTTTCTTCGTCTCACTCTCTCGCTCTGCCTCTCCGGGTGTGGGCCTCTAATGGCTTAAGACGACGCCGACGTACATGCGTTGAAACTCCCACACTGCATGACTCCGCGAGGCGTCGGCTTCCTTGCGAAGGCAGCCTCTCCCACCCTGCTCGTTCTCTCCAAGATCAAGGCCGAACGCGCGCCTCCCTCCGTCCGTCTAGCTAGTGGAGTATGACACTGCTTTTGTCTCGCTCGCTCGCTCTCTCACTCCCGCCGGAGGACGCAAGCGCGGCGGACGGGAGGCCGCTAAACTCAAGGTCATCGCCGGCCGCGATCTCGACGTGTAGCCGACCGAGAGGGCCGGCCTTATCCCGCCCGCTCGCTCGCTCGCTGACTCCCCGCCGGAGGGATTTGGCAACGTTTGCGCATAAGAGAAAAGGGGCAAAAAGAGAGGAGAGGGAGAGGCCTAGAATTAAGTCTGAACCGAGGGACTGCAAATGGAGTCAATTAGGTCTTGGCGAGGCAGGCAAGCAGCAGGCGGTCGCTTTAAATACGAGACGGATGAGAGATTGTAAAAGCCGATCGAGCGAGCGAGCGGCGGACGCAGCTAGTCAGGTGTTGTAAACGATGCGAGAGCGGGACGGACGGAGAGGGAACGAGGCTCGTATTCACTACTAGCGTCCAGAAAGGCTGTTTAGGGCTAGGAAGCTTGTCGAAATATTGTGGTTCGAAGGCAAGGAGTTATAATTGTCTTCGTTAGAACAGAAGATCATGCCCACTTTCCTTTCTGCGTCCAAAAAGAGGTCGAATATCCCCAAGGGATTAATACACACGAGTTCGAAAAAATTGGAAGGGAAGATGGTGGTGGGGCTGGAAAAAGTTGAGAAGAGCGAGAAGGGGAGGCTGACTGGCCGCTCATTCATTATTTCCGCCGGGAATCGAGTTAAAGCCAGCAAAGTGACAAAGTTAGTCCTCATCCCGGTCCAACGAACACCCCTTGGCCTCGCGATGGAAGAAGGGGAAAAAAGTTTTCGATCATAAACTTTCAGAGGCGTGCCTTTCGATATACGTAGTTTTAGAGGCCTCGCTCTTTCGCCAATAAGAGAGGCCTCTGTAAAGTCTGGCCATGCGGGCGAATCTAGGCTAACTGGCATGATGTTCGCACTCGGAGGCCTCGTCGTAAATAAGTTAGCCCCGCGCGTCTACGCGTCCTTGGCGGCGAACAAACTTGGCGAGCAGTAAACGTCGGATTACCTCGCTTCATCCTCGCTCGTCGACGAAGCCGCGACAGACGATGCGTCGTCGTCGCCGCCGTCGCTGCGGACCCAAACGTGACCGTAATGCTCTTGGAACCAAGAGAGACTCGAGTCGAGCGACCCGTCCCGGGGAGGAGAGCGGACTCCGCCCGAATCCAGACTCAAGTTCTCGTCTCGCTCATCACAGCTCCTGCTTCGCTTCTGTCCCGCACTCGGGAACACCGGTTGCACCGGCGACGTCAGCGGCACCGCCGCCGCCACGACGGGCGGCGGGGGAGGCGGCAAGTTGGCCGCGCCGTCGTCGTCGCCGTACTCGGTGGACGCGCCTCCGGTGCCGCCGCCGGCGACCACGGAGTCGTTGTCGAAGAACGACGTGGGGTCGTCGTCTCCGAAGTCGCTCCTGTCGTACTGGCTCGCCAGGCAGTTCGAGTCGAAGGTTATGTTGGCGTTGTCCGTGCTCGGGCCCTTGGAGGACGGCACCGTGGACGCGGACGGCTCTTGGACGGAGGAGACCGCGGAGGAGGCCTCGGAGGCCTCGGAAAGCGAAGAAACGTCATCGTCGTCGTCGTCTCCGCCGTCTTCCAACGAGGCGCTCTTTGACGACGCCACGCTGGGCGATTCCTTCCTCGTCCTAACCACGGCATCGGGGGACTTGTCCTCCTCGCTGAGGCTCCTGGCGTCCGACGCGGACTCGGCGCTGTCCCGCCTCTCTCTGAAGACGTCTCCGTTGGCGTCGGCCTTGGACAGGGGGCTGTCGCCGGTGCTGGCGCCGCATCCGCTGTCCTCCAGCAGGACCGGCTTGCGGCCGATGACGATCTCGAGGTTGAAGAACCTCTTGAGGAATGCGATGGCGAAGATGAAGACGAACATCTCTGCGCAGCAGAGGGCGGCGTGCGCCACGCGATGCGTCACCGCCTCGGGGTCAAAGTCCTCGCCCTCGGGCGGACAGAAGAGCAGGCAGAATAAATAGGGCGGGAAGGGGATCGAGTTGGCGATGTCGGGGTCTCGGCCGAGGTTGAGCAGGGAGGAGAGGAAGGCGACGACGGCGGGAGGGATTGAGGCTGAGGCTGACGGGAAAGACGGTGATGAGGTAGCAGCGGAGGTGAAGTCGGAGGCATCGTCGCTGGACTCAGACCGGATCATGTGGAGCGATCGATGCTTCGGAAGAAGACTGAGGTGACAGCGAGTGGCGTTCGTTCGCGACTTCGCGGACGTTATCGTATCGCCGACAGATGCACACAGGTCGCACTTGAGCGTCACTTCTTCAATTTTAGCTCTCTAAAAGTCTAACTATGCGTCGTATTTCTCGCTTCTCTTTCATTGTTTGGTTTTGCTGTTGCTGATGCTAGTACGCACGTTATATGGACGGAGGCTTCAGGGTTGCCAGATAAGTTTCCGCATCACATTTCGCGGTTGCACATGTATAACAGACAACATTGCAATCCATATACCAGTCAGTTCTGTTCATGGTCGATACATGCACTTGGACAGATGATTTGCCAAAGATTAATTAGGCAGGCGTCGTCGACCTCTTGACGATGCCATTTCCACAACTTTTAATATGGCACCACCGCGCTGAACTTGGATTCGTCCGCCGGCCGGCGATGACGGACGGACGGTCTGACATTGAAGTGGCAGCCGTATTATATATACATCGATCGATCAGCCGCTTTGAGTAGCACTTGTCGAATGTCAAATTTACTGCGGCTGGATGACGCTAATCACGGCAGAGCGTTACGCATGCATACTACGTATGCATATATGCGACGCTAAACAGGTGTCGCCCACTAATCACGTACGGAGTTGTGCACGATCCGATGTCGCTTCAGGTGAGAGAGAACAGACGCCCGGGGCTTAATTTTTCCGAGTGCACCAGATCCTCCCTCTCTCTTCGGAAGATGGGCGTAAAAACGGGTTTCTCGCAGCGCTTATGGGTTTGCCGATACTGCCGCACTAATGCAAGATGTACGAGCTTCTCGCGCCCTGAATGGACTGCTCGCTCGCTGCTCGCCCGATCGCTCCAAGTCCAAGGAGGGAAGGGGGCAGCTGTTTGCTAGTCCGCTCGCCCGTTCGTTCGTTTCTTCCTTTCTCCTCCGCCTCCTCCTCCTTCTTGTACTATGTAGGATTCCTTGCTTCTCGATGTGACGCCGTCGCTCGTAGTCGTCGCCCTCCGGCGTCGCGTCGTGAAAGAGCAGCTCTGACTCGACGATCGACTCTCCTCGCTCGCAGATCTTTCGCAATTTCTGTCGGTGTCGTGTGGGCGCCGCTCCGCTCACTCGCTAGACGACGGGGTCACTGCGCATCACGCAGGCAGATTAGGTCGGCGGTGGCGGCGGCCACGACGGAATTACAGAAAGAAAGCACAGTCACGTAGTAGAGGAGAGGAGACACATACAACACAGATTCAGGTCTTGTCTTCTTCCTTTTTTCCGCCCGCTGGCAATGCGCAACAATGATACGGCTAGCGGGCGGTGGCCTGCTTCCCTTCTTGCTTCCTCACACACACATACACGAACAAAAATCATGCAGCTATTGTACGCACTGCAGCAGCAGTTAAAGTCGGCGAGCTGGCTGCTGCCTGGCCGCCTCCCTCCGAGTCAGACTTCCGCGGGCGAGATAAGTACGTAGCTCGGCGCATGGGACGCGAGCGACGCAGCCGTGGTATAGAAGAGAAACAGGGGGAGCGACGCGATCGCCGCGCTCGCTCACGCCATGCACGCTTCTTTGTGCGGTGGAGGCGGCTGCTGGTATAGTGGAGCGGTGGTGGTGGTGACTCACACTCGCTCAATCCACGCAGCCAGCCAGCCGGCTCTTTGATGGCTGGATCGTCCGCCCGCCCGCACACCCCGACCGATTGCACGCACACGCCAACCAGGTTGGAGGATGGAGATCCCGGCGCACGCCTACTTCGTCGACGCGCGAGTCGTGCCCGCCGACGGCAAAGCCGGAGGCCCAACTGACGTTTTCAAGCGCAAATATGAGGCGAAGGCGAAGGCGGAGCGGGAGAAAACACTACATAGCTTTTTACTGCCGTTCGTTCTCCTCCTGCTCGTTTTCATCTGACGATGAGGGCCGAGGGCAATAATCTCCCGATCGCTGGATTTCATATCAGATTTCGAGCCGGCAAAACGATCGAGCGCGTTATGGTAATGTCCGGCACTACTATACTACGTAGGTTTCGCCTCCGGAGCTCTTCGTCCGCTCGATCCTGTCCTGCGGTGAAGGTAGTCGGCGTCCGTCCGTCCGGGAAGGAAGGATGGAATGCGAAGCTGGAGGACGGTGGGTGGGAAAAAAATCTTTCCCTACTTCCTTCCTTCCTGGCCTCCTGCTCACACTTTGTCGTCGGCAAAAGAAGCAGATTTCACGGCGGCACAATCTCGGCCTCCCGGGATCGCGTGAACGAACGCATAGCGAGAATAGCTCGCTCTACATATCTTCGGAGTTTGCGTGTGCGCGTACGTACATCGTACTGATCTTTGTCTTGCCATGTCGTAGCTGTCTGTCTGCGTATGGCCGCCAATCGTCGTTCTTCCCTTCAATTTGTCGTCAGCGGCAGTGCCTTTGTTTCCTCAGGATATAATGGGAGCATAAGTCCACCTCCTCGGGACAATTTGGGAGCGGCACGGCTCCAACCGAAAATCACCCAGAGCAGTCCATTCGGATATATTCGCACTGCATTGCGGGGGAGGCAGGCAGGCGAGGCGTTGGCGGGCGAATTTGACGCCGCTGCCAGAATTCAATTTTTGCGCGGCTTTATTCGATCGGCCCCCGCGTCGCGTCGGACGGTTGCCGCTCTTCCTTCGCCGTCGCCGCCGACGCTGTCCGACCGTGACAGAGTCGACGCCGCGCTGCCGGATGGACACGGGAGGGAGGCGCACACAGGTGAACGAACAGTGTTCTAGTAGTAGTACATCCGAGCGGCGTATGCATTCATATTTGGAGCTCACTCAGGCCACGGCCGGACTGACAGCTAGGCAGCTGGCGGCGTCCGGCGGCCAACAATAACACATTCCTGATGATGTTCGATTAGCGGCCTCGATCCACGCGGTCGATCGTCCGGCCGGCGTATCTCCTCCGTCCGAGATAATACGTTTCAGAAGGAGTGAAATGGCCACAGATGTTAGTCACGGCCCACTTAAAATCGCGCGCAGGCAGGTGGGTATAGTATATCACGCCAAAAACAGGCCTAGCCACACCATAACACCGCCTCCGCTCGCTCACTACTAGATATCCTCTCTCGCTCCTAGCTTCTCCTCCTTAACTACACCACTCACTAGCTGCTGCAGCTGTCGGATCGAAGCGACGTACGTACGCGACGGCGGCAGCGCGCGGTCGGTCGCTGCTTTGGCAGTGGCGGATTCGGAGACATGAAATCGGAGCTAGCTAGCTAGAGCTGAGGCCACGCGTGTAGCGGCAGCTAGGCAGCTCCCTAGCTCTATCCGTCCGTCCGTCCATCACGTAACAGCTCTCTCTCTCTCTCTCTCGCCTCTCCTCGCCCTCGTCCTCCTCCTCCGTCAGCCGGCCTCGAAGCCGCCGTGTCGCAGCCGGATAGAGGCAGAGCAGCGACGCGACGTCGCCGCCGGCGGCTGTGACGTACGAACGAGATAGGAGGAGGCGGACAGGCGAGTGATTTGCCTGGTTTTAAACATTCAAATCATAGTTGGCCTATACGCACGGTCACTTGATATTTCCACTAATACCGGGGCGTCATAACGGTCTCCTTAGTATGTCGCGAAAAGCATTTGAAATATGTGTTGGGGAAGTGAAAGTATATCCTTCGGAGGGAGCAGCTCTGACCTAGAAAAAATCGGCCTCGCGATTCTATTACTTATTCCCGGCCGGCCGGGGGCCAAACTTGATCGGCGGCCAGGCCGCGCCGGAGAGCTGTCGGCCTCATGCGAGGATGCGAGCAGGCTGGCTGCGGACCGACCGACCGACCGACGCACGCCGTTTAATAACTTTGAAAACGCTCTCCTAGCCCGATCGAACGAACGAACGCGCTCTCTGTCTTTACTTCTGTCCGTCCGTCCGTCCGTGCCCTCGCTTGAAGGACCGACCGACTGCTAACTGCTGACGTAGAAAGGCCAACTTGTGAGCGTCTGCCAACTCGGTGCTCTCTCTCTCTCATATCATCATCATCGCTATCGCTATCGCTGCGGCACAGCCAGGGAGAAGAGAGCTGAGGGCCCAGTCCCGTCCCGTCAGTCCGTTCGTTCGTTCCTTAAAACTTGGACAGAACTTCCCATCCAATCACGGCGTCCGCGCCATTGACTCGATTTTCGTTGCACGGCGGCCGGAGGATTAACTTTTCCAGGGGAAAAAACCACTCCACGTATGCTACACATAGTACTCCTCTCCATAATCGGGCGGGACAGTCGCTCGGCCGGCTGTACCAAACTTTTCGGTCAGTTTCTAAAGCTCTCTCGCTCTCGGCCTATATCCGTCCCTCGAAAACCCCTCTAGTCGGCTTTTGAACTCGATTCCCTCACGCCCACGCGGAAAGAACGCTCGCATGCTGCCTTTCGAAGAAATAGCAGCGACGAACGAGACTTACTAGAGCGGGGCAGCGTTGCCAGCCAGGCAAGGAAGACTAAGTGCTAAACGCCTGTCGTTGAAGCGTAACAAAGACCGGACCAATTTAAATTCCTCCGGCCGTCAACTCTCGCCATGGGGCGAGGAGAGACAGCACGCGAGGGAGGGAGGGAGAGAGGAGAGAGACAATAACTCGTCTCGGCGGGAGGAAATGGGCAGAAAGAGAGATAGGTAAGGGGGAGAGGAAGAAAGCAAGCAAGGGAGAGAAACATTTCGCCCCACGCACGTTAAACAAACAAGTTTGTTCGTTTTCCTGCACGCTTACTCGCTCCTCCCCTTTCTGCCGCACCATTAGCTACGTACATTCTCTGAAGAAAAAAACACTTTTGGGATCTGATCGACGTGTTTTCGATTCGGAGAAAAGAGACTTTTTATTGAATGGTTTGGGTGGAGAGCGAGGGCGAGCTAGACTCTAGACCGCATGCAGAGAGCGACGATCTCTTTCAGCGGCTGCCAGACGTCATCAAGCGATGCAGCAGCCGAACCGTCCGTGGACGGACATACGTATTGCAAGACTGGCTGGCTGGCTGACGTCTGCCCAGACAAGAACGTTAGACCGGCCGCCGCTCTGCTCTCTATGTAAAAGGGAGACCGTTGAACGAACGGACGTCCCAAAAGACGGACGAGGCGAGGATGTCTCAGAGTACGTGTTAGCTTTTAAGCAGCGCACTCGCGGCATTATGCAAAACATTACGCTCGTAGCACACAGCGAACTGCGTTGCAAAATTGAAATTTTGAAGCAACGCTTCCATTACAAATCGCGGGCTCTTATTTCACAAGACATCCGACTCCGAGCCGATATCACTCATAATTAAACTACAGCCAGGACCGATATATCGACAAACGATATCCAGTTGAAGAAGCGCTTTCTTTAGCGTACTCTTTTTTTGCAAGTCGGAGCGAAAAAGGCCGGCGGCTGGCTGCCCGCGCACGACTTCACAAAACTAGGTCGACGTTTTGCACTTCCCTCAATTTTCTGCGCAGAAAAAGTTGGCAGCGTGTGTTTTAGCCTATCGAGGGCGATATTTCCGTATTGATTCGCTAGCAATACGTTTGTGCTCTAGAGTACTAGTAGAGGCATGCACATGTCGCGTTTTCTCCTCCTCCACTGGCTCCTTCTTCTTTAGGGCGCATGCGAGGCTATAATAAGCATAATAAAGGAGCACCGAAAATAGGAAGAAGCGGCTACGTATAGGCCAGGGCCTTAAAGCAGAGCTAGCGAGGGACAGCCGGGCGGGGGGATTCATTGCTCCGCGGTTGACATTCTGTCGCTCGTTCGTTTCTTCGTTCGACGGCTGCCTGTTCGCCGTCCGCCGCTGCCGCCGCCGCCGCCGCCGCGTGTCAAGTCGCCCGGCCGCCCACCAGGCCTCCCGATTCACGCCAGCATAGCTAGCCAGGCTTCGGGCTAAATATTTAATACCCTAGCATCTAATCAATGTCATAATTAGCATAATATGCACATGATCTTAAGGGAAGATCGTTTCTTAGTGGAGAGAAAACACACATGCCCTCCACCCTGAATCACCTGACAGGCCTAGAAAAAGAACGAACGAGCCAGCGACGCGGCGGCTTAACCAACGACACGGAAGGAGCTTAACGGAGGAGGCAGGTTGGAGAAGAAGAAAACCAGGCCACTGAAACCTAAGTGGAAAATGAGCTTATAGAGATAGGCGGCGGCTTTGCGGCAAAGTGGAAGTACTATAACGATAAAAGAAACGCCTTTAGCGCGATTGCGAAGTCTGCAGTGCTGCAGCTGGAGTCCGTCCGAGTGCAGTGACAGAAATCTGGACTAATGTGTCGCGGGCAGAAAGACAAGGCGGAGGAAGAAAGATAGGGCCTAAAACGACGTCGCGGCGTCTTCAAAGAACGCGCTTCGAGCTCAGCTTGCTCGGCGATTCGTCAGGCGATCAACTCGCCGCCGACTGACTTTGCAATCACGCTGGCTCGCAGGCTGCATTATCAGCTGCATCTATCATTTCTCGAGCGACCGAGCAGTTCTTTAGAAACCACGCTTCGTGTATAGTGAGTCAGGATGGCCACCTTCGGTTTAGAATACATATTAAGCCAATTGTGAAGTCTAGCTATCAAGCGACTAGCTGTGTCGGAATCCCAATGACAAGGATTCCATGTTCTTCCCTGCCGCCCTATCCATTTCCGAAGCGGCGGCAGAAGAGATCGAGGGAAGAAAAACCGCCGCCGAATAGGCGATCGACCGACCGAGCGATCGAGCGACCCAGTCAGTCAGACCGGAGGAGCGGAGAGCAGCCAAGTTTCGAAAACGAGAAATGAACCTCATCGCTCTTTTTGCCGACCGCCGCGCTGCCTATCGACCCCGTCTGTCCGTCCGCGTGCGTGCCGATTCCGAGAAAGGGGAGGATTGATTGGTAGAAAAGAGCAAGTTTACTGCATCCACTGGCCGGCCGAGGCCGACCCATTCATGCAGCGAATTGAATCGGCCAGGGCAGGAGGTCACCGTCGGTGTGCCCGCCAGTATCGAGATCCAATCAGCGCCAATGGAAAAGCCGGACAGACCGGAGATGTAGTATAGTGTAGTAGAGCTCAGATGGGATTTGTTTGTAGTATAGCTACGAGTAGCTGCCTGGCGGTTCGTGCTAGCTATCAGAGATTTTCCTTCTTACAAGTTTTCTCCGCGGGGAGAGCTAGGGACGAAATTGCGCCTCCTTGCGGTCAAGAGTCCCTTGATGCAATAACAGAGAAGGAGCTGGGGAGATACCGCAGCCCATGGAATATAGAGTGGAGGGAGGAAGCGCATTATGTAAATGTCGCGTTGGCTGTCTTTCCTTCCCGGAATCGTGTAAAAAAAGGCCGAAAAGGGCCGGGAAGATCTGGCGAAAAGTGCATCGCGAGGAAAAGGAAACTTTTCGATGCCCCACGCTCGCATCGCCACTCCACTTAGTACAACGCAGAACTAAATAAATTCAGCATCATTCAAGCCGCAGGTTGAAGGTCATTTTTATGCGTAGTTATTCCCGGCTTTATTCTGATTGCAACCATGCATTCTCCTCTCTACAGTTTGCACGCCGTTAGAATAAGCCTACGCATATTATCTCATGAATGCGACGGCGACTACAAAGGCAGAATCATAAATGGATGCATGGACGGAGGAAGAAACGGCGTCCCACTTGGCATTCGAGCCAACAAGCGCCGCCAGCTTCCTCCACGTGCTTTCGAATCCCGGGAACAATGCGTATGCAAATAGCGCCGGTTCATCGACAAACTGAACGAAGAACGTACAGGCCTGCTACGTACAGAATGGAGGGAGACTCCCATGGGAGGAGGAGGCATAGAGCAAGGTCTTGCTTCCCGACTCTCGCATCGATCTTTACTACTTACGTACATACGTACTGCTCGTACATGCACTGCCTGACTGGCTGCTTCGTGCTTCCTTCGTGCGTGCCTGCTTCTCTTTACAGCCTCCTCTCCTTCTTACCGCGTCCGCCCGTCTATTAATTATCAATGACATCCAAGGGGGAAGGAAGGCCGTCCGGCCGTGCATAATCCAGACGAGCGGCGATGCGTGGCTGCTTTACATTATAGCGACTAGCTACGAGTAATAGGCCTGCCACGAACTACATTAACTACGTATAGTAGACTAGGAGGAATTTTTGGTGCAGTAATCATGCGGGAGAGTTTGCGTTTGGTCGGTTTTTAAATCAGCTTTCTTTGTGGTGACCTTTTTTCGCCTGCCACGTGTGCATATAAGCCAATGAAATCTAACTATTGCACCCTAAATTCTCATGCCTGCGGTGGCGCGACTGTGGCGTGCGACAGAGAACTGAGAAGACGACGGCAGAAGCGCCGACAAACACGAACGGTCGGTCGGTCGGTCGGTCGGCAGGGTGCGCAGAGCCGACCGCGCAAGCCGCCGGTGGCGTCAAATTCGCGGACGGACGGGCGGACGGCGGTCGAAACGAAAGTTTATGGCCCGCGGACGGACGAGCGACACACGCGCGGCTGGCGGTGGCAACTTTCGCCAGAACGAGCTAGCCCAGGCAGGCGAAACCACCTGCAAGGACTGCATGGCCGGATAGCTGACTGGCTGCCTGGTTCTGGTCGGCAAAAAACCGAGAGCGTGCCGCGGATTTTCGCCAGACGAGTTTTTATTCCTCCGCTTTGATATGAGACGCACACGTATACGGCGACGGCTTTCTGGCGGCTCCAGCGAGGTTGAGCTGACAGAAGCATAGATGAAGATGGATCCAGTTGCGAGGAGAAAGGACGTTCCCCGATTCGTTCGACGTAAGATCCGGCCGGTTTTCTGAGAACAGTTTTTCACCTTCTCTGTTTTCGGCTGCGGCGGTGGCGATGGGCGCTTCGCGTCCGGGGACGACAGTATCTTCCTCGTTGGTCCCTCTCCCTTCAGGCCGGAAGGGGCCCCCAAGCCCGGCGGAGGCAATTGGGCGTGAATTCTGGCTAGACAAGATCCCATAGACGACAACGACGGCGGCGTCGGCCGTTACGATTACTCATCTTAAAACAAGGACCGAGGGCGAGCAGGCTTGTGACGCTAAGCTAAGAAATAGATTTTACGTGCACGTTTTATCTCCGAAAGTTTAGTACGCACATCAACTTCCTCAATGGAGTCGAAAAGAAACTCCCCCTTCCACGAACTCGGACGCGGACGTAGGCGCCTTAATGGCAGCGGGAAAGGCAGGCAGACGAGGCCGGAAGGAGGACATAACGGCGAGCGAGGTGGAGGAAAGGAGGAAAGATGGCTGATTCGGCATTCGATACGAGTGGGCAAACAGCGCAGCCATTTCCCATTTCCGGACGGCCGGACGACGAACTGAACTCCCTTTTCTCAGAGAGCATCCTGAGGCAAAAGGTTAAAGCTACGAAGGGAGAGGGGGGAATTCTTGTAGGTAGTACATAAACCTGGTAAAAGTGGCCTCTAGCTCCGTCCACTCGACGTAGTCGCTGCTTACTTACTATTACACTAGCTCCTCCTCCTCTGAAGCCCGGGGCACTGCCCCCTTTCTTCTCCTGGGACTCGGCTAGGTGCTCATCTATGCTTGTTAGTGCGGCTGGCTGCGGGCGCGAGAATCCCGCGGCGTTGTTGGTTGGGGTCAGAGGAGGAAGAGAAGGAAGGAGAACTAGCCTCACCCTCACCTCTCCTTGGCAAGCATTCCCCCGCGGCCAAGCCAGCTCCTTCTCCCTTTTTCCTTCCTTCCTTCCTGCCTTCCTTCTTTCCCCCTCGTATTCTCAGGACGAGTAAGCTCCGCGAGGATGATGAGGCTGCAGGATCTGGCGAGGGATCGAGGTGTACGAGGAAGTACGACTGGGGAGGATGCGGGAGAGCGACGCGCGCGCGCGGCGGCTAGAACGTGACTCGGCGTTGCTACAATTATATGACTGCGGAGGCCGGACGGAGACCAATTTGCGTGATGGAGAGAGATGAAGGACGTACATTACGTGGGATGGAGGATGCCGTGTTTCGTAATTCTCCGACGCCGACGTGCCGGCTGTGACTGGCGAAAAAAGGAGGCCGAGGCCAAATGGCGAATGAATGTTGGCCGCCGTCGCGTCGCCGCAGCAAAAGGAGTTCTCGCAGGAGGCGTTGCGCTGGCGGATTCTCCAATTGAGTCGGACCGACCGCAAACATCGAAAAGCGAAAAGTTTCAGCCCGCGGGCATGCAGACAGATCGAACTCACGAACGAGGTCGATTCGAGAAAGCTAGGCGCGAGCCGTTCGAGCGAGAGAAGTGGAGTCTGTACGCCTCCAAAGCGCCCCCTCTCTCCCTTCCCGCCCTAGCTCCACCATCAAAGCCAGGTCGACGGAAAACACAAAGGAAAGGTTTGACGATTGAAACAGCCAGGCAGGCGGGCGGCGGCCGCACACGAGAGCTAGGGAAAAAGGATTAACTTTCGGGAAAGTTGAAATTCGCTATAGAGGCACGTCAGCACCGGAGGAGTCCGTCGTAAAAATAAAGTGATACGCAGTATAAGGCTTTATGTCAACGAGATGGAACTGCGCAGGTCTTATCACTGCGACAACAATGCTGAGAAAAAGGGGCGGGGAGCTAGAGAAAACGCGCGCTAACTGGATGGCCGAGAGAAAGCTACTCGAATCGAGGAGCGGCGGCCAAAACTTTCCCGGAGTCGCAAAAACAGCCGATGGTCACGCTCGCTCGCTCGCTCGCTCTCTCCCTCCCTCCCTTTGCAGCTGCTACGGCGGTCTCAGGGAGGAAGTAGGAAGCGAGAAAGGGGCCAAGGACCATCTGGCGGTCGGTCGACGACGTCAAGAGGGTTGGTTAGTCCTTGGCGAGGCTTTTTGTACAGCCCGTATGTAGTTCATGAACGTTCTCTACCTACCGTGGAAGTGCAGGCGAATCCTCCCCGTCCTGGTTTTGGACGTCGCCGGCCACGTCTCCTCCTCCTCCCGCTGAACACGATATGGTATGATTGTATAGGAGCCATCGCCGCCGCCTCTCTTCGGCGGCGGCGACGGCGGCCGCGGCCTCGGCCACGCCCACGGGCGGCGAAGACGGGATCATGCGGAGCGCAGCCAGCCTCGCAGCGACCTCCTGAGATCCTCCGACCGGTGGAGGCGGCGGCGGCGGCGGCGGCAGGGGAAAGCCAGGTACAAATCCCACAGGCGGGTCGAATCCGCTTGGGTAGAAGGGAGGCTCGTTCCCGGACCCGAAGTACTCTTCGTAGACCCCGGCGGGGTAGGTCGGCGGGTGCGCCCCCTCCATGGCGGGGTCGGCGTCCTCCGACCGGGACCACGGCGGAGGGAAGCTGTGGCTCTTCAGGTCGCGCAACTTGGGCACTTCCAGCGCGGCCCTGGGAGGCGGCGGGGGCGGCGGCGGCAGCAGTGGCATCGGTGGCAGCGGAGGCGGCGGCAGCATCTCATGCGGGGGCAGCGGCGGAATGGGAGGAGGCACTGGCGGATGTGGCACAGCGGCCGCGGCCGCCGCGTTGTAGTCCTGGGAGAGCATGGCGCGGATCCGCCTGTTCACCACCTGGACAATCTCTCTGTTGCTGCTCTTCCTGAGCGCCTCCGGGGGCGGCGACGGCGCCAGCGGGTCGGTAAGCGGGGGCGGTACGGCGAAATCACGTAGTGCACAACCTTCTTCGTTCATGAACAGCGCGTCGTCGTCGTCGTCAACGTCCGCGAGTAGTTCCTCGTCCTCGTTCTCCTCTTCGATTTCGTCCTCTTCAACGTCTTCCGCGTCTTCCCTTGTGTTGTCGCTCTCTGGCGAGACAACCTGGTCGCGATCCTCATTTTCTTCGTCCTCAGCGTTCCTCTCCTCGCCTCCTCTTTCCTCGTGGTTCTCGCTGCTGCTGGTCGCGGCCGATGGCTCGTCTCCGCCCGTGTCGGTTGATGGAGACGGAGTGAAGTCATTGTGGGGCTTCGGCGGCAGCGGCAACGAGCTCCTCTCGGCCAAGTTCACCTGCGGCCGGAAGAAGAGCGCCGTCGAGCTCGGACAGTTGTCGTCGAACTCGATGTCAGCTAGAGTTGCGTCGCTTCGTCTGCCAGGCGCCGTCTCGTCAAAGCGAACGCGCGGCGGCAGCGGAAGTCTCCTGTTGGCTGTCGGACTCGGAGAGTTGGGTTCGCGACTCTCGCCTCGAAGGCGACTGCGATTGGACTCCCTGACACTCCCGAAAGATTCCTTCTCCTCGCTATAACGCCTGTAGTGAAAGTAGTGTCTGGAGTAGGCGCGATGCGGGCTGTGCGAAGACTCTTTCCGAGCGTCTCGATTCTCCTGCTGCTCTCTCCCGCGTTCGAACCTCTCCGAACCGAAGCCGTTGTCGCCTGATGGGCGCGACGTCACCGAGATGCTTGACAATGTGGGCGTCGGCGACGAAATGGGCGGGTCCGGCAGCTTCGCCCCTCGGCGGTAATGCGGCCTAATGTACGACGGCGGCGATATCGTCCTGCCGCTGTTCGTGCTCGGCGAGTTCAGGCTCCTGCCGCCGCCGCCGCCGCCACCTCCGCCGCCGTTGTTCGAGTCCGACGTCGTGCTCCTGGAGTAGACCCCAGAGTCGAGCGAGTCGTGGGAGGGCAGCGACTGCCACGCGAGAGGCCGGCTCTCCGACGAAAAGTGCGACGTCGACGCGTACGGCCGAGAAGAGGGCGAGGGCGTCGACGGCAGGGCCGCGAAGTGAGAGCCGGTCGTGTTCGGGGCCGCGGACGATGAGGGCGAGTAGTCGAGCGAGGCGTGTCTCCTCGGCGTCTCGGGAAGCATGCGCCGGTTGCCGTTCGTCTTGACGATGAGCAGCGAGGACGACGACGAGGACGAGGCCGTCGTGGACGGCGACGGGGCGAGGTTCGTGCCTTGGGCAGTGGTCGCGGTCGGACTGATGCCGCTCGTGATCCCGGCGGCGCCCCCGCTCGGACTGCTGTCTTCGGAGTCGTTCGAGTGGAGCGAGTTGGAGGAGGGGAGCACGCGGGACGACGGCCGGTGGGAGGAAGAGGCGTAGCTCTGGGGGGAAGAATCGCGTCGGCGACGCTGCTGAATCGGCGAAGACTTGGACGAGTAGCACGGCGACGGCGACTTGGACAGGTGCGAAGACGACGTCCCCGCGATGGGGGACAGGGTCCGCGAGAAGGGGTCCGAGGTCGTCGTCACGTGGTGGTCGGAAAAGCGGCGGGAGGTGCCCAGGTAGCCTGGGGTTCGGTTCGGCCTCCCCGCCTGAGGAGGACTGACTGGCTGTCCTATGGACACGGAGCGCTGAAAGATCGAGGCCGGCCCGTTGCTGCCACTCTGTGAGAGCAGGAGGCGGTGCGGCGACCTCAGGGGCGACGTCGAGGCAGAGCTGGTGGAGGCGGGGGCGGTCAGGTAACTCGAGTATCGGCCGGTGGCCAGCGGCGAGGAGGTCTCCGGAGGCGGCGGCGGCGGAGGCTGGCAGTGGAGGTTGCTCTGGTGGTAGTGGCCGAAGCGGTGCGGAGGAGGAGACGGGGAGGAGGCGGACTCGGAGAGCAGGTACGATATGCCAGAGTCGAAGCTCCTGCTGCTGCGACTCCGAACCTCGATATCGGAAGAGGGGAACAGCGGAAGCTTCTTCCGACGCCTGCTGCTGCAGCTGCCAAGTTGGACGTCTCCGTTGCGGCTTCCTCCGCCGCCAAAGTCGCCGCCGCCGCCGCCGGTCGGAGTCGTCGGCTCCTCGAGCAGCGTCGGGAAGCCGCCGCCCGACGCGTTCGCGTTCGGGATGGGCGACAGCCGGCTGCTGGAGACGACGACGGGCGAGGGGCGGCTTCCGCGGACGGCTGTCAGCCGGTGGTCCATTTCCCGGCTCACTTCTTGCTCACGGCGGCTGCAAAAACGCCATTTCGTCGTTCGTCGGCCTCGCCTCGCTCGCGATGCATGTGCGGCCTCGTGGCAGACGCTTCCAGCAAATTTGGCAGCCTCCAACGACCGCCTGTTCGTCTTCTTCTGTGCACTTTTTCCACGGGCAAACTCGTCGTTATCAGAGCTTCTAATTGATTAGCGGACGGCTTCCCCGATCGTCCAATCTCCTTTTCTTGCGCTCATGGGAGAGACATGGTTCATCGAGTTTCCTCCTCTCCTCTCGTTCTCTCTCCTTCTCACTATCTATCTCAACACAGCGGCCCGACCATCTGAACTGAAGCTCCCTCCTTTCTCATAGCCTGCCTAGTCTACGAGCTAAGATATTACGCCATCTGAGTTACATCTTGTCTCCCGCCGCCGTATCATCCACTTTGTTCTCTCGCCGTGGTTGCAGTGCGAGTCGCTTTCGGCGCAGATCTCTCGCCATTTCGTTTCATAGGAAGAAGAAGAAGGGTTTTACGACGGGCTCAAGCAATAGCTAGAGTCGGTCGGTCGGTCGGCCGGATGCACATTCTGGCTCACTGTCTGCGTACGTAGTAGTGCATTCGAGTAAGGAGAGAGTCTTTGTTCGGGTTTCTGTTCTAGATGTCCTTGAGCGGGGGATAAAACACGGTCAGTTCAAAGGAGGCGATGACGAGGTAGTGGCGGGGAGGAGGAAGGGAAGAACAGCTGTTCCATTTCAACACTGGAAGGGTTGGCTAGCTGTCTGAACTGAAGTAAGCAAACCCCCCTGTAGTAAGCACCAAGCTGGCCTCGATCACTCCCGCCGTCTCTGCTCTGAGGCCACCTTACCTATAGTCGTCAGTCACTCACAGCCATCCCATGCACACCCCTGGGAATGGCGCGGCCGCAGGGCAGCGGCACATATATTCTGCCGCCACCGCCGCTCTGGCGACTCAGAGGCATCCTTCTCCTCCTGACTACGCCTACGAACTGAACTGAAGAAGCCAGAAGAAGAGAGGAGGGGGAGAGAGAGAGAGAGAAGACGGACGAACGGACGGACGACCGAATGACGGCGGCGGTGACGGCAGCGAACGGCGACGGCTAGCTATCCAGGCCTTTAGCAGAAGGAGGTCCGATCCAAGGCTGTGTCGCCGGTCGGTCGGTCGGTCGGCCGCTGCCGGTCTAGCTGTGCCAGCGTGAGAGAAAGAGGGGGATAGCCCGCCAACGCCGCTCGCCCGCCCTCCCTCGCTTC